>Ga0210410_10001431_pt1 | contig 22447 bp, 21 predicted proteins | sample IncBWC4MmetaG_FD_161058 | JGI IMG/M metagenome (GOLD analysis project Ga0210410, IMG submission 161058) | Forest soil microbial communities from Barre Woods Harvard Forest LTER site, Petersham, Massachusetts, United States - Inc-BW-C-4-M | ecosystem: Environmental > Terrestrial > Soil >... | reverse complement strand
CTCGAGCTCATCCCGTTAAAGCAAATCCACTCGGATTTAGTTCGCGTTTTCTCCCAACGAGCAACCGCAACCTGCAAAGGCGATGCTTCTGCCACAGACCGCCCTGGCCTTTTACTCGGCATCCAGGCCGCTGATTGCGTGCCCATTCTCCTTGTCGACCCGAAAAACCGCGCCGTTGCCGCCATTCACGCCGGCTGGCGCGGCACGCTCGCCCGCATCACCCAAAAAGCCGTCGGCCGTATGCAGTATGAATACGGCAGCAAGCCCGCCGATCTCCTCGCGGCGATCGGTCCTTCCATCGGTCCCTGCTGTTATGAAGTCGCCGCCGAATTCGTCACCAAATTCACAGCGCAATTCTCTGACGCCACCGACTATTTCGACGAGCCCCGCTCCGGCGAAGAGCCCAATCCGCTCCAGTGGCTCAATATGAAGCCGCCCGGCCACCAACCTCCCCCAAAAAACGTCCACCTCGATCTACGCAAAGCCAATCGCTCGCAACTTGTGGCCGCCGGTCTCCTCGCGAAAAATATCTACGCAAGCGACCTCTGCACCGCCTGCCACACCAGCCTGCTCTTCAGCCACCGCCGCGAGGGCCCTCTCTCCGGCCGCCTCATGTCCGTCATCGGCCTCCGCCTGTAGCGGCCACTTTCAAGTGGCCGCGCATTCTCCAAACCGGGTTCCGCCCCCTCCCGGTTTGAGGGTGTGGGTTTTCATTCGGGAGCACCGATCCCAGGATCGACCTCGCTTCTCTTACTCATCCCACCACTCGCAAAGGCGCCCCCTGCACTTCCTTCAACGCCAACTGTCCGCAAGCCGCCATCACATCCCGCCCCCGCGAGTACCGTACAAACGCTGGCACGCCCTTCTCCACCAAAATTCGCCGGAACTCCTCAATCGCTTCCGCGCTCGATTCCTTGTAAGGCAGCTCCCCTGGATTCCAAGGAATCAGATTCACCTTCACACGCGTTACGGGCCCCAGCAATCGCACCACTCGCCGCGCATCTTCCGCCGCATCATTCACCCCGCCCAGCATCACGTACTCAAACGTCAAATGCTCCCAGTTCCGCAGCGGGTAGTTCCGGCAAGCCTCCATCAGCACTTTCAAAGGATATTTCTTATTGATCGGCATCAGCACGTCCCGCTGCTCATCGCAGGAAGCGTTCAGCGAAATCGCCAGCTTAGGCCGCACTTCTTCTTTTCCCATACGCTCAATCCCCGGCACAATCCCGCTCGTCGAAAGCGTCACATGTTTCGGCGAAAGTCCCACGCCTTCCGCATCCAGCAGTATCCGCAGCGCCCCCACCACATTCTCAAAATTCAGCAAGGGCTCTCCTTGCCCCATCAGCACCACGTTTGTCCGCGCTGCAAGCCCTGTGGGCCCGTCCTCTCCTATGTAGCGGCCGCTTTCTGAAGCGGGCGCCTTTTCCCGCGTCCCGGTTTGTCCGCCAGTCTCCTTCTCCCTCATCTCCTTCAACGGCATCAAAACCTGTGCCACCATCTCCCCCGCCGTCAAATTCCGGATCAATCCCAGTTGCGCCGTCAAGCAAAACTGGCAATCCACAGCGCAACCCGCCTGTGTCGAAATACAAATCGTCTGCCGGCCCTCGCTCGGCATGAACACCGCTTCCACCGAAGCAGGTTTCTTCAGGGCGGCACCAAGTCTTTTTTCCCCCTTCTTCTCTGCGCCCTCTGTGTTCTCTGTGGTGAAATCTTCTCTTGAATCTCCCAGCCCGAACAAATAGCGCACCGATCCATCCAACGAAACATATCTCTGCCGCACCGACGGCAAAGTAATCGTCGCTTCCCGCTTCAGCTTCTCCCGCAGCGCCGCTGGCAAATTGCTCCACCGCTCAACCGAAAACTCGCCCTCCGCGTACAGCCAGTGATAAATCTGGTCCGCGCGGTAAGCCGGTTCGCCCAGCCCCGCACAGTACGCTTTCAGCTCTTCCCGGCTTTTCCCCAGCAATTCCAAGCTCTTCCCCTCACTCTTTCTATTCTCTCACCGGGAGCCAGTTTCGGCCATTTCCTCTGTTTCCTCTCGACATTCGCTAAGCCCCAGAAAATAAGGAATTTGCTATCTTACTCGCCAATTTCCCACTCACCTCTCGCCACTTGCCATACCCTATGCCACAATAGCTGCATGGTGTCCAACGCGCGCGATATCAATCGTCACGCACTATCGAACGGCCTCGTCGTTATCACCGAGACTATGCAACACGTCCGTTCCGTCTCCGTCGGAATCTGGGTTCGCCATGGTTCCCGCCGTGAAGCCGCCTCCGAAAACGGTACCGCCCATTTCCTCGAGCACATGGTCTTCAAGGGCACCGAACGCCGTTCCGCGGAAGACATCGCCCGCGAAATGGATTCCGTCGGCGGCATGCTCGACGCTTTCACCTCCAAGGAACAGATCTGTTTCAATGCCAAGGTCCTCGACGCCCATCTCCCCATCGCCTTCGACGTCCTGTCCGATCTCGTCCTTCGCCCCAAGTTCGATTCCGAAGACGTCAAAAAAGAACGCCAGGTCGTCCTCGAAGAAATCAAGATGGATATGGACAACCCGGAATATTTGCTCCATGACATTTTCACCCGCGGCTTCTGGCCCGAACACTCTCTCGGGCGTCCCATCCTCGGCACGCCGGACACGGTCCGCAAGTTCGAACGCGAACCCCTGCGCACCCGTTTCCAGGATTGGTTCGCTCCCGATCATCTCCTCGTCACCGCGGCCGGCCACATCACTCACCAGGAAGTTCTCGACCTCGTCGAAAAAGAGTTCGGCAAACTGCCCCCGTCACGCTACAACCCCGACGATCCCGCTCCTTCCACCGCGGCGCCCATCGTCCTCGAAACCAAGCGTGACCTCGAACAAGTCCACGTCTGCATCGGCGTTCCTTCCATTGCCCTTGCCGATGAGCGCCGCTTCGCTGCGGCCGTCCTGAACAATCTTCTCGGCGGCGGCATGTCCTCGCGCCTCTTCCAGAACATTCGCGAAAAGCAGGGCCTCGCCTATGCCGTCTTCAGCGAACTCACGCCCTATTCCGACGCGGGCATCCTGAGCGTGTACGCTGGAACCGCCAAGGAAACCGTCGGCCAGGTCGTGGACATGACCATCGCGGAATTCCGTTCCATGAAGGAATCGCCGGTCAGCGAAGAAGAACTCCTCCGCGCCAAGAACCACCTCAAGGGCTCGCTCATGCTTTCGCTCGAGTCCACCAGTTCTCGCATGTCCAACCTCGCGCGCCAGGAACTCTACTTCGGACGCTTCTCCTCACTCGACGAAATTCTCGCCGCCATCGACGCTGTCACCCGCGACCAGCTCCAGGCCCTCGCCAACCAGTTCTTCCAGCCCGACCGCATCGCCGTCACCGTCCTCGGCCCCACCAACGGTTTCAGGCTCGACCGCGCCCGCCTCGCCTGCTAGCCCACGTACCGGCCACTTTCAAGTGGCCCCTCTTGCATTTGTAGCGGCCGCCTTCCGAGGTGCGTTGTTTGCATCCCGAATGATTTTACGGGGCGGGCGATTTCTGATCTTGCTCGCTCGAACATCCTTGTAGGGGACGGGCTCGCCGTCCCGGTCCGATTTTCCACCACCCATATTCCTTACTCGTTGACGTGTCCCCACCGCTCTGCCATTATTTCCAAGGTTTCTCCGGGAGAATTTCTCATCGGCTTACGCGTCTCCATCCTCGCCTCAGGCAGTTCGGGCAATCTAACCCTGCTCGAAACCGAAAGCACCCGCATCCTCGTTGACGCCGGCCTTGGAAAACGCGAAACCCTTGCCCGTCTCGCCGCCGTCGGGTGCGATATCGACCGTCTCGACGCGGTCCTCATCACCCACGAACACACCGACCACTGCAACGGCCTCCCGCAGGTCCTCGGCCTCTGGAAACCCCCGCTCTACGTCACCCAGCCCACCCTGGAAGCCCTTCAGCGCATTCTGCCTGACACCTTCGGCAAGCGCCTCCGCGGCGTGGAGCCCATCCAGGCTGGCCAAAGTTTCACCATCGGCAACATCGACGTCCACGCGTTCGCCATCCCCCACGACGCCGCCGACCCCGTCGGATTCACCTTCCGCACCAACGGCACCAAGGTTGCCATCTGCACCGATCTCGGCTATCTGCCCAATCACGTCAGAGTCCATCTTCGCCAGACCGACTGCCTTATCCTTGAATCCAATCACGATCTCGACATGCTCAAGGTCGGCCCTTATCCCTGGGTCGTCAAACAGCGCGTCCTCTCCCGCACCGGCCATCTTTCGAATCACGCCGTCAGCGAATTCCTGGCCGATCCCGAGGGCTTCGATTCCTGCGTCCGCCATCTCGTCCTCGCTCACGTCTCCCAGGAAAACAACAACCCGGATCTCGTCCGCCTCTCCGCCGAAGAGGCCCTCCGCCGCCGCCCCGCCGAATCGCCGTTCACCGGCGAACTCCTGATTGCCTCCCAACACATTCCCCTCAAACCCCTCGAGCTCTAAACTAACTTCCCGCTGCCCCCTTCCCACATAAAATTCGCGTGGCATGGTTTCCCGTTTTCCTTTACACTTTTATTGTTCTTGGTAGAGGTGCGGCGGCCATGAGTAACCGGGTGCGTTGTCCCAGTTCGGTTTGGGGCACTCCGGAGAAAGGGGCCAGGTTTCAAAGTCCGCCGAAATCGCTGCGGTTTCCGAATCCGCTGCGATTGGGGAACATGGTCTAAGGCCTGTTCACTGTCATCCGTTTTTACGGGTGGAGCGCTATCGAGAGGTGGCTGCCACGGGGTTCGCTCGCGGTTCCTTCCTTTCTGAATGCTCTCTCCCATTTGCCTAAACGACGATGCACCTTTTTGAACTAACGCGCGCGTTGGTGGACATCGACTCCACAACAGGCCACGAAAAGCCCGTGGTGGACTATCTCTACGCTCACCTCTCCCGTCTGGAATCAAAATACAATGCGCGCCTTGATCGCCTCACTGCCGAGCCCGATCGCGACAACCTCTTCCTTTCCTTCGGCGAACCCCATGTCACCCTCTCCACCCACATGGACACCGTTCCACCCTTTTTCGCCTCCCGCGAAGACGCCACCCACATCCACGGCCGCGGATCCTGCGACGCCAAAGGCATCATCGCCGCCATGATCACTGCCGCCGAATCTCTTCTCGCCGGAGGCACGCGTAATTTCGCGCTGCTCTTCGTCGTAGGCGAAGAGCGCAGCAGCATTGGCGCCATCACCGCCGCCGCCTCTCCGCGTGGCTCACGTTTCCTCATCAACGGTGAGCCCACCGAAAATCATCTTGCTCTCGGCTCTAAAGGTGCTCTCCGCTACGAACTGATCGCCCGCGGCAAACTCGCCCACTCCGCTTATCCGCAACTCGGCCATTCTGCAATTCACTCACTGCTCGACGCCCTCCAGGAAATTCGCGCCTTCCCGTTGCCTTCGGATCCTGTCCTCGGCCCTTCGACGCTCAACGTTGGCACCATTTCCGGCGGACGCGCTCCCAACGTCATTGCCGACGAAGCCCGCTCCGAAATCATGTTCCGGCTTGTCGGTGACCCTGCTTCCACGCGCGCCGCTGTTGCGCGTATCGCCGCCGCGCACAAAATCGAGGCCCGCGAAGTCCTCTTTTCCCCCGCCGTCCATCTTTCGCCGCTGCTCGATCTGCCTACAACGGTCGTCGCCTTCACCACCGATATTCCCAGCTTCGACGGCTCCTGGGGCCAGCCCTTCTTAATCGGCCCTGGCAGCATTCACGTTGCCCACACGGCCGAAGAACGCATCCCGAAATCCGAGCTGACCACCGCCGTGGATATTTACGCCCGCATGGTCCGCCAACTCCTCACCACCGGGGCCCCACCCGCATGAGCCTCCCTCTCGCCATCGTCGGCCACGGCAAAATGGGTCGCCTCGTCGAGCAACTCGCTCCGCAGCACGGCTTCCACGTCGTTGCTCGCTTCACGAGTGCCAACACCGCCGCACTCTCCCGCGAAACTCTCTCGGGAGCGTCCACCGCGATCGAATTCTCAGCTCCTTCCGCCGCCCCCGAAAACATTCTGCGTCTTGCCTCCCTCGGCGTCCGCACGGTCTGCGGCACCACCGGCTGGTATGATCAACTCCCGCAAATTCGCAACTCCGTCGAAGCAGCAGGATCGGCGCTCCTCTACGGCCCCAATTTTTCCATCGGCGTGAATCTTTTTTTCCAGATTGTCGCGCGAGCCGCAAGTCTGTTATCCGCGCATCCCGAATATGAAGCCTGGGGCTGGGAAATCCATCACTCCGCGAAAAAAGATGCTCCCTCCGGCACCCTGAAAAAACTCGCTGAAGAAATCCAAGCCGCCGGGTATTCCCGTCCGCTGAGTTTGGCGGCCAATCGCGCTGGCTCCCACACCGGTACGCATGAAATCGGCTTCGACTCGCCCGCTGACACCATCACCCTGCGCCACACCGCCCGCAGCCGCGAAGGCTACGCCCATGGCGCCCTGGAGGCCGCGCGCTGGCTACAGCAAAAAAAAGGAGTCTACGAATTTCGCGAAATAGTCTCCGAATTAGGAGCAGCAAAAGTTTCGGCGTAGTGGCCGGTCTTTAGACCGGCCAGAACTAGAATTTGTATTTGGATTAAACAAAAGAAGGAGCAACCAATGTTTACTGGAACCGGCACCGCACTCGTTACCCCATTTCGCACCGACGGCTCGCTCGACGAATCCGCTCTCCGCTCTCTCGTCAAGCGCCAGATCGACGCGGGCATCAACTTCCTCGTCCCCTGCGGCACCACGGGCGAAAGCCCCACGCTCACGCACGCCGAGCATCTCCGCGTTGTCGAAATCACCCTGGAAATCGCCAAGGGCAAAGTCCCCGTCCTCGCCGGCGCCGGCGGCTACAACACCGCCGAGGTCATCTCGCTCGCCAACGAACTCCAGAAACTGGGCGCCGACGGCATCCTCTCCGTCACTCCCTACTACAACAAGCCCACGCAGGAAGGCCTCTTCCAGCACTTCAAAGCCATCGCCTCCGCCGTCAATTTGCCCATCATTCTTTACAGCGTTCAGGGCCGCACCGGCGTCAACATCGAGCCGTCCACCGTCCTGCGTCTCTCGCAGATTCAAAACATCGTCGGCATCAAGGAAGCTTCCGGCAATATCTCCCAGATGGGCGCCATCCTCAATCTCGTTCCGAAGGATTTCCTCGTCCTCTCCGGCGACGACTCCCTGACGCTTCCTCTCGTCTCCCTCGGTGGTCGCGGTCTGATCTCCGTCGCCTCCAACGAAATTCCCGCGGAAATGACTCGCCTTGTCCAATCCGCGCTCTCCGGCGATTTTGCCGAAGCGCGCCGCCTCCATTTCCAGTATCTTTCTTTGATGGACATCAACTTCGTCGAATCGAATCCCATACCCGTAAAGGCCGCCCTGGCTGAAATGGGCCTGCTCCAACCTGTCTGGCGTCTGCCGCTCGTTTCACCCAAACCCGAAAGTCTCGTGCGCATTCGCGCCGTTCTCGAATCCCTGAAACTCCTCGAGAGAGTCCATGTTGCAAGATCAAATTGAATCGCTCTTCGATGCTCCGCCGGCCACTTATACGGCGGAGCATCACGCGCTCTTCCTATCATTTAAGAAAGCTCTCAACCGTGGCACCATCCGCGCCGCGGAACCGGATTCCGCTTCCCCCGCGGGTTGGCGCACCAACCCCTGGGTGAAAAAGGGAATCCTACTCGGTTTCCGCATGGGCTCCATCGTGAACATGTCCGTTGACTCTTCGAAGCTGCCTTTCTTCGACAAATCCACCTATCCGCTTCACTCCTTTTCTGTTGCCGACGGTGTTCGCATTGTTCCAGGCGGCTCCAGCATTCGCGATGGTGCCCATATCGCCCGCGGCGTAATCTGCATGCCGCCAATGTTTGTCAACGTCGGCGCTTACGTTGGTGGAAACACCATGATCGATTCCCACGCTCTCGTCGGCTCTTGTGCGCAGGTGGGCCGCAATTGCCACATCTCCGCCGGCTCGCAAATTGGCGGCGTCCTTGAACCCGTCGGTGCTCTTCCCGTTATCATCGAAGATGATGTCTTGGTTGGAGGGAATTCTGGAGTCTACGAAGGCACTATCGTTAAATCCGGCGCTGTCCTCGGCACTGGCACCATTCTCAACCGCTCCATCCCCGTCTACGATCTCGTGCGGGATGCTGTCTATTCGGCGAGCGACGACAAGCCTCTGATTATCCCCGAGCTCGCCGTCGTAGTTCCCGGCTCCCGCGGCGTATTGCATCCCACCGGTCAAAAATGGGGAATCTCTCTCTCCTGTGCCGTCATCGTCAAGTACCGCGACGCCAAAACCGGTTCCCGCACCCAGCTCGAAGATTTCCTCCGCTAACGTGAAACCGCGATGACCGTAGCGGCTACTTTCAAGTGGCCTGCTCCAACTTTGGAGTGCGGCCCGCCCTGAGCGTAGCCGAAGGGTGGCTCTGCCACCGCTCTTGCGATCTTTACCCCACCTCCCAACCATTTTTTCTAGAGCGATAGAGAAGGTCCCATCTCAATCCCCATCTTCCTCACTTCTGCAGCAATTCCATCAGATAATCATTCGCTTCCTTCGACCCCATCAGCGAAAGTTTCTCCACAGCCTTTTTCTTCAACTCCGGATCTTTTTCCGTTTTTGCCACCGCAATCAGCCCCTTCGCATCTCCCGCGATAAATAACGCATCCAACATTTCCACTTTCACGCTGCGATCCGTTTCCTTTGGATACATCGCTTGCAGCTCTGCCTGGCCGCCGGTAACCCCCAGGTTCCGGATGGCTTCTTTCCTCAACTCCGGATTCGGCTCATTCTTTGCCAGCGCCGCAAGCTGTTCACGGTCACCCGAAATGATGTAGCTCCGGATTACCGCCCGCTTCACCTCGGGATCGTTGCTCGCCGTGTACACCTCTGCCAGTATTTTCCCGGCTCCCTTGCCGCCAAACATGGCCAGGTACGACACCGCCTTTCTCTGCAGATCCGGATAGCTCTGGCCCCGCGCAATCTTTCCCAGCACCACTTCCGCCTGTGGCGATCCATTCTGCGCCAAGACAAATAACGCCTTTGACTTCACTCGCGGCGATCCGGCTCCATTTAAAATTCCTTCCACCAGCGGAATAGCCTTCTCCGGATTGTTGTTCATCAATCCCTGCAGCGCCAGCAGTTTCAAATCCTCGTCGTTCTGCGCTTCTGGATTCGCTTTGGACCCTGTCGTCGACCGCACCTCGATCTCCAGCGCTTCGCCATCTTTCTTCCAGCGGCTCTGCGGATACCGCTTTTTCAACTCGGCGATAGTCCCGACCGCCGCCTCTTTCTTTCCTTCCCGGTTCTGCGCGTAGGCCGTCCAATAGAGCGCCGCATCCGTCTGCGGACCGTTCAGCTTCACCAGTTCTGTGAACGACCGCTCCGCCTCCCGAAACTCATCCTGGTCGAGCGCCTCGCGCCCCTCGTCGTACAGCTCCTGCATCCGCTCCATTCGCTCCTGCTCCGCTTCTCGTGCCTGCGCCTGGCGTTCGCGCTCCGCTTGCTGCTTCTCGCTTTGATTTTCGTCGAGAGCTTCCGCTGACTGGCCTTTGCTTCCGCCTTGTTGCGCAGTCATCGCCCGCGAGCCGATAGCCAGGTTCAGCAGCGCCGCCGTAAAGCAGATGATTCCTGCACGTACAAAAGTTCTCCCCATGCTCATACTTTTTTCCTCTCCGTTCCTCTCGGTTTGTTCTCCTCCGGCTTTGCCTCGGGATTCGCCTTCCGCTCGTCCAGCCCCTGCTTCACCACACGCACTTTGAACAAAAGCCCCTGTTCTTCAATACGCTTGCGGATCGTCTCAAATGCCGCCGGTGTCAATTCGTCCGGGCTGTTTGCAATGTCCAGCAGCACGCGTTCCAGCTCGTCCAGCGTGCTCACCATCGCTTGATCGCCCTCTTTGAGCGCCGTCTGCCGGTACAACCGGTTTTCCTCCACCAGGTCTCCCGCGCGGCGTTGCGTTTCCGAAATGTCGATTGGCTTTTGCCCCTTTTGCGCTGGCGCGTTTTCCAGTTCCATCAGCACCATTTCGGTCCGTCCCAGATGATCTCCGACGGCTACCACGAGCACGCGCTCGCGCACCTTCGCCGCATCGGTCTGGTCCCTCAGCGGCACGGGCTGCCGTGTCCATCGCCCCGCCACAAACGCCAGAATTACCAGGGCAACTACGCCTCCGAGGGCTGCCAATCGCTCCGGCACAAAAAGCGTTTCCCACCACCGCGGTTTCTTCTCTCCAAGTCTAGGAGCAATCCGCTGCCACACTCGGTTCCCGTAGTCCTCTCCGGGATCCGGAACCGGCATGGCATCCAGCGCAGCGAATATGGCCTCGATGCGCGCCAACTCCTGGCCGCATTCGGCGCAGTCCTTCAGGTGCGCAGCGATTTCCACCCGCTCTTTCGTTTCGCCGTCTCGATACCCGATCAACTCTTCTTCCGTCCTGTGTTTCATCCTTCCGTTCCCATCGCGCGAGCCTCTTTCCCTGCAAGAAATGGCGTCAACGCTCGCCGCAGTTTCTGCACCGCTCGAAATACCGTATTTTTCGTTGCGTTCGAGTTTGACTTCAGCACCGCCGCAATCTCCTCAATCCCGCATCCATCCCAGTGCCGCATCACGATCGCGGTCCTCTCCGCCGGACTCAGCTCCGCCAGTGCCGCCTTCATTCGATCCGCTAGTTGCGCGCTTCCCGCCAACCGCTCCGGTGAAGGAGACATATCCCGCACCTGGCTTAGCGGGTCGACTTCGAGCGAATCTTCGCCCGGCCTGTTCGGGATTTCTCGCCGTGCCTCGTCGGCATTTCGTTGCCGAATCCGGTCGATCGCATAATTTGCGGCAATCCGGTAAACCCACGTCCCAAAATTCGCATTCCCCTCAAATTGCTTGAGTTTCTGGTACGCCCGCAAAAACGACTCCTGCACAACATCTTCCGCATCATGCGCATTCCCCATGATCCGGTACGCCATTCGGTACACCGTCCGGCTATGCCGCTCCACAAGCACACGATAGGCGTCCCGATCGCCCGCGAGCGTCCGCTCGACGGCCATCGCGTCGCTGACCTCTACCCCATCAGCCATCCCGACGCCTTCCCCCATTCCAACGATTAGACAGAATTACAACCTCTCGGTTAGGTCGGCCAAATTCCCCCCGCAGCCTCAAAATACCGTATCATTACAAAGGATTTGCACGGGAGATGCCGACGTGATTCCACGCTACACCCGCAAAGAGATGGGCCACGTCTGGAGCGACCCCAATCGCTACCAGAAGTGGCTCGACGTTGAACTGGCCGCTGCCGACACTCTTGCCGAAGCCGGCCTCGTGCCCAAGGATGCCGCCGCGATTCTCCACTCCCGCGCCAAGGTGGACGCCGACCGCATCAACGAACTGGAATCGCGTGTGAAACATGACGTCATCGCCTTCACCATGGCCGTCGGCGAATCCATCGGCGATCCCGATGCCGCACGTTGGCTCCACTATGGCATGACTTCCAACGATGTGGTGGACACCGCGCAAGCGCTCCTTGTCCGCGATGCTTCGCACATCATCGAGCGCGATCTTGTCATTTTCGGCGAGGTTCTCGACCTGCGCGCCCACGAGTTCCGGCACACTCCGCAAATCGGCCGCACCCACGGCATTCATGCCGAGCCCATTACGTTCGGCCTCAAGATCGCCAACTGGTTCGCCGAAAATCAGCGTAACATCGCCCGCTTCCACGAAGCCGCCCGCAACATGGAATTCGGAAAAATCTCCGGTGCCGTGGGCAACGCCTCGCACCTCGGCCTCGAAATCGAAGAGAAAATCTGCCAGAAGCTCGACTTGCAGGTGACGCCCGTCGCCACGCAGGTCATTCAGCGCGACCGCCATGCGCAATATCTCAGCGTCCTCGCTCTCATCGCCGCTTCCCTCGAAAAGATTGCCCTGGAAATCCGCCACCTCCAGCGCACCGAAGTGCGCGAAGCCGAAGAGCATTTCGGCAACGAACAGCGTGGCAGTTCCATCATGCCGCACAAGCGGAATCCCATCACTTCCGAGCAGATCTGCGGCCTCGCCCGGCTGGTACGGGGAAACATGGTGGCGGCATACGAAAACATCGCGTTGTGGCACGAACGGGATATTTCGCACAGCAGCGTCGAGCGCGTCATTCTGCCGGACTCGACGATTCTGGTGGATTACATGCTCTCGAAGATGACCCAACTCGTCAGCCAGATGCGGGTGTTCCCGGAGCGCATGATGCGCAACCTCGAATCCACCCATGGCCTCGTCTTTTCCGGGACACTGCTCCAGGACCTCGTCGAGAAGGGCATGCCGAGGGACGATGCCTACAAAACCGTGCAGGAAAATGCCATGGCTTCCTGGGAGACGGACAGCAGTTTCCGCCAACGAGTGGAGAACGATGCCAGGATTAAGAAATATCTGACGCCGAATGAACTCGAAGACACCTTCGACCTGAAGCGGCAGCTGCGCTACGTCGACAGGATCTTCGATCGCGTGTTCGGCGAGCATCCTGCCGGTGAACGCGGCGTTGCGAACAAGGCTTGAAGTTTCGGCGAGCGGCGGACAAAAAATCTGAAAACAAAAAGAGCTCCGGGATGGCCGGGAGCTCTTTTGTTTTGCCTCATCCGAACGGGCAGGAAGCCAACTCGGCTGCGGAGGCGGAAATTATTCGACGCGCTGGACGTAGCGGGCTTCGGAAGTGTCCACACGGATGCGGTCGCCCTCGTTCACGAATGGCGGCACGTTGACCACCAGCCCCGTTTCGAGCGTCGCGGGCTTCATCACTGCGCTAGCCGTGGCTTTCTGCAAAGTCGGCTCGGTCTGCACCACCTTCATGTCCATGGTGTCCGGCAGGTCCACGCCGATGGCCTTTTCCTCGAAGAATTCGATTTTGACGACCGTATTGGGAATCAGGTAGTTGACGGTTTCGCCGAGCTCGTCGCGGGTCATCTGCATCTGCTCGTAGGTTTCCGTGTTCATGAAGTGGAATTCGTCGCCCTCCTTGTAGAGGTACTCGAATTCGATTTCGTCCAGGATGGCGCGGTCGACGAACTCTTCCGCGCGGAACCGGTAGTCGATCATGATCCCGTTCCGGAGGTTTTTCAGGCGCGTTTGCATGGATCCGCGCTTGTTGCCGGGCGTGCGGTGGTCGGTGCTGAAAACAGTGAAAAGCTGGCCCTCATGCTGGATCACCATGCCGGGGCGAAGTTGTGTGGCCTTAACGGTGCTCATAAGTTCTTGAAGCCGCGCAGAGCGGCAGCAGACTCCCTGTCGAAGTTAAATTCAATTCGTAAATTCCAGACGGCAGCCCTGAGGAGCGACGCGTGGAATAACCTGTCCGCCGCAGGCGGACACGAGGCGCGCTGGGAGGAAGTGCGCTCCCAACGCGAAACTCCAGTATAACGGCGGCCATCGGCCAGGGTCAAACCTGTCGATTTGACAGCGGGAACTGGCGGTTTGGGTATAAATGAGTTACTGTATCGGCGAATTATCATGAAAGATGACCGCAAAGATGAAGAGATATCGTCCGTGATGCACGAGCAGCGACGAAGGGGCCGCCGACCAAGAGATGCCGCAGGTGAAAAATTAAGGAAGGAGCGGCTGGAAGCGGTGCGTGAAATCCTCCATTTAAGAAATGAAGAAGACTTTATTGGAGCTATCCGCGCGCTAGGGCTCGGCGACGACCCGGCCGAGCTTGCGAACGCCGTGAAGATTTGGCGGGCTTTCGTTTCGTCAAGGAAGCCATGAATTTTTTCAGGTTGTGCAATTTCCTGGCCTGCTGCTGCGGAGTATAGCTGGACCAACTCTTTTCGGTTGCTTTGACCAGCGCTTTCACGGCTTTGTCGAGAGCTTGAGACTCCGCTGTCGCTTTCATAATTCCAATTCTGCGCTGAATCAAGGGAATGGGCAACCTGTTTAAGAGTGCAGTGATGTCTCATTGCTTGCTCTCCGAGGGGCGCTGCTTGGTGGCTTCGGCCATGATTTTTTCGATTTCGTCCGCCGTGCGGGGGAGCTTGCTGCTCAGAAGCTCATAGCCAGTTTCGGTGATCAGCACGTCGTCTTCGATGCGCACGCCGAGATTTTCTTCGGGGATGTAAATTCCCGGCTCGACGGTGACCACCTGCCCTGGCATCAGCGGCTTGCAGGAATCCCCGGGATCGTGGACGTCCAACCCGATGTTGTGGCCGAGGCCGTGGATGTAATACTGGCCAAGCGGCTTTCCATTCTGATCTTTTCCGTGCGAATTGATGTAGTCGTAAGAAATCTTGTAGAGGCTCTGCTTGCCCTTGCGGCACATGTCCGTGCCGGGCTTCAAGGCCGCGAGGGCGGCGTTCTGCGCGCCGAGGACGATGTCGTAAATCTCGCGCTGCCGGGGCGTGAATTTCCCGTTGGCCGGAACGGTGCGCGTGATGTCGGCGGCGTAACCGGAGTATTGCGCGCCCACGTCCATCACCACGATGTCGCCATCCTCAATCTTGCGGCCCAGTTTGTCGTAATGCAGCGCCGTGGAGTTGGGACCGGCGCCGACGATCGGTGCGTACGCTTCGGCCTCCGAGCCGCCCATCGCGTGCACATCCACCATCTTCGCCGCCACCTGAAATTCCCAAATTCCCGGCCGCATCATTTTGAAAGCGGCAAAGTGCGCATCGAGCGATAGATCAATGGCCTGGCGAAGAAAGGCAATCTCTGTAGGGGATTTGATCAACCGCAAATCGGTGATGTTGCTGCGAACGTCTTTCAGGTTTACCTGAGGAGCAGCCATCTTCAGCCAGTCCACCGTTTCGCGCTCGTGGGGAAAGCCGCCCAACTCTTTTTCGTAGGGGAGAATGGTGTAGAACGCCGGGTAGAATCTGGCGAGCCTTTCGATCGTGGCGCGCATTTCCGAAAAAGGGCGGACATCGGCGAAGCCGGTGCGCGCCTGAATGCCGGGATCACTCGGAGACATGCGCACGCCATTCCACTTTTCCTTCGCGGGATTCTTTGCAGGGAGGAACAGGATTTCGCGCGGCCCCTGGAAATCGTCCTTCTTGAATCTGCTGTCTGCGGGCGGAAGAAGGATCAGCCCAGCTTCCTCCTCGTTGTGGCCGGTGAGGTAGTAGAAATTCTCTTCCTGGGCGAAGACATATGCCTGGGAATCTTCTTCGCGGCCGTTGAGTCCGGTGAGGATGATCGGTGCGTCCGCGGTGGCGGCAAGCTTGGTGCGGCGCTGGGCGTAGACCGAGTTGGGCTCGCGCTCCCGGCGCTGCTGAGCGGTGGCAGGCCGCGCGAAGGGAAGCGAGGCCAGCGCCAGCAGGATCAAGGCTCCACAGCCGGACCGCAGGAACAGCCGGCGGGAACGCACACAAATAGGGAACAGACCACTCATCCGGTCACCTCGGACCCCCAGGGCAGGAGGGCAAGCCCAAGATTGTAGCGGAAGAGAGAAGGGGGAAGCAAAGACGCCACAATCACGAGTCCCCGAGCTGAAGGCGGGCAAATCGACTTATGTGGAAGCAACAGGCGAGGTGAAGTCCGGCAAGCGGAAAAACTACCGACACCCCTACAGTCATGGCTTTTAACTAACTTTTCGGAAGTCTATTCACCGACTTTTTTGATGACGTGCGTCGGGATCGGACTGGCGTCCCGGCGGGCCGGAGGAAGTTTTGGTGTGGTTTTCTTCGGTTTCTTTACTTCGCGCTTGCCTCTGTCTTTGTTTCCCATGGTGGATAGATTGCCACAGGTTGGTTTGTGTTGCTAGAGAAATGAGGCTGGCGGGGTCTGCGGCGCCTTAGGTGCTGTAATTGAGGGCCGCGCCACAGGCACGAACGAAGCGCCGCAGAGGATGACAGGGCGCTTGGGCGGTTGTTAGACTGGAAGCACCAGCCCCACTACATTTGTTCATTGGAGGAGAGATGAAGAGGTCGCTATCGAGCGCCGTCGGACCAGTCTTGGTGTTGTTATTGGGACTTATCCTGACGTCACCTGGGACCGCGTTGGCCCAGGATCATGTGGTCTCACCGGCAGAGATTCAGAAGGATGCTGCGGGCGCTTCGGCTGCCAGGCAGCAGAATGTGCAGCAGTTGCACGGGTTCCTGTCCTCGAACGAGGCCCAGCAGGCGCTGAAATCGGCGCACATGGATCCGCAAGAAGTGAAAAACGCGGTGGGGCAATTGGACGATGAAGACCTGGCGCGGCTTTCGGCGCGCGCGGAAAAGGCGCAACGGGAATTTGCCGCGGGAAGTCTTTCCGACCGCGACCTGCTGATCATCCTGGTATGCGTTGCGGCGTTGATCCTGATTATCGTGGCCGTGCGTTGAGATGAAACTGCGTTGCATCCCCGGGCTGGCGCTGTTTGCGGCGGCAAGCGTGGGATTCGCGCTTGCCGCGGAGACGCCCAGCCTGTGGATCGACGTGCCTTTCGTAGGGCAGGTGAAGAATGGTTGCGGTTCGGCCGTGATGGCGATGGTGATGGAGTATTGGGAGGGAAAAACGGGTCACGGCGCGGGTGATTCCGCGGATGCCGGGAAAATCCAGGCGGCGCTTTATTTGCCGGCGGAAGAGGGAATTCTCGCGAGCGCGATGAAGAAGTATTTCGAGAATGCGGGCTACCGGACGTTTACCTTTGTGGGCGATTGGGGCGAACTGGGGCATCATCTGGAGCGCGGGCGGCCGCTGATCGTCAGCCTGAAGGCGAGCGGGCCGCATGGGCCGCTGCATTACGTGGTTGTGGTGGGAATCGACTCCGCGCGGGGTACCATTTACGTGAACGACCCGGCGCAGCAGAAAATGCTGCGGCTTTCGCGAGAGGGATTTGAGTCGGAATGGAAGGCCACCGAGCATTGGACGCTGCTTGCCGTACCGCGAAACGTCGATTGATTTTCTTTCTGCTGCTTTTTCTCCTCCCTTTGCGCACCCTGGCGCAGACCGGTAATCCGGTCGCGGAGAAATTATCCGAAACAAAAAAACTCTATGACGCGGGAGATTGGGCCGAAGTTGCGCGCGCTGTTCCACAATCGCCGGAAGAGCCGGCCGATTTGCTGCTCTACCGCGGGTTGGCTTTGGCACATTTGCAGCAGTGGGAAGCGGCGAAGGCGGCCTTTGCCGCTGGAAGGGAAAAGGCGCCAGGTGACCCGCGGTTTCTGATCGAGTTGGCGGGAATTGCATACCGGGCCAAAGAATTTTCAGAAGCCAAGCGGGACTTGCGGCGGGCTCTGGCGATGAATCCCAAAGATGAGTATGCCAACAATTTTCTGGCTTCGATTTATTTCCAGGAAGGGAATCTGGAAGTAGCGCTGAAGTACTGGAATCGAGCCGGGAAGCCGAAACTGGAGGACCTGACGTTTGAGCCGGCGTTGAAGCTGCAGCCGCTGGTGACGGATCGCGCCTTTTCCTTTGCGCGTGGCGGCGCGTGGCAGCGAGAGCAGTTATTGACGACGCAGGCGCGGCTGCGGGCGCTGGATTTGTATCCCGGAATGCTTTTCGAGCTGAGGGCGCACGATGATGGCTCGTTTGATCTGGGATTCCACGCGGCTGAACGGAACGGCTGGGGCAGGACGAAATGGGAGGGGTTGATTTCGCTGTTGCGCGATACACCGTACCAGGCGGTTGATCCCGAATATTACAACCTGGGCCGTGAGGGGGTGAATTGGGTTTCGACGTATCGTTGGGACGATGAAAAGCGGCGCGTGTTCACCGAGGTTTCCGCGCCGGTTTTTGAAAATCCGGCGGCGCGTTTTCGGGTTTATTTTGACGGTCGAAATGAAGACTGGAATATCACGAACACGTTTATTCCCGGAAGCCCTTCACTCGCGCGGCTGAACCTGGAAAAAGCCGCAGCGGGGGCGGAGATTCGCTTTATCGAGGGCGGGCGCTGGGAGTGGAACGCGGGCATGGAGTACAGCTATCGGGAATTTCGAAATGTGTTTGGCATTCCGTCGGCCGCCGCGCCGTTTTTTACCGATGGGTCGGCAATTGCACTGCGGTCGGGTGTGCAGCGGTGTTTGATTCGCTTTCCTGAGCGGCGATTTACCTTGAATTCGAGCGCGAGTGGTGAGTTCGGGACCTTTTTTGGAGGTCCGTTGGGAAGATACGGACGGCTGGAAGGAACACTGGGAGTGCGCTGGCTGCCGAAAGCTCGCGGAGACGATTACGAAACGCAGGTGAGCCTGCGGGGCGGGCGCACGATCGGAGACGTACCCTTCGACGAGCTATTTACTTTGGGATTTGACCGGGACACGCCGTTGTGGCTGCGCGGGCATCCCGGGCTGCGGGACGGGCAAAAGGGAGATGCGCCGCTGGGAAGAAATTATGTACTGGTGAATGCGGAGACGGACAAGATTCTTTATCGCAATGGGATTTTCACCGTGAAGGCGGGGCCGTTTCTCGACACCGGAAAAACGTATGATCCGTCCGGGTATTTTGGATCGCCGAAATGGCTGTGGGACACGGGCGCGCAGGCGAAGATTCGCGTGCTGGGCGGAGTGCAGGTTGTTCTCGGGTATGGAAAGGATTTGCGCTCAGGCAGGAATTCATTTTTCACGACGGTGACGAAGTAACGCGTCGAAAGCGGTCAGGGGGTCTCAGGCGTTTTGGCCTTTGCGGAGATTCGCGGCGAGAGCCTCGACTTGGGCGCGGGTTTCGTGGAGCGTGCCCGAGCAATCGATGGTGTAGCTGGCGCGCTTCAGTTTTTCTTTCATGGGAAGCTGCACGGCTATGCGGCGGAGGGCTTCCGTTTCGCTCATGCCGCGAGCGCGGAGGCGTTCGAGTTGTTGTTCCGGCGTGCACCAGGTGACGACGAGACCGTCGAGCCTTGCGGCCATGCCGGCTTCGATGAGCAATGCGGCTTCGACGAAAGCGGCTGAGTGAATCCCGCTTTCTTGCCATTCTTCGAGCTGGCGGAAAATGATTTGGTCTACGCGCGGATGAAGGATGGCGTTGAGGTGCGCGAGCTTCGCGGGATCGCCGAAGACGATGGCCGCGAGTTTGTGGCGGTCGATGCGGCCGGAGGAGTCGGCTAGATCGGCGCCGAAGGATTGCACAATCTCGTCGTGAGCGGCTTGGCCTGGTTCCATGAGTTTGTGCGATATGGAATCGGCGTCGAGAACGGGAAAGCCGAGTTTGCGGAGAATTGCCGCGACAACACTTTTGCCGCTGGCGATGCCGCCGGTGAGGCCGAGTTTCAGCATTGAATTGCCCAGCTCCTTCGACAAGAACGGCCGGCCCTGCAACGGCAAGAAAAAAGTAAAACTTTCAGGGGCGCGCGACTGCGGCGCTCGTGGCGCGGCGGAGGCGGGCGGCTTTCACCGTGTTGCTCATAAGCATGGTGATGGTCATGGGGCCGACGCCGCCGGGAACAGGCGAGAGCGCACCGGCGACCTGGATGGCGTCGGGGTGAACGTCGCCGATCAGCACGTTGCCCTTGGCGCGGAACTTTTCGAGGCGCTCGGGAAAGTTGCGGAGGAGTTGTCCGGCTTCGGCGGCGTCGGTGACTTTGTTGGTGCCAACGTCGATGACGGCGGCACCGGGTTTGATCCAGTCAGCCTGAACATAGCCTGCCTTGCCGATGGCGGCGACGAGAATGTCGGCGCGACGGATGACGTCGGGGAGATCGCGCGTTTTCGAATGGCAGATCGTGACAGTGGCGTTGGCGTGCAGCAGGAGCAGCGCCATGGGCTTGCCCACAATGTCGCTGCGGCCGAGGACTACGGCGTGAGCCCCTTCGATGGGAATTTTATTGCAGCGCAACATTTCCATGCAGCCGGCGGGCGTGCAGGCGACGAGGCCGGGGCGATTGCTGACGAGCCTGCCCAAGTTGACGGGATGGAAGCCGTCAACATCTTTCGCGGGGGCCACGGATTCGAGGACGCGTTTCGAATCGATTTGCGACGGAAGCGGAAGCTGGATAAGGATGCCGTCAACGTTGTCGTCGGCATTGAGGTCGCGCACGAGTTGCAGCATGTAGTCGGTGGAAACGCCGGCGGGCGGAGTGTGCAGCCAACTGGCCATGCCAAGCTGTTCGCAGGCGGCGATTTTGCTTTTGACGTAAAGCTGCGAGGCGGGATTTTCACCCACGAGAACGGCGGCAAGACCGGGGCGGATGCCCTGCGCATGGAGCTTGGCGATATCGGATTTCAGTTCGGAGAAAATTTCGTCGCGGATTTTCAGGCCGTCGAGAATGCGTGCAGGCATTGAGGTTCGCTTTCCTTGTGCTTTGAACTTCAAATGATAGCACGTGAGGAGAAGCAGTGAAGCGGCGCGTTCAGAGTGCTCTTACGGAAATAAGAGCGGTAATAGTGTGCGCCTGTGCCGGGGCCAGCGTGATCGCGTGGTCGCCAATGTTGCAGGTTTCAACGCAGACGAACTGGCGCCACTCGTCGGCGCCGACGTCGGACATGGCTTTTGCTTTTTCGGCCCAGGGATTCCAGACAACCGTGTCGCGCGAGTCTTCCTTGGCAACGAGAATGCGGCGGCGGGCGGCGGGATCTTCGATTTCAACCGTGGCAAGCGTGTTGCGGTAAATGCGGTCAGTTTCCGCGGAGAGCACGACATCTCCGTGCTGGTGTTTTTCGCGTTGGGCGTCGGTCTTGTCGAGGAAGGCGACGCCGTTCAAACCGCGCAACTTGGCGGCCGCGATGTTACCGACGTGAAAGTAGGAATGGAGCGCCTCTTGAAAGCGGAAGGAAGATGTGCCGTGGTTGGTGACGATGAGTTCGAGACGGAGTTGTTCGCCGAACGTGGCGCAGAAGAGCAGGTGATAATCGCCGAACCAGGTCTTGCGCGTGACGTCGTCGGCGCAGGTGGAGAGGGCGACGGTGACGTCGTGATCCGCGTGAGTGATGCCCTCCAGTTGCCAGGATTTTGTGCGCACCAGGCCATGCGCCGGGGAGTGTGGATCGTCGGCGCGGGTGGAAAACCACGGAAAACAAACGGGCACGCCGCCGCGGATCGCGGTGCCACTCTGCCACTTCGATTTCGAACTGACGTAGAGCGCTTCTTCAGCGCCGGCCGGCTTCCAGGAAGTGACGTGCGCTCCTTGCAGGTAAATTTCACCGGAGGTTCGCGGCGTGGTGACCCGGACGCAGGGGAGGCCGCCGCGGCCATCCACGATTTTGGCGATGCCGGGAATTTCAAAGCGGCGGTTTAAGTCGCTGAGGGGAGCGGGCGTTGCCATGTGGAAACCTCCTTGGAAAACAGCCTGACGGCTGTGCGGAAGCAGACGCCCAAAGTAGCATAAATACCATCAATTGCGCGCGAAGGAATGCGGGATAATCGCATTTGAAACCAATCAAGCGTAACGGACTCTAATCTAGGAGGGGTGTAGGGATGCCGATGTTCGGGGATGATGGCGGAAGGCGGGCGAAAGAGAAGCAGGCAAAGGCCGAGGGCCGGCTGCCTCCCGGGCAATCGTTGACGATCAAATGGCCGGTTCTGCACTACGGAAGCGTTCCGCATTTTGACGCGGCGAAATGGGATTTCAAGATCAGCGGCCTTGTGGCAATCCCGCTACGCCTGACATGGGAAGAGTTTCGCGCGCTGCCGCAGGTGGAATCCACGAGCGATTTTCATTGCGTGACGCGCTGGAGCCGCCTGGACAACCGCTGGAAGGGCGTGCGGTTCACGGATGTACTGGAGCGCGCAAAGGCCAAGCCGGAAGCCGAGTATGCGCTAGTTCTGGCCGAAGAAGGCTACACTTCCAATATTCCACTGAAAGACTTGCTGCGGCCGGACGTGCTTTTTGCTTTCGAACACGACGACGAACCGTTGGCGGCGGAGCATGGCGGGCCGGTGCGCCTGATCGTTCCGCATCTTTACGCATGGAAAAGCGTGAAATGGGTGCGCGGATTCATGCTGCTGGACCACGACCGCCTGGGCTTCTGGGAGCGCAACGGCTATCATGCGTACGGCGATCCTTGGAAAGAGCAACGTTATTCGGGATCCTAATCTGACAAGATGATTGAGCACGGAAACAGAAACGCCCGAGGATATCCTCGGGCGTCTTTGTTTACGATCGATTGGCTATTATTTGGCACTGCGAACGACTTTGCCGTTTTTCATGACGAAGTTAACTTTGCGCAGCGACTCGATGTCCTGAAGCGGGTCACCGGGCATCGCGATGATGTCGCCGAAGAGGCCGGGCGCAATGGCGCCACGTTCCTTGGCGAGGCGCAGGAGTTCCGCACCGTTGGTGGTCATGGCTTTCAGAATATCGGCGGGAGGCACCCCAGCGGCGCGCCATACGGCGAGATAGTCGAGCATCATGTCGGCACGCGTGCGCCCAGGCATCTCCGTGACAGTGTCCGAGCCGAACGCCATTTTCACACCGATGCGATGGGCCCGCCCGAGGCGGTCGATGATTTTTTTGCCGAGAATGTCGGCGTTGGCGAGCGTGTGGTTGGAGGGGCTGAGGCCGGCGAGATGCGCGGTGGGGAAGTCGGTTCCGACCAGAAAGGTGCCCTTTTCCTTCATCAACCGAAGTTGATCGTCGGTCA
>Ga0210410_10001430_pt1 | contig 22480 bp, 18 predicted proteins | sample IncBWC4MmetaG_FD_161058 | JGI IMG/M metagenome (GOLD analysis project Ga0210410, IMG submission 161058) | Forest soil microbial communities from Barre Woods Harvard Forest LTER site, Petersham, Massachusetts, United States - Inc-BW-C-4-M | ecosystem: Environmental > Terrestrial > Soil >... | reverse complement strand
GCGCGTTCTTCATCGTCAAAGCCGGAATTTACCTGCGATGCAACTTGATCGCACTTTTCTTCTTTCAGGCAATAGATGGCGATCAATCGTCCGCCGCCGCGAACATTCTGGTCCAAGTCTCGCGCGCCGCTGCCAAGCTGATGACCACTCGCATCGGTTACAGCCACATCCAGCTGGAGCCGGGTGGTCGACGGCAAATACAGCGGCACGTCAACATCGCATGGCACACCCGCAACAACTTGCACGTGCTTGAAGAAATGATGCGGCAGTAACTTAAGGTGAAGATCGTTCTTCTCGGCGGTCTCGAACTGAAAATCCAATTGCAACGTTTGCGTCTGCGGTTGTGCGGGGATGTGCACGCGCACAGGAGTCACATTTCCTAGGCTGAGGATTTCACCCGAACCCAGGCCAACGTGATCAATGCGCACGAAATCTTGCGCCCGGATTCCAGCGGGAAACAGCAGAGCGAGCGCGCAGAGTAAGTACTTCTTCATATAAGGGACTGGGATACCCTGGCGAATCATATTACAAAAGACTCCTATGAAAGGTAGAAAGTTCCAATAAACAACGGTTTGGGGTGGCCATCATGAGTTCAAACCGATTCATAATTTCGACGCCTTCACTTCATTCGACGATGCGCTGTTCTGCGAAATATATGAATTGCTCGAAATCTGGGAACTCGCACGGACGTCACTTCCCTTTAGGGCTCCAGATTCCGCGTGGAGAGCCCCCGCGTTCGCGGAAGGCGGGCCACAAGTGCAACGCAGTCGCGATGGCGAAAGTTGAGTTATAGTCGTACATTCCGTTTGGAGGCAGCGTGCATATCTTTTTGGGAATTGCCGGACTGTTTCTGGTGCTGGTTATTCTGTGGGATGTGTTCGAGACGATTATTTTGCCTCGACGCATCACCCGCAAATTTCGATTGGCGCGGACATTTTATCGCTCGACCTGGCGGCCGTGGTCCAGGATTGCCAAATGGATGCGTCCTTCCAACCGGCGCGAAACCTATTTGAGTTTTTATGGCCCGCTCTCTTTGTTGTTTTTATTTGCGGTATGGGCGGTGGGATTAATTTTTGCGTTTGCCGTTCTGCACAAAGCGGCAGGTTCGGCCATTAATGTTTCCGGAATGCCCGATGCTTCGCAAGTGCAGGCGGGTTTCTGGACCGATTTGTACATGAGCGGCACCACATTTTTCACCCTGGGGTTAGGTGACGTAATTCCGCGCACCACCATAGCGCGCGTGATCATGGTGTTTGAAGCCGGGCTGGGATTTGGATTTCTTGGATTGGCGATCAGCTATTTGCCGGTTTTGTATGGCGCGTTTTCCCGGCGCGAAGTGAATATTTCTTTGCTGGATGCGCGCGCGGGATCTCCTCCCACCGCTTCAGAATTATTCAAACGGCACACGCAGCCGAAAAGTGTGGAAGCGTTGGAAGAATATTTGAAGGATTGGGAACGGTGGTCGGCGGAGTTGATGGAAAGCCACCTTTCTTATCCGGTGCTTTGCTATTTCCGCTCGCAGCATAACAATGAATCGTGGCTGGCGGCGCTGACGACAATTCTGGATGTATCTGCGCTGCTGCTGGCGTATGGAACCGGCGCGCTGCGCTGGCAGGCGAAAATGACGTTCGCGATTTCGCGTCACGCCATTGTGGATTTATCGCAGGTGCTGAATTGTCCGCCGCTTCAGAACATTAAAGAACGATTGCCGGATGGCGGATGCGAAAAAATGATTGCGTTGATGGAGGCTGCGGCCATTCCTCACTCGATGGAAGGCTGCTCGCAAATGCTGACCGAGTTGCGGCAAATGTACGAGCCGTATATCGCGGCCCTTTCCGCGCGATTGCTAATGCCGGTGGCTCCGTGGATTTCGGAAAAAGCGCAGAAAGATAATTGGAAGACGACGGCCTGGGCGAGAATTTCAGCGGATGTGGAGAGGGTTCCGCATTCGGAGAGGGATGAGCGGGAACATTTTTAAGGCTGGAAGCTCCGGCCTAATGGAGTTTCGAGACGGACGATAACGAGGATTGGAGTACTAAACGGTGGTAATGCCTGGGCTGTGCGCGTGGCTCGTAATTGCTTTTGATTCTTACACGCATGATCCACGCGACTATTTATTAACCGAGTTTGATGGACTAACTCTTCATATTCAACCAGGTCACGACGATCGCGTCAGCCTTATCGCGGTGTTCTTGGACAATCCAGCCGAATCGTTAAACGTTCAAATTAAGGTGAACCGGTTTCTAAGTGCAATGTCGTGGAAGGACGGCGAAGCTTTCGCTACGTTGGGCGCTCTTCAGAGCGGTGCCCGGTCAGAGGACAGAGACAAACCGCGGTTCAACTGGGGCGAACCACGAGTGTTCCGTGGAGGAGTGATAAGCCGCTTCGACTTCGAGCACTTACAGTGTCCGAGAGAGCAAAAGCAACAGCTCGCGCTTGCGCTCTATCGCGAGGGATTCAACAGTATTGCTCCGTTCTATCGCCTTTTAAGTTTTTACAAGATCATTAACATCGGATTTCGGACTGGTCCAGAGCAAGTCAGCTGGATAAACGCCAATCTAGACAAGATTTGGAATCATTGGAGCAAAGAGCGGGTTGTAAAACTATCTAGTTCCATCGCGGACATTGGGCAGTATCTATTCAAGCAAGGACGGAATGCCGTCGCCCATGCGTTCGCACATCCTATTCGGAATCCCGACGACCCGAGTGATTTTTTTGTCGTTAGAGACGATGCCACCCTCATGCAGGGCTTAGCTGAGGTATTCATCGAACAAGAGCTCGGTGTTCCGTCGATCAGAAAGATTTGGCGTGAACATTTGTTTGAACTCGTCGGATTCAGAGCGCTCTTCGGCGATGCATTGACGATCAAATTGAAAACTCGAGAAGACGTGGCGATTGCAGACTTTCCTACGATTCCCTCTTTAACTCTCGCGTTGAAGGAACGGCCGCCATACTATTCCTTAATCGGCATACCGTTCCGAGTCGCGGCATGTCATGCAGGTGTAGTCACGCTGGTTTCTGACACGACGACGCAACCCATTCATGCTGCCCTAGTCTTGAATTTTCCAGACGAAACCTTGCAATTTGTGTTGCCTGCGTTCGGTATCATGCGGACGCACGTTGCGTACATAAAGTCGGCAGAGGTCGATTGCTGGCAATTCTTGATCGATTACTTTTGCAACGGCTTTCTGCAAGTATTCGACTCGACGACCAGAGAACGTCTGTCTTACAAATTAGCATTTGTGGCTGTAAATATCGATTTGGGACGGACGATCGACGGATGGAAAAAGATTATCGAAGGCCTTGAAGCAAACGAGTGATCCACCATTCCTTAGCGATAACCCAGAAGCGCGCGTAAAGCTAACCTGAATTCGCGGTATTTCATTTCTGCCTTCTGTTTCCCCAAAAGCAACTTTAGTTCACCCATGTCGCATCGAGATTTGTAGCAGTGCTTATGCAGTGTGGGAGGATCAAATGAACCGAACGATACGTGAGGCCCTCAGTTTGTTTGGTGTCATGTCGATTTTCGTGGTGAGTGTTACGTTCGCCGCGAGCGGACGACAAATGGACAGATCCAAGTTGCAAGGCGGAGCGAGAAATTCCGGTTGGAGGATTTTAGAGCCGGTAACTTACGAAAATATGTCGGTGTTTCCGGTGGTGGCGAGCAACACGCGGTCAACGGATGAGTTCATCACGCTGGACGAGGGGCTTTCTTCCGGCGCGGTGACGGTGAGCGAGCGCGGCGCAGAAATCATGCGGCGTTCGCGCGATGGACGTCCCGCGCCGACGCAACAGTACGGCGGCGCGTCGGTGAATGAGCTGGTGCTGGTGAATCACGGAAACAAGCCGCTGATTTTGCTGGCCGGCGAAATGGTGAGCGGCGGAAAACAGGATCGCATTATCGGGAAAGATCGCATTGTGCCGGTGGGCGCGGAACCGCTGCCGCTGGATGTTTTTTGCGTGGAGCATGGCAGGTGGTCGAACGGCGGCAATTTTTCCGCTGCGAATACGATGGTGCATCCGAGCGTGCGGGAAAGCGCGGCCGTTGCACAGCAGCAATCCGAGGTTTGGAATTCGGTGACCAGAGGCAGTAACTCCGCTTCGGTTTCCCCGGGAGGAATGGGATCCGGAAACGGTTCGGCGGCGGCCCCTGCGCCGGTAATTACTCAGCGCTCGTTGGGTGACACAGCGAGCGTCGAGGCGCCGACGGTTGCGTACGACAAGATGTATAACAATTCCAAAGTGAATAAGTCGCTCGATCCATTTGTAGATGAGATTCAGCGGCGATTTGCGCGTGCGACGAAAGATTTGAAGGGCGAACGCGTGGTCGGCGTAGTGATAGCCTACGGCGGAGAAGTTGCGTGGAGCGATATTTTCGCTTCGCCGCAACTTTTTGAGCGCTACTGGACGAAATTGCTGCGCAGTTATGTGGTGGAGGCGCTGGCGCGTCCGGGCACGAAGGAAGTTGCCACGCTGAAGGATGCGGAGGAATTTCTGCATCCGCTAAAGGGCACGGAGAAAATTGAAAGCGATCCCGACGTTTACCGTTGGCGCGAAGTGACGCAGGGGCGCTACGTGTCCATCGAGTTGCAGGCGCTGAAGCCGGCGGATATTTTGCTGCACTCGTTGACGATTCATAAGACGGGAGTGGAGACGGCGGTGATGAAGTAGTTTTTTCGTGCGCAAGAAAAAAACACGTCAACAACTCCGCATTCGTTTTAGCGCGGAGGGTAGTTCAACGATGGGCGATTCAATTTGAGCGTCTTGAACTTGTCCTCTGAAACCCAGCAGAGGTTGTAGAGAATTTGCCCGGGCAGATCGAGCGGCAAATCTTCTGGCGCTGGCCAACGATTCGCCGCGTCAAGCGCTTCAGTGGCGCCGCGATCCGCAAAATTTGTCCAAGATTCCCAGAGTCGGCGCTCCGTGGTCCAGTAATAGATGCCAGGCGGACCACTTCGCTGCGGGATGCCGGCGTAAATTAGGCTCCCTTCTCCTCTCCACCATAATTCTCCGCCGAGGATCACGAGTTGGTGTGAGCGGACGATTTCAACGACTTGGGGAATCTGCGCGCGCGTCCATCCATATTCACCGTTGCTGGTTCGGTAGGCCTCCCTTTCAAGCTCGGACGGAAACACGATCATTCCTCTCAATTCCCGGTGCAGCAGCCTCACGCTTAGTGCGCGACAGGTAGTTCGATGTGCGACGGATATTTCGGCATCCAGAAGATGCGCTGCGTGGCCACCTGAAAATCGCCGGGCGAAGCGGTCATGATATTGGGGACGAAAGTCTGCGGGTTGCGATCGTAAAGCGGGAACCACGAGCTTTGCACCGAGACCATAATTTTGTGGCCCTTCAGGAAAACGTGATCGGCGGCGTGCAGGCTGTATTTGAACTCGTTTACTTTGTTGGGCTCGAGCGCTGAAGGATTTTCAAAACTTTCGCGATAACGTCCGCGGAAAATTTCTTCAGCGATCATGAGTTGATAGCCGGACATTCTTGTGGCCTGCGGATCGCTTGCGCCGGGCGTGGTCGGATAAACGTCAATTAATTTTACAATCCAGTCGGAATCGGTGCCGGTTGTTGACGCGAAAATGTCGGCGATCACGTCGCCGGTCACGGTCACATCGTGATCGAGAACCGGCGTGGTGAATGTGGCGATGTCTTTTCTATCGGCGAGAAAACTTTGATCCTGCGCGAGCCAGGTGTACCACTGCGATCCGGTGGGCGCGTAAGTTGCTTCGATGGGGCGCTTGCGATACGGCACGGGATTTGCCGGATCGGATTTATATTCCGCGAAAACTTCCTGCTCATTTCCTGAAGGCGCGATGAAACTGAGCGCGCCATTTTCTCCGAAATAAAGATTCTGCGTGGTGACGCCTTCCGTCGGAGGCCAATGCGAATAATGTTTCCAGGTGTTGGAGCCGGTTTGGAATGATGCGGTATCCTCCATCGGTAGCGGGCCTTCGTCCTTCAGATAATGCGCGAAGAAAGGTGCTTCATATTTCGCGCGGAATTGATCGCTGACGGGCGCGCCCCAGTCAAGAGTGCCGAGCCGTCGAGTGGAAGAAGACCATTGGCCGTGATTCCACGGACCGAGCACCATGAAAACTTCGCGCTTCGCGTCATGCGGTTTTAGCGCGGCGTATTCGGCCTGCGGGCCCCACATATCTTCCTGATCCCAATAACCGCCAACTTCGAGGGTGGGAACTTCGACTTTCGTTTCGCGCGGTTGGACGGACCGGGATTTCCAGAAAGAATCGTAGCTCGTATGAGTCAGGAATGCCTGCCAGGTGGGAAGCATGGGCGATCCTGATTTTTTCGCGGCTGCGGCGAATGATCCGGCTTGCAGAAAATAATCGTAGGCGTCTTCATTCAGTTTGCCGAACGCGTTTTCTTTTCCGGATTCCATTCCCAGCGCGTAGTCATAGCCGTAGGTCTGTCGGAACGCGCCATTATGAAAAAAATCGTCGCCTATCCAGACGTCGGTCATAGGCGCTTGCGGAGAAATTGCTTTCACCGCGGGATGCGGATCGATGCCGGCTTCGGCGGTCAGAAAACCGTCGTACGATGTGCCGTGAACGCCCACGCGGCCATTATTGTTTGGAATATTTTTCACCAGCCAGGCCACGGTGTCGTATGCGTCGGTGCTTTCGTCAGTTTGTTTCGGATCTTTATGATCGGCCATCGGACGCATCATCACGAATTTGCCTTCGGATTTGTATCGGCCGCGAATATCTTCTGCGACAAAGATGTAGCCGCTGGCGGCGAGTTCGGGCTCCGCGGGATTCATGTCTTCCGCGCTGTCGTCGCTGACTCCGTACGGCGTGCGCTGAAGAATAAACGGTAGCGGCGCGGTGGTGTCTGCGGGGCGAATCACGACGGCGAAAAGTTTTACGCCGTCGCGCATGGGAATCATAAATTCCTGACGGGAATACGGACGAAAATTGTTGTGAACGGGCCGATCGCTGACGCGTTTTGCGAGCCGCGCGTCATTTCCTTCACCGATGCGCACGCCGGTGACTTTGCCGGACGCATCACTAACGAATGTAAGCCGAAGTTGGAGTTGCTTCACAACAAAGACATTCTTTGATTCCGCTACGAGCTGGCGCCTGGGGCTGCGCGGACCTTCCATATAGAGACCACCGGCTTCGTGGAAAATGGAAGTGGGAGAGTCGGGATTGGCGTCGGTTGCGTATTGGCCTTGATAGGAATCGAGAGTAGCGGAATCAACTTCACGCGCTTTGGAGTTTTCCTGGAGATTTTCTGGCCTCGAAATCGGCCGAGGCGCCGCTGAAAACGCGGGGCTGCACACAAAAAATGCCGCGAGCAAAGGAACACAGAGCGCGCGCAACCGCAGAAGATTATTTATGGCCACCGTCGCCTCCCAAATTGATTCGAGACCGAATTGTAAAGGCAGTCTGCCACAGAGGAGCGGCGAGGACAATCTGAAGCGGGCCACGCATGGCTTCTTCTGCCCGAGATTGATTCGAGACATCGGCGTTGAATCAAAAGGCTTTCGCGGATTAACAGTTCGGACTATTATATTTCACCAGACGGGCCCCCGAAGTCTTTCCAATTCCTGATAGTTGTGTTGCCGGAGAGCAACTGAGATGGCAGCGCGGGAACAATTTTCCGTTTTGCTGATTAAGCCGTCGCACTACGACGATGACGGCTACGTGATTCAGTGGTTCCGTTCGGCGATCCCTTCCAATTCGCTGGCGGTGGTGCATGGGCTGGCGCAGGATTGCAAAGAACGCCGCGCGCTGGGTGACGACGTTGAGATTGTGCTGTCGGCGATGGACGAGGACAACACGCGCGTCCGTCCGAAGAAAATCGCGGCGCAACTCGCGGGCAAAGCGGCACTGGTCGTTCTTGTCGGAGTGCAATCGAATCAATTTCCGCGCGCGTTGGATATTGCGCGGCCGTTGCGAGCCGCGGGAATTCAAGTATGCCTCGGCGGATTCCACGTTTCCGGATGCCTTTCCATGCTGCCGGACGTAGTGACACCCGAAATCAAAGAAGCGATGGATCTGGGGATTTCGCTTTTCGCGGGCGAAGCGGAAGAAGGACGTCTGGACGAAGTTTTCCGCGATGCTTATTCCAAAAAACTGAAACCGCTCTACAACTATTTGGCGGAATTGCCTTCGATGGAAGGCGCGGCGGTTCCGATGCTTCCGGCCACAACGATTCGCGGAACCATCGGAAAGTACACCAGCTTCGACGCCGGCCGCGGATGCCCGTTCCAGTGTTCGTTCTGCACGATCATTAATGTGCAGGGACGGAAATCGCGGCGGCGCACGCCGAATGAGATTGAGCAAATCGTGAGGCGGAATCTGGCGCAAGGTATCGCGCGATTTTTTATCACCGACGATAATTTCGCGCGCAACACGGATTGGGAAGCGGTGTTTGACCGGCTGATCGAGCTGCGCGAAAAAGAAAAACTCAACATCAAATTTGCGATTCAGGTGGACACCATGTGCCACCGGTTACCGCATTTTATTGAAAAGGCGGGGCGCGCAGGCGTGCGCAGAGTTTTTATCGGATTGGAAAGCATTGATCCCGATACTTTGGTGGCTGCGCGGAAAAAACAAAACAAGATCGCGGAATATCGCAAAATGCTGCTGGAATGGAAAAAAGCGGGCGTGATTGTTTTTGCCGGCTACATCGTGGGATTCCCGACTGACACGCCGGAATCCGTAATTCGTGACATCAAATTAATTCAGCGCGAATTGCCGATTGATTTGCTGGAACCGCACTGCCTGACGGCGCTTCCGGGATGCGAGGATCACCAGAAACTCTACAAGGCGGGCGCGTATTTGGATCCGGACTTAAATAAATATGATCTGGAGCATGTGACCACCAAGCATCCGCAAATGTCCATGTCGGAATGGGAAAAACTGTATCAGGATTCGTGGAAAACATTTTATTCGCTGGAGCACATCGAAACGGTTCTGCGGCGCGCGGCGGCAACAGGAATTAGTTTGGACAATATGATGGTGCTGCTGCTGTGGTTCCATTTCTGCATCGTGTCCGAAAAGATTGATCCTTTGCAGGGAGGACTGCTGCGGCGGAAATATCGCAAGGACCGGCGGCCAACACTGCCGGTCGAAAACGCGCTGGTATTTTATTCGCGATATGCCGCGAATTTTGTGCACAAGCACTTCGTGCTGGCGAAATTGCTTTGGCGATTCCATTGGTTCCGCCGGCGTTTGGAAAAAGATCCGGAGGCGCGGAAATATACTGATGTTTCGCTGACGCCGGATTTGGAAGAAGATTCGGAGCTGCTGGAAATGTTTACTGCGCATGCGCACGTAGCGCCTGCTGTGCCGAAATTAACGTCTATTCAGGATTGGAAGCAGAAGGAAGAACACGCCGCTGGAGTTGGCGGCGGAATGCGACCGAGCGCGTAGTTTTTCCTACCAGATGGTTTCGTCTCCAAGCATCAGGACAAAATCCAGGATACCGTGGCTCATGCGATCAACCAGCACTGGGTGTGCGTCAGCGAGCGAGATTGGATCAGTTGGGTAAAAAGGTTACGAAAAAGTGCATTATAATGCATGTTCAGACGCTACTTGCGGGTAAAAGTGCATTATAATGCAGTTTTGGGAGACAGCCAGGACACAAGAAAAGAGATCTGAACGGGGAACCGCAAAGAGGAAGCGGAGAAAAGAAGAATCCAAGGCTGCTACCCTCAAGGGTAGCTCTACAAGTGCAAGACCCCGGGCCAATTGAAGGTGGCCCTTACGAACCCAATTTTCCGCTAAGTCCCTTATTAGCACATAGATACACACCAGATCGCTGTAAGTCCTTTATTAGCACATACATCGCTAACGCCCCCCGGGGTGGGGGATACGCCTATTTTTTCAGTATGGCGCTTAAGTGGTTGTGAGGATTGCACTTCGCTCGCTGGTTTCGAGTTATGTTGAGTTGCACGATGTATGTTGAGTGCGGATGAAACCAAACGTTCCCGGGTTCGGCGAACCCGAGCTGCACTGTCGGCCGCGCGCGAGTAAGTGGTTACCAGGTGATTTCGTCTCCGGGCATTAAGACAAAATTGAGGATATCGCGGCTGGTGCGATCGAAGGTTATCGGAATCAGATGGCCTTGAAATAACCTGTGTACCTGTAATGTTTTTTCGATTTCGTTGAGCGGCTTGTTGAATCCGATGGCGTCACTGACGTCTCCGCCAATTTGAACGAATGCTTCCTGGCCGTTTACGTGGACGCGGAGTTCCGGGCCGACGCCAACCTTCGGCGGAAAAATCATGCAGCTATTGCCGGCTGCGACGACGGCGTCGCAGGAATCTACGGGGCCCGAATCGTGCTGACGAGTGGCTTCTTCGAGAATTTTCTTGTCGGTAGCAGATAAGATGGTGGCGATGGTGATGTGATCACTTGCGTTGGCGTCCGTTCTGAACACAATCCGAAAATAGCGATACCCTTCGGGGAAATTCAGCGGGGTCTGCGGCGCGGATTTCGCTGCGGGAGTCTTCCCTCGCGTGGTTTCGGTTACGGACGCCAGAGAAATCTGCACGCGATCATCTTTTTGCGCCGCGGTGAAAATGTAGAACGCGGTTTCAAATCCGATTGTTTGTTTTGCCGGATCGTTTGCGCCGCCGGAATAGACCGGGGTGACGATCTGCAAACGAAAATCCGCGCCTAGATCGAATATTCCTGTGACGTCAAAAGTTCCGAAGCGGAAACGGTAGGCGGCGTCGGGAGGCAAGGGAAGTTTTTCGCTGAGCGTAGTTTTCAGCCGGCGGCCTTCGTCGCGCGTTAAACAGTTTTTCGATTTGAGAGTTTCCAGATCGTTACGAAATTTTTCAAGATTTTGAAGCGGGTCAAGAGGTATGAGGTTACCTTTTTGCGCGTCGCCACCGAGGGTTTTGATAGAGTAGGCCGCTGAATTGACGGTGATCTGGGCGGCTCTTCCCTGCCAATGGAGCGCGATCAGTTCGCCCGCAATATCGCAACTGCTGTTTGAAATTGATTCTTGCCGCGCATTGCGAATGGTGAAATCGAATGTGGGCGAATTCGCGTCTACGATTTGCGCCGGTGGAATGAGAAGTGTGCCGAATCCGTGCCGCACGAGTTGATAGCTGAGCGGCGCGTGACGGCAGCCCGATAGTAACGCTATGGCGGTGACGGCGATGATTCCGACGTAACGCCGCCGAAGTTTTCCAGGTCGAAGCATCCGAAATTGATTGCGCGCCTATTTGTTATCGCCGCTGAAACTTACTTCCACTGAAATTTGAAATGTGACGGGTGCGCCGTCATGCGTTCCCTTTATAATCCAATTGCGAACGGTATCGATCGCCGCCTGCACGACCATGGCGGGGCCTTTCACGTACTCGACTACAATCACTTTTCCTTCCGTATTCACAACAATATTTAGCGTGACCGGTCCGTGAACGTTGGCTTGACGGGCGAGGCGCGGAAGTTCCGGCTGCGGCGCATAGAGTGTTTTAGCCTCCACTTGTCCCATGTAGAAGGGCGTGGACGCGCCGTTGTCGGTGACGGGACTCTTGAAGATTTTTGCTTCTATGGTTTCGTTTGGCGTAAGCGGCGCGGTTGCGGGCGAAGCTGCGCCGGAACGTCCGGTGCTTGGCGGCGTGGGCTGCGGCGGCCCAAAAAGTTGGAATACTATTTCGACCGGTACAGTCACGTCGACGAGATTACCGTTGCGATCGGTTGCGGGCTTGAAGGTCCATTCCTCCCGTACGACTTTGATGGCTTGCTCATCCAAACTTTTTTCAAAACCCTTTATCAACTTGATTTCGCCCGCGCGGCCGGTGGTAAGAACTGTGACTTGCAGGTAGGCGGTTCCTTGAATATTGGCGTCGCGCGCTTCCTGCGTATATTCCGGTTTGGGGCAGTATTCGCACTTGGGCATGGTGACGCCGTCTTGGCCGGCGCGATACGTTTGGCCGCTGTTGACTTGAGATATCGGACCGCGATAGCCGCCCGGCTGTTGGGAGGGTGTGACGGTTTCGAAAACTCCGGCAGACTTTACCGCGGGAGGAATGTTCTGTACCTTACTGGAGGAAGCGTCCGGGGGCGGGATGATTTGGAATTTTCCGATGAAGCGGGAGTCGTTGGCGTTGCTGGGTGTCGGCGAAGGCGGCTGCTTGACGGGGAAATCCAGAACGATGTCAACGGTTCGCGCTTCGATGTGTCGCGTCACGGGGACCCCAGTTTCGAAGGAGACATTCGCGCCGGACGCGGCATTTCCCTGAGCAACCAACTGTCGCAGCAGGCCAAAGTTGGCCACACTGCCGGGCCGCAACTGTGACTCGAAACTTGCCGTCATGTCACTGTTCAGTCCGCGAACAGTAAAAGATGCGACGTGATATTGAATACCTTCGGTGAGAGTAAGCGCCATCGCAACTGTGCGACCCGGGCGATCAATCGAAAATGAAGGTTTCGCTACAAAATCTATGTAGCCTTGATTGCCGTACAGCTGAAAGATTCTCCCAATTCCGTGCCGAAGTTCGTCAACGTTTAAAATGTCTCCGGTTTGAAGATGGAATTGTTCGCGCAAATCGGATACGGGAATCACTGGACCACGCGCCGGATCGAACCCCAAGAAAGTGAACTCGCCCGCGCGGAATTGATCGCCCTCCTTGATATTAAACGTAGCGACGACGAGCTGTTGGGCAGCCGTTGAATCGAGAACCTGCGATTTGACGCCGTCGACGTTTACCTCAAAATACCCGCGATCCTGGAAGTCACCTCGAACGCCGACTTCCGCGAGCTCGTCAAGCCAATCAGGATTCGTCGCGTCCCAATTCTTCGCCTGCGAGTACCTAATTACTCGTGCGCGGACGGCGTCGGCGTCGTGAACTTGGCCGACGAACTTTATATCGGTGACGACGATTTTGGGAGCGGGTTGCGGCGTTGCCGACGCAACGCCCAGCGGAAGTTTGCGAAGAATCGTTGGCCCAAACAGAGCGCCAGAATCTCTAGGAGTGGGTCCGACATAAGAGTCTGTAATCGTAGCAGGACCATTGGTTTTCACGCCGCTGCTCACTCCATCTTTTACGCCTTGGGTCGGAGCCCCGCCTGCAATTCCGCCGGGAACGCCGTTCGTTACGCCGCCGGGAACGCCGATAATTTCGCCATCCGGTACGCCTCCGATTACGCCACCTTGAACACCACCGGGAACACCTTGGATGATTCCGCGTTGCGACGGAGCTTGTTGAAGACGCGGCGCAGCTTTCAGTGGAAACGTCCAAACGGCGAGAGTTGCGACAACTGCCAAGCATGCGGCGATCACCGTAAGCGATGCAATCAATCTTGTGCGGGACATGCGAACCTCCTTGAGCATTAGGGCTACGCGTTCGGCGAGCTGGCGTTCGACGAGAAATGGCGGCGCGGGAATTGCCGTGGCGAGCGAGCGGCTGTTGGTGAATTCCAAAAGCGCTTCGAGATATGGTTTGCGTGCGTCGGTTAGGCGGACCACTTCCAGATCTACAACTTGTTCGCGCGAGAGACGGATGCGCGAGATGAGCAGGCAATGGCGGGATGAAACCAGAGCGCGGCGCGCAGAATTTCTTCTGATAAATGATGAGCCCAATCCTGGCGGCGAACGTGAAGCAATTCGTGACAGGCGATGGCGGATTGATATTGCGCGTCGAGAGTTGGGAAACGTTCGGGCAACAGAATTACCGGAGCGGTAAGGCCGAAAGTGACGGGCGAATCCACGTCAGAGGAAAGGCGGAATTCCCCGCCGGTGTTTACGCGGACGCGCATTTCGTCGAGGACAGCGCTGGATGCGGCGTGATTTGCGATTGGCGATGAGGCGCGGCGGAATTGGCGAAGTTTTAGAAGGCCGAGCGCGAGGATGGTGAATCGCGCGGCGATTCCGGCGAGGATGATGAGGCCGATGATTTGCGCGATGATTTCAAATTTATGGACGTACCAGTACGAAACCGGGCGGGCGCGGGGTATTTGATCAAACTTGAAGTTCGGAAAATCGCGCGCGAACTCCTGATTGGACATGACGATGGCGCTGGCGGTGGCTGGAGGCGGGCGGTACGGCTGCACAAACGGAAGAAGCAGACTGACAGCAATCAGCGCTCGCCAATAAATCAGAAGTACGCGCGGCTGACGGATTTTGAAAATGTAGGGCAGGAATCCAGCGGCCAGTGCGAGCAGAGCGACCTGCGCGCTCCAATACGCGAGATTGGAAAACCAGTAGGGCGTGTTCATCGGCGTCTCCCGAATTACCGCTTCACGGACCCAGCTTAATTCCCTTTCGTTCCGAACGGCGATCAAATGCGAAATCAAAAACACTCGGCCCACCTGAAGGTGGCCCCTACGAATTACTTTGCGTCCTCAATCATGCGCGCGATGGCCTTCAAATCTTTTTCGCGGATGTGGCGATCTTTCACCAAATGCACGAGCAGCGGCTCGGCGGAGCCATTGAAAACGCGATCCATAAATTCGCGAATCATTCCACCGATCACCTGATTCTTGGGGTGCGTGGGACGGTAGACGAAGGCGCGATCCTGGCGGCGTTTTTTGAGGTAGCCCTTGGTTTCCAGGATTTTCATCATGGTCATCACGGTCGTATAAGCGATTTTTCTGTGCTCGAGCAGCGCTTCGTAAATATCGCGAACGGTGGAGCTTTCGCGCTGCCAGACGAGCTTCATGATTTCGAGTTCTTGCGGAGTGAGGGTGGTGTGTTTTGGTCTCGTAGGCAAGACCCTTATAGTACTAAGTAATTCGTATGTCAAGATGAAAAATTGCGCGATGGGAGGCGGGCGGGTCGCAGACCCGCCCCTACAACATCGGACGGCGAGAGCGAATCGAGGATTGCATTCGCGGTGAGGCGGCTATATATTGCCGCTCGGTTGAAGGGTGCAGTAAAAATGTTTTGCTGAGAGGATGCGCGATGACGAGTCGACATTTCAGATTGGTTCAGGCGTTGGCGCTTGTAGTGCTGGCCGGCGTAATTGCCGCGCCGCAATTATTGGCGCAATACATGAAAGCGCCCGACGCTTATACCGTTACCGAAAACAATATGATGTCCGGGCCAGGGTCAACCACGACTGTGTATCGCGACGGATCGAAAGCTTTAATGGAAATTACGAATGCGCAAGGCGGGCACACGCGAACGCTTTACGATTTGCAGGCGGGCACGAGCATGAGCTGGAGCGCGGAGAACGCGACCGCCGGATGCAGCAGCGGGACTTTTTCCGGCGATTGGGGAGATCCGTTCGCTTCTTCCGCGGACATGACCAAGGATCTGGCCAAGCCGGAAGTGAAAATGACGGGAACGGAAACCATTAACGGATTTGCGACGAAAGTTTATGAAATCACCGGCCCGACTGCCGCACAGAGCGCAAAGGCCTGGGTAGATAACAAGTATGGTCTGGTGATCAAAGCAAATGTGGGCGCGATGGGCACGATGGTGGAGGTGAAAACGTTATCCGTCGGAAAGCCGGCAGCAGCGGTATTTGTTTTGCCACCGTCGTGCGCAAAAGCCGCAGCAGCGGGGCCGCCGATGACTCCGGCACAGCAAATGATCGCGGACACGGGAATCAAGAACGCGGCGGATTATGCGGATGCGGGCATGGCTCCTGCTTCCCCTTCCACAAATTCCTGCACGGTGAATTTCAAAGTTGTGCGCGCGGGAACGATGGAGCCGATTACAAACATCGTTGGGATGGGATTGGATCTGGATCAGAATTCAAATGGGAGTTACACCGTGGGTGCCGGCGCAAACGGCTCGCACTATTCCGGCGGAACAATTAAGGATGTGACTTCGCAATATCGCAATGGAATTCTGCGGATTGATAATGCGCCTGCGCATTTCCGCCTGGATGTGGAATTCAAAAACGGCGACGTCAGCGCTTTGATTTACCGGCAATGCTTTCAGCCGCAAACGGTGCTGATGGTTATCGTGAAGGACCCCGACAATCTCGCGGGACAACCAGCGCACTGGTTGTGGTCGAAAACCGGGAAGTAGATTCGCGGCGAGCGGAGAAATTCTCGCTAGAACTGGGGCGACGCCGCGCGAGAACCACCTGAGTCTTGCGTAGGGCGTGGCGGCTGCGTGATTTTCTGAGCCGAAGCTGCCGGCTGCTTGTGAATAATTCCGGAGTCCACGATCTGTCCGGTGCGCGAAAGAGTTTGGAAATGCATGTCATCGGCTGCGATTTCGACGAGCATGAAAGTGCGGTCGGTGTCGAAGCCTTTGTCGGTAATGGCCGTTTTATCCAGATTATTTGGACGTAGTTCCCCGGAAGCGCCTTCCGTAAAATAATAAATCCCGTGTTGAGGATGAACGCGTTCATAAACGTGTTCGTGGCCGGCAAAGACGACGTTCACGCCATACTTCATGAAGAGCGGCTCCAAAACCTGGCGCAAGTCGGTGGCCGGGCCGTGGAAACGTCCCGAAGAATAAAGCGGATGGTGAAAATAGCAGATTTTCCAATCTGAACTTAGCGCGCTCTTGAGCTGCGATTCAAGCCAGGCAAGTTGCTTGGGGTCCATATAGTTGCTATCCAAAACAAAAAACCGGACATTTCCTTTTTTGTAAGTGTAATAGCTCGCGCCATCCATGTTGAATAGCTTGTAAAGGCGCTCGTTGGGATTGTCATGATTTCCCAGGCAAGCGTAAAACTTTACTCCGGCATCGAGCAGGGGTTTGTAGGGAACTTCAAATTTCTGCTCGAAGTCTTTTGATTTGCTGCCGCCGTAGATGTTGTCGCCCAGCATGACTACAAAATCGTAGGGAAAGGTTACGCGCGAATCGATCAACTTCTGCGCGGTTTGATATTGCGCGGCGTCACCGGTGCCCATGTCACCGATGGCGGCGAAGCGCACGGAATCCGGCGCCAGCGGAAATTTGAATTGTTGCGCGCCGAGGGCGGAGACGACGGCGCCCGCGATGATGAAGCAGCAGAGTGAAAGTAGCCTGAGGCGTCGCATAGGATTGGTCCGCTTGCGCGATTACGGAATTATTCCCGGTACCACATCCACAACCAGATTCGCCTTCAAATCGAGAAGCACCAAATCGTGAACTACTACGCGGTAGACAACTTCGTCCGGCAATTTTGGAAACACCAGCAGCAATGTTGGAGGCACGGTCGTGTAGGGAAGGCCGTCCGGATAGGTCTGATTTACGATCACGCTTGTTTCGGTAAGCGGAGCGCCCTGCTTCATGGTGGCGTCTGCATTCGCACCACGCGGACCCTGCATGGCCGTCTGAATAACATCCTGGAATGACTTGAGCGCCGTGGGCGTGAAAACGTCTCCGGCTTTTGCCTGCGGACGTGCTTCGCGAATTTTTCGCCCTAGCGCTGACTGATGCGCGGCAATCATTTCCGGATTGACAGTCTGTTTCAGAGGCGGAAGCAACGCCTCCTGCGAGTTGTGGAGTTTCACATAATCTTTCACGCGATCCGAAAACTCCTTGAATCCGGCTGCGTCAGCCGCTTGCTGTTCGGCAGAAATTCCAGCCTGCCTCTGCGCCTGCTGCTGGGGCGCGGAATTACGATTGCAGCCGGTTGCAATTGTTGCGGACGAAATCAAAACCAATGTAAAGGTGTTAATCCATTTGTTCATGAGAAGTTTTTCGACCGAGCTACGCGTCGTTTGATTCTTGGACGGCTTCCTTTACCGCGTCTTTGACGGCCTTCTTCACGACTTTCTTCATCGTATCTTTCATTTCCTTGTCTCTCAGCACGTCTTCGCCGGCCTTCGCAACGGCTTTTCGCACCGCCTTTTTTACCGTCGCCGCGAGAGGATCGAGTTCCTGCTTGAGCGTTTCGACCGCGACTTCTGTCTGCTTTTCCGCCTGGGCCTGTTCCTTTTCTTCGGATCGTTCCGCTTTATCTTGCGCGGCATCCGCGACTTCCTCAGGAGACTTGCTCTCCTTCGCGATATCTTTCTGTTTTTTCGATTCTGCGGGAACCCAGTCGGCTTCAAAGATGTCCACTAGTTTTTTAACGGCTTTGGCGTCGTGGATGATCAGTCCGAGTTCGCGCCGCGAGTCCAGTTCGGCGGGACGAAGACTTTGACTGCCGACGAACGCCTGGCGGCCGTCGCGAATAATCGTGCGCGTGTGCAGGCGGTGGCCGCCAAGTTTTTGCGACTCAAATTTGAAGCTGCCGCCGACTTTTCCGATGATGCGAATTTCGACTCCAGCCTTAGCGCGATCCTGCAGAACGCGAAGCATTTCCTTGTCGGAGATTTTGGGGTCGTAAATCAACAACTGCTTCTTCGCGCGTCTCAGAAATTCTCCGAATACTTTGCGGGAATTCGCAGGGCTGACCACCATGGTATCCATGCCGGCCTTGTAGTTGGAACGCGTGCAATCGGCGCGAAACAGTTTTATCCCTTCGCGTACCCAAGCGGAATTCGTGGTGACGATTCCGAAGCCCCGGCTGTGATCGATATCCAGGTGCGTGAAATTAAAAGAGAGCACGTAAAGCACGCGGCGATCAACGATTAGGAACTTATCGTGGTAGCGAATCAGGTCGTCCGCGGTACGAGCGACGATTACGCCTTCCTCGAGAAAACGTATCTCGAGTTTGCGCAGATTGTCCGCCCCCCCGCGATTCACGTGAGCAATAAGCGCCGTGACTTTCACTCCTCGGGCGGCGGCGGCTTTCAGCGCGTTTTCGATGTCTTTGCGATCGGCACGAAAAATCGCGATATCAATGCGCGATTTGGCGCTCTTGATGGCGGCCAGGAGTGGCGCGACACCGTCTTCCGGCTGGATAATCAATTTCACGTTTTGGTTTCTCCGAGTTTTTCGCGTTTCGTACCGGCGCAAATTAAGTCGCTTTCGGCCTTATTGTAAACGGTTAGAGCGCGTTCAACGCCGCGATTCTATCTTTAATTACTCGCGTGTACTCTTCAACTTCGTCACCTGTATATCCTGCGGAGCGAAAACAATCGCGAATTTGCTCGTCGGAAAGGTGGGAAAGCCTTTCGCCCAGCCACCTGGCGTCATCATGCGGAATATGCTGTGTGACTTTTTCCATGCGCGAGCGTGTCTCGTAGTTTGACACGTTGACCGCCGCGATCAGAGGTGGCCGGCTATGCATCACGAAATCTATAAAGCCACCTTTCTCCTTTTCGATGAATTTCGATTTTTCATAATCTTTGAGGTCGCTCTTCGAGCGCGTCAAGGGACTGCCCGTCTTGCCGAATGTCGCGCCAACATCGCTCACGACGTAGCGCGTCTCGCCGTCCACCTCGTAAACGGAATTGTTGATCGTTTTCAGGTCCCAGTTATTCAGAAGGGACATCATGACGCGCAGGCCGTTGAATTCGCGAGTGTCCAGAAAGGGATTCTGAAACCAATCCCAGGTTCCGACATTCTTCTGTCCTTTTATTTTGCGCTCCAGGCGCACGCCGCGAAGAACGCCGTCGCCTTCGAATCTCCCGCCACGCTTTAACTTTGGCAGACCTTCCACTTTTACCTCTGGCGCGTAGTAGTCTTCGTCAACAAAATATCCGGCAGCCCAAAGCAGGCGCGTGGCTGCGGTTTCAGCCTGAGGCTCCGCGCCCATTTTCAGTTTCCATTCGACGCCCTGAGCATCTTTCACTTTGACCTTGGGACTCGTGCCGTTCATGTCTTCTTCGACAAATGTGTAAACAGCGTTCGGATCGGGCGCGTCGGCAGCACCTCCGATGCCGTAAATCATATTCAATGAGTTGACGTCTCCCGGATCTCGCCAGATTAATGGGGCTGAATCGGAGACTTTCGCTGGCTTTTTCGGCTTGTCCTTTTTCTGGGCGGAGAGCGCTCCAGTCGATACCAAAAGCAATGAGATTACGGCGATTCTTAGAGTAGCTTGAGTTCTGTGGTTCAAGTTGCACCTCTCAGACGTAAATTAAGCTTCTACTTATTGGGCGGAATGGACTGTTCACTTTGGGGCATGGAAACTTTTTCAGCAGCTACGGCGCCTTCCGCTGGCGCGTCGCTGTTTGCAAGCACTACATCGGTGACCTGCAGCTTGTAAAGTTCGGCGTATTCCTTCCCTGCTGCCAATAATTCCTCGTGCGTTCCGGTTTCCACGAGTTCCGAATCCTTGACCACAAAAATCACGTCGGAATGGCTGATCGAGCTGAGATGGTGCGCGATGATGATGGAAGTCTTGCCCTTCATCAGCCGATTCAGCGCCTCCATGATCGCTTGCTCGGAAGCTGCGTCGAGACCGGTGGTGGGTTCGTCCAAAATTAAAATTGGAGTGTTGTGAAGAATTGCGCGCGCGATGGCGATGCGCTGCCGTTGACCGCCGGAAAGCGTGACGCCGCGCTCGCCAATCATCGTGTCGTAACCTTCAGGCATTTTTTCGATGAATTCGTGAGCGTTGGCCAATTCCGCGGCGCGCATAATTTCCCGGCGCGGAGCATCCGGCTTGCCGTAGGCGATATTTTTCCAAACTGGCGCGTGAAAAAGCAGCGCTTCCTGCAACACAAAACTGATTTGTTCTCGTAACGACTTCAGCGTGTACCGGCGAATGTCGGCGCCGTCAATTCTCACCGTGCCCGAAACGGGATCATAAAAACGCGCGATCAGATTCACCAGCGTGCTTTTTCCGGTGCCGCTGGGCCCGACGATTGCCGCCACTTGCCCCGGCTCGATTTTCAAGCTGAGGTTTTTCAGGACTTCATGTTCGTCGTCGTAACCGAAGCTCACGTCATCGAATTCGATTTTCCCTTTGAATTTTGGAGCGCGCCGCGCGCCAGGTAGATCGCGGACTTTGCTTTGAATTTCCAGGATTTCCTGAATGCGTTCGTATCCCACGGTTGCCTTGGAAACCGTGTCCGTCATCTTGGAAAGATCGCGCATGGGCTTGTACATCGCTGCCAAATAAAAAATGAAGAGGACCAGTGTCCCTGCTCCGTCGATACGTCCCGCAAGCGCCAGACGTCCGCCATATCCGAGAACAAGACACGTGCCGACCGCGGCGATCACGTCTACAAACGGAGCGAGCTTCGCTTTGACGGTGCGAGCTTCCAGCGCCGCTTCCACATTTTCCATGCTCTCGGCTTCGAACCGTTCCTGTTCGTAGTCTTCGCGAGCGAAGGCTTGCACCACGCGCACCGAGGTCAGAACTTCCTGAACGACGGAAACCATTTCGCCCTGTTTCTTGCGCACGGCCCGCGACGCCTTTTTAATTCGCCGGGTAAATGAATACACGACGGCCATTAAAACTGGAGTCACCGAAAGCGCGACCAACGTGAATCGCCAATTCGTCCAGAACATGATGCCGATCATGCCCACCAGAGTGAGCACGTCGACTAAAATCCCGAGCAGCGCCGAGGTGATGAAATCCTGAACGGCTTCGATGTCGCTGGTCACTCGGGTGATCAGGTCACCGGTCTGCTTCTCGTCATGTTCAGCGAGTGAAAGCCGCTGAATGTGGTCGTAGACCGTGAGCCGCAAATCGTGAGAGACCAACTGACTGACGCTGGTGGTCATGTATTTTTCAAAATAGCTGCTCACTGCACCGACGATGGCAAATATCCCCACGCTGGCAACGGCGAAATTCAGGACGGCGAGGCTGTTATTCCCGAACAGGTGAGAGATCAACGGGCCCAGCCAGTGCGGTTTCTTGATGGTTTCTTTGGCCAGATTATCGATGACGATTTTGATCGGCCACGGATTCAGGACATCCGCGACGGTTTCGCCCAGGACGGCAATCATCGCAATCGTCAGCGCCTTCCAATGCGGGCGGAGGACTTCCGTGATCCTGAGCCGGCCCGACGTACGCGTAGCCGACGGTTTGGTGACCGTGTCTGACATAGAGTGTTCTGATCGAGTTTCTGAACGAATTACAGAACCAGCTTTTGAACTGCCGCCTGATCCCGGCAAAGCTGGGATTGCCGAAGACATGCTGCGAGAATTCGCGTCCGCGCCCACGTGCCTTCGCACGGCCTCCTGTGCGCCGCCACACCTTCTAAAGTTCGATGCCGCAGGTACTGACCGGGTGGCAGGGTATGGTGGGGAGAGTTGCAGCCGTTGCGGTTAGCTTGCCCCATTTCGTAGAGCCAATTACAATCGAAAGCGGAGAGGTGTCAGAGCGGTTGAACGAGCTCGCCTCGAAAGCGAGTGTTGGGGAAACCCAACCGGGGGTTCGAATCCCCCCCTCTCCGCCATTTTTTTGATCGCTCAGCGCACCCGCGAAATTATGGAATCCACTGCGTTTGAGTTAGACTCGCGCCACATCGTGGGTGCCAGACAAATGTTCTCCCAAAAATCTGTTTGGAAAATTAGCAGCCTGGTCGCGCTGTTCTGCACGCTTGCTGCGATACCGGCTATTGGTCAATTCGCGCAGGATCCACCACCCGAACTATCCTTTCTTTCGACCATTCTCAAAGTTAGAAAGAACATTCCTTACCAGACCTGGGACCAAGTAAAGTTTCCAAAAGGCGACGGTCCATACAAACAGGGTAAGCATTGGTTCGTCTTGGCCGAAACGGGAAACGGCACCGACCCGGTGACGGAATGGAAC
>Ga0210410_10001426_pt1 | contig 22492 bp, 13 predicted proteins | sample IncBWC4MmetaG_FD_161058 | JGI IMG/M metagenome (GOLD analysis project Ga0210410, IMG submission 161058) | Forest soil microbial communities from Barre Woods Harvard Forest LTER site, Petersham, Massachusetts, United States - Inc-BW-C-4-M | ecosystem: Environmental > Terrestrial > Soil >... | reverse complement strand
TACACGAAGCCGGAGTCACCATGCACGAAACGGTATTGTTCGCCAGATTGGGATCGCTCGTCGTCGCGCTCACGCTTGGCAAATTGGAAATCAGCGTCCCGGGAGGCGCGGTGGGCGAGACTTTGATGACCAATGTGAAATTTGAAATAGTCCCGCTGGCGAAGTTTCCGCTATTCCCCGTATATGTGCACGAAATCGTCCCGTTCGTACCGACAGCGGGAGTAATGCAAGTCCAATTGGCCGGCGTCACTAGCGACACAAAAGTCGTTGTAAACGTTGGTCCCGTTGGAAGCACATCTGTAAACGCAACTCCCGTCGCCGTGGCAGGCCCGTTATTTGTGACCGTCTGCGCGTAAGTGATGTTATTCCCCGCCAGCACAGGATTGGGCGTAGCAGTGCTCGTTACCGCCAGATCGGCCTGTGTAGCGTTCGCCACTAGAACATTGGCCGTGGCATTGGCCGCGGCCGGATTCGGGTCCGGCGTGCCTGAGCTTCCCGTCGCAGTATTGGAAATCGTTGAACCCAGGGGCGCGGTGGCGAGCACCGTCACGACCAGCGTGAACGTTGCGGATCCGCCATTTGCAAACGGCGTCGGCAACGTGCAGGAAATATTCCCCGTCATTCCGACACCAGGCGTCGTGCAGATCCAGCTTCCAGGCGCGGTCAGGGAGAAGAACGTGGTGTTTGTCGGTACGGTATCGACGAGGCTGGTGGCCACCGCCGCCGCCGGCCCCATGTTTTGCAGGACCAGCGTATACGTAATTGTCCCGCCGGGCGGCACTGAAGTTGCAGAGGCCGTTTTCGTCAGCGTCAGGAATGCCGACGTCGCCGAACCCACAACATTAATGGCCGTCGCCGTATTGTTCGTCAGGTTGGGATCATTCGTTCCGGAAGTAATAGCGGCCACGTCAACGATCTGCGTGCCCAAGACCGTTCCCGCATTGACCTGCGCGACCACCGTGAACGTGCCCGTGCCGCCAGCCCCGCTCGGCAAATTCGGATTCGTGCAAGTGATATTTCCCGTCGCAAGAATGGACGCGTTCGAATTGCACGTCCAGCCCGCGGGCGCCGTGATGGATTGAAAGGTCGTGTTTGCGGGAACAGCTTCGCTGAACACCGCATTCACGGCGCCAAACGGCCCGCTATTGCTGACCACTTGCGTATAGGTGATGTTGTTTGTGGGAATGACGGGACTTGGCGAGCCCGTGTTCGTCACCGCCAGGTCCGCGCTGGCGCAATAGGCCCCAGGCTGTGCTCCGGGAGTTTCCGTGATTAGAAGATTGGTAGCTGTAACGCCGGCCTGGCCTGGCGTCGCACCGTAAGAATCCTGGACCGTATCCGTATAGCCGTGTGCCCCCCCAGTGACACTCATCGCTGTAGGAGTTCCAGAGAGAAGAATCACGCCACCGCCGCCCCCACCGCCGGGACCGTGGCGCTCGCCAGAAAAGGCTCCCGGCGCTTGTATTTGCCAAGCATTGCCGGCGTTGCCGCCGTTGGCGTTGACAGTAAGACCTCCGAGGCCCCCGCCATTCGCGAAAAATAGAATGGTTCCGCCGGCTCCTGCGCCGCCGGTGCTGTCCTTGTCGGTGCTCAAGGTGGATTGACCATTCGAGGTAATGGTTCCAGTGCCTGTGACCGAGCCCGTATGCACGATCACGATGCCGCCGCCCGCTCCTCCGCTGCTGAAGATTCCGGTGCAATTTGCACCACAGTCAAAATTGTTATTCGCGTTGGAAATGTAATACGAACCATTGTTCGTGGAACCTGCGCCGCCACCTCCGCCCATCACCAAGGCGCTGGTCGAGGCTGGAAACGGTGCGCCTCCGAAGCCTCCGTCGGTGGAGTTCAGCGCCGTAAAGGTGTTCCAGCCGTAACCCCCGAGGCCGCCTGCGCCTCCGTTGCCGCCCGCGCCCCCTCCGGCGTTTTTATCGTTGCCATTGCCGCTACCCGCCGGAGTGCCAATCGGATCTCCATCCGTGCCGCCGCCTCCTGCGTTCCCAGGCCCTCCACGCGCAAAGCTTCCGTTGGGAAGTCCCTCGGCAGTGGGTTGGCCTGTGCTAATTGCTGTTGAGGCGGGCACGATAGTGCCCACGGCGGGCGCGACCCAATGCGGCGTTCCTGAAATACCCTCACCCTTCGAGGCGTTCGCGCCGCTGCCATTCGGTGCGTCCTTAGCCCCAATAACAGGCAAGTTGGCCGGAGAGGTCGTCACATAATCTGTGTCAGCGCCTGCAGCTGCTCCTCGAAGTGTGATTCCTCCGCCACCGCGGAAACCGAGGGCGTCTGCGGCAACCGTGCCACCTAGGGTGAGCTGGGAAGACACATCGATAGCCAGGACCCCGCCGACAGATCCATTCCAGGCAAGCGGCACAAGTCCCGAACCAAGCGTCGCGGAGGTATACTGCGGAACCCGAATCACTTGAAATGTCTGTTGCCCGGGGCCTGCGTTATCCGTTGCTTCTACGTAAGTATTCAGGGTCCCGCCATTGGCCCCGGTTCCCGTGAAGGTCAGCACCCCGCCGCCAGCGGGTACGACGCTGGTGGCCGTCACATATTCGAACTGACCGGAGCTCTGCAAATTTGTGGAACCGCTCGCCGGATCGCCGGGCGTGCCATGGCCGTAAGCGGACGAGTTGTTGCTATTGATCAAGGAATCTTGCATTTGCATGATCAAGAGAAGGTCGCCAATGCCGATCGTCTTCGCCGCTCCCGAGGCCGCGCCCAAAGTGACCCTGGGCGTGGCGCCAGCCGCGAGCGTGCCGGTGCCGGGATAATAGGTATTCACCACGCCGGTCAACATGCCTCCAGCCCCATCTTTGCCCGGCGTCGCGCACACCAGCGGCTGCACGACGGTTACGACCGTCGCGCTGTTGTTCGCCATGACCGGGTCCGCAGTGGATGAGCTAACCATGGCCGTATTTGTGATCGGTCCGGCGGTGGATGGAGTCGTCACCGAAATCGTGATGGTCGCGGACGCTCCTTCCGCCATCGTGCCGGTAAGGGCGCAGGTGACCGTGATTGGGGTCGGGGGCGGAGTCGTTTCCGTACACGTCCATCCCGCCGGCGCGCTTGCCGAAACAAATGTCGTCCCCGCAGGAATTGTGTCCTTCACTTGCACCGTGGCTGCGCTTGCCTGGCCAAGATTCTGCACATTAATTGTGTACGTCAGGTTGGAAAACAGAAATACGGGTGTCGGCGCTGCGGTCATTGAGAGAGCCAAATCTGCTTGCGTCGCAGATTCGACTAGCACGGTGGTAATGCTGGTGTTATTGCTTGGCACTGGGTCTACCGTTTGCGACGTGACCGTTGCGGAGTTCAGAATGGTTGTGCCGTCTGCCGTTCCGGCATTCACGCTGAGGGTAAAGACGATGGGGTCGGCAGCGGTGGTTGCACCGCTGGCCAATGCTAACTGGTACGTGCAGATGATCGGGCCGGTTGCCCCGGGGTTCGGGCAATTCCAGTTCGCATCTACGGTAATGCTCTGCAGCGTTGTGTTCGGCGGTGTCTGCTGATAGACGACCAGCGTTCGGGCAGGAACCGCGTTGGGCCCTTTATTGGTTGCGATTTCGGTATAGTTGAAATTTATGCCGGTGTCGACGACCGAGACCGAAGTCGTTTGCGACATCGTAAGATCTGCCTGGGCCGCCGCAGGTACGGCGTTCAGGAGAATCCCAGACGCAACCAGAAATCCAAGCAGAGCGAGGGACGAGCCGATCCTCTTCAAGCGCAGCGCTGCGGCCAGCTTCAATCGGTGCGTCTGCACCCGGAAGGCATGCAGGAACCTCTGGCCGGACTTCGCTATCGAACTCTTTCGTCCGTCGCGCTCGATGGCGATCACTTTGCCAAGCACAAAATGCGTCGCACTGTCATTCTCCTGACCGGAGTCACCGCGCGTGACAATGTCGCCGTTGAATCGGTCTTTTTCCATGACCCGGTGTGCGCGAATTCCATCTTTACTGCGGCTCAGCACCACTTCCCCGCGCCTGACCCCGCTGGCCGCAAGCGGTGAGACCACAATCGCGTCCTCATTCAAAATATTCGGGCGCATGCTTTCTCCCTCGGCGCGAAATCGCACTTGCCACCCGCTTCCGAGAAGCTCCTCGCAAACCGCGGCAAATTGCTTCGTGTTTCGCCTCTGAACCGTTTCTATCTCACGCACGGCGAATGGCCTCCACGGCGCTCTGTTGCGGCAAGAAACGAAACGTGTAGCACGGTAGCTTCTGCGAAAGTTGCTCGATAAAACCCAGCGCGTGATCCAGCGCCTGCGGGCAGTGCCTCGGCACGAAGCTGCGCGCGAAAATCTCCGCGGTGGCCAGGGTGCGGGACATCGGTACCAGTTCGTTGCTGGGCCACTGCTCCAACACATAAATGTGCGTCAGCTCCGCCGAACCAGGTGACGCGATGCCCGCATCTCCGTGCCACGGCGTGCCGTGCATCCAGATTTGTCCATCGCGCGGACGCAAAATGATGCGATCATCGCTCAAGATGCGAATTCCCTTTTGCCTTTGCCACAGCCGCGCGCTGGTGCTCTTCCCCGCGCCGGAATGGCCGAGGAAAAGATGGCCACGGCCCGCTTCGTCGACCACGCCAAGCGCATGCACTTCCAAGCCCTTGCCGCAGGCCAGGTGATGGATCATCAGCACTTCGTCGAGCGGGTATTCCAGCGGGTACATGGCTTTCGTGGTGCTGAAAAACTTACGGGAAAGAGAAAGTTCGCCGTTGCGGAACTCCGCATCGAACCACGCCGATTTATAGGGCGTTTCTCTGCGAAAGGTGCGCACGAAATCCAGACGGTAGCCGCCGTCCTCCGCGAAAAGCGACCACAATCCTCCCGAATCGAACAGCCGTTCTTGCGACGGCACGCGCAGCGAATCCACCAGCGAGACTTCGATGTTCACGTCGCAATCGGCGCGCTGCACCGCAAACTCAGAGAGCGAGGGATCAAGCTCCATTTGCACGCCATCGTTTGTCCTCATCCCAAACGAAATATCGGCAATGCGATAGGCCAACCGTGATTCGCTGCTCGCAGAGCACTCCGCGGAGTCAGCCAGTGGGGCGAGTTGGGTTAGGAGGGAGGCCATTAGAATATTTCCGTGGATTTCAAGAACCGGGGGTACGACAGGGCCCTGCCATGGGGCGGCACGAAGCGGAGACGGCTCCAGCTGAACCAGTCACCTTGCAATGGCCAAGCACCGCTTCCGCGGGACGCAGGCTCACACGCAACACTTTGGGAGCTTCGTAACTCTCCGCCTGTGACGCTTCCGGATGTTCGCTTTCGTTTTTGTCTTGCCGATCCATCGTGCTCTACTTTCTGTAATTCTCGATTCTGTCCTTCCTAGTGCGAACCACAGGAATGACAAGATGCCTGCGTAGGCGAACTCTGCAAAATATTCAGTAAGGGTGGATTTGCTTTGCGTTCCAGCCACTCGCGCGTGTCACCCTGTTGCGCTTGAATGCGTTCCGCGGACGCCAGCAGGTTCCCGTGATGCTTTCCGCCCGCGCAGCAGGAACAATCTCCGTGTTCCGGCACCGCAAATCCCAGCGCATACGCCCGCAGATGCGCTACCTGACAGAGAAATTCCACCGGCGACTCGGGATCGCCGTTTTCCAGTTCGCCGTTCGCCGGACACATGCTGCACAAGGACTGAATCTGGCAGCGGTCGCAAATGCTGGGCCGCGTCTTCTTTTGCGCGCGGATTTCGCGCATCGGGCCTTCCCAACCCTCGCGGAAGCTGCTCTCTCGAATGTTGTAGCCCTGCTGGTGGGAAATCACGCAGATGCTCATGGTCCCCTTGGGATCAACCGCGCAGCCGTTGAGTCCTCCACCGCAAAAATAACGGGTCGCCTCGCTGCCCACTTCCTTCGCACCGGCCGCGAGGTCTTCCTCCGCCAGCCGCCGGTAATCGTTCTTGCGCCGCGGGTCGAAAAACTCCAGGGTTACCGCCTCTTCCGGCGAAAGCCTCACCGCCAGCGGGCTTTGCGAGCAATCAATGCGCGGATTCACCAGCGGATCAAACTTGAACTCCACTCCCCGGCTTTCCGAGAAGCGCTTCATCTCATACACTTCGTGCTGATTTATGCTCGTGGGCACCGTCTTCAATTTCAGCGGCAGCTTGCGCTCGAGCAACAGGTCCACCGCCCGCATGCACCGGTCAAATGACCCGCGCACCTGCGTCAAAGCCTCGTAAGTTTCCCGGGTCGCCCCGTACAGCGTGATTTCGATCGAAAACGGCGGGAACTTCGCAAGGTGGTCGGCAATCCGCTCATTGATCAGGATGCCGTTCGTAAATAGCGTGATCAGAAAGCCGCGCTTCTTCGCTTCCGTGTAAATATCCAGAAAATCCTTGCGCGCGAAAATCTCCCCGCCTGAATACAGGATCCACAGGCACCCTTGCTCGACAAGCTCATCCAGCAGTCGGCAATGTTCTTCGAATGTCATCTCTTGGGAACGTGCCGCCTGATCGCCCATCGGCAGGTTGTTGTAGCAATGCAAACAATCCAGCGGACACCGGCGGGTCATCTCGATGGACACCTCCATCGGGACCCGCTTGCCGCGAAAGCGCTCGTGAAGCACTTCGCTGAATTCGCTGTATTCCGCCGTTTGCACGCTTGCCTCTTCTATCCTCAATTCAAAAAACCAGTCTTGGTTGGCTTTCCAACCAAGATTGACAAATCTCTGCGCGCCGGGGCCCCCGCCGCGCAAAAACAAATCCCTTGGTCTGCGATTTAGGCTGGCTTTACCAGCCCGACTTCGCGTAGGTCTGCCAGAAAGCTCTTCACATCCGCGAGGGCCTGCTCCTCGCTCACCGCAAACTCCCGCGTCACCCACCCTGCTAACTCAAGTTCCGTGCGGCTCTCGGCCAGCAGCCGCCACAGGTAGGTGCCAACGGCATTGAACGTATAGACAGAGTCCAAGTCCCCCACACCGCGGCAAATCGGCACGACGATGGTCTCCCCGCCAATCTCGCGAGACACAATCGACGTACTGCGGACGTGGCGTTCCTGTTCTCCTGTCTGGGCCTGCGCAACCACTTCAAAACGTGTGGACTCTAAAGCGAGACTTGCCATGTTCAAATCTTCAGGGATTCTGGGGGGTATGTCACTAGCCTGAATGGCCTATGTTTCGTTTCAGTACAGCACCGTAACTATATGCATACAAGCAGCTTATTTGTTCCCAAAGGCTTAATAGCGACACCAGCCATCCTCAGTTAGTCACCAATTCCGTATCAAGTTCTATACGTACTGAATCGTTCCTGCACGGCCCTCCTACGCTCTTCGCCGCTTCGTTTTTCGACTGGAGATCACCTCCGCGTCTCAGGACGAGACGCAGAACTAAATTAAGATATCTCTCACAAGTAGCTCGCCGCCGTCATTTGGGCAGAACAGAATCAATCTGAAGCCGCGCTCCACGAATCAGCAGCAGCATCAGCAACGAACTCGCCAGCGTGCAACTCAACGCCAGATGCAGTGATCCCGTTCTCACCGACAACGCACCCACCAGCCAAGGCAGTACTGCTCCTCCGCACCCCGCGGACGCAAAAAACAATCCCCCAGATCTCCCTATATCTATGCCTGGAGTCCGCGACAGCCAGCTCACCAGCACCGGATAAATTGGCGCAAGCCCGAACCCTGCCAGCCCTCCCCCAATTCGGATTTCCCCGCGGGATGACGCAAGGAGAACAACCACCGTCCCCAAGATCGCCATGGTCAAACCCGCATAAACCAGTCTGCTTTCTTTCAGATAGCGCAGCACCCCCGGAGCCACCGCCCGTCCCACCAAAAGCCCGCCCCAAAACGCCGATGGCGTCAACACCCACCACACATCGGGCATCAAGTACACCCGTTTCGCGACCGCAGCGATCCAGCCGCCAACCGCGACCTCCGTCCCCACATAAAGGAAGAAGAACGCCGCCAATGCCCGTGCCGGGCTGGATCCCAAAAGTTCTCTCCACCCTGAGCCCACTCCCCGCGCCGCCAATCGCTGATCCGTCTCCCGCACCTCCCCAGCGACAAATCCAAAACCCACCGCAAAGGAGAAGAGAATGACAGCCAGCAACCCACCGAGCCCCCGCACCGCACCCCTCGGCTCAAAAAACATCACCAGAAAAGGACACGCCACCGAGCCTATCCCCCAGGCAAAATTGATGATGCTCAATGCCCCCGCCGACCTATCCCCAGCGATATGCGCTATATACACATTCGTAGCCGGAATCGTCAGCCCCATCCCCATTCCCACGCTGGACATCGCCAACAATCCCGCTATCCACGGCCCAAACCCAAGCAGCCCCACACCTGCAGCCATGAACAAAAAACCAACTCGAATGACAAACACAAATCCCCGCCGCGGCACCAAATACCCCGTGGTAAGCGCCCCAATCAGGGAACTAAGGAATTGTGCGGTAAATAGAAGTCCCGCTTGCTTGTCGTTCAGCGACCACCGGGCGGCAAGCAGGGGAAGGATGGGGCCCAGGATCGTCGTGACTATCCCCGTCGCGACAAACCCACCATGAAGCAGCAACCATTCGAATCGAGAAATCTTCCTGCGCCCTACAAAGGAACTCGACTCCACTCTGGTCATTCAAGCTCTCGCTCAGTCGGACGAAATTCAATCGTAATGCGCCAGGAATTCGCAGCTGCTAGTTCATTCAAACGTCTTTTGCAGTGTGGGCGGGCGCCGCGGTACTCGCGCGCACCATTAATTCCGGCTCCACGGTTATGATTTTCGGATAGGGACTTTTCGCCGCCGCATTGATCCGCCGCAGCAGCGTTTCCGCCGCGATCACACCCATCTCGCGCAACGGCTGACGCACCGTCGTCAGTGCCGGATTCTGAAACGCCGCGCTCTGAATGTCGTCGAACCCCACAACAGAAATATCTTCCGGAACACGATGCCCTGCCTCCCGCAACGCCCGGATCGCTCCAATCGCCGAAATGTCATTAAACGCCAGCAGCGCCGTAAATCGCTCTCCTCGCGCCAGAAGCTTCCGCGTCACCTCGTACCCCAACTGCGGCGAGGCCGTTTCCCCCACGAGCTGCACGGTCAACGGCTCAAGTACTTGCAAGCCCAGCTCTTTGGCCGCGCCGCACACCGCTTCCCAGCGCACTTCCGTGTCCGAACTGAATTCCTGCCCTTTGATGAACGCGATCTTTTTATGTCCAAGCTTCGCCAGGTGCTCCAGCGCCAGCTTCGCCGCCCGCGCGTGATTCAAAGTGATATTCGTAACGCCAGGCAATTCCCGGTGACCCGACACCGCGACCACAGGAATAATCACACCGGCCTGACACGCCGTATCCACCGCGATCAATCCCTCCACCGCCCTCTGCTGCAACAGCCGCGGATACTCTTCAATGAGGTCCGCGCGATGCCGATGGCTCACCACAAAATAAAAATATCCTTCTTGCAGCAAGTGGTCTTCAATCCCGGACATCACCAGCGCCGCGTATCCCTCGCTGATCTCCGGCACCACCACCCCAATCGTAAAGCTCCGCTGCGCGCGCAACGACCGCGCCATGAAATTCGGCCGGTAATTCAATTCCCGCGCGGCCGCGCGAATACGCTCCTGCGTCCGCGCTGGAATCGATTTGGAGGAGGGCGCCTTGTTGATGACCAGCGAAACCGTGGCCGGCGAAAGCCCCAGGTGCTCCGCCAACGATTTCAAACTAACGGATTGCGTGGGAGCGTTAACTCGCACTTCAGAACGCGCGGCCGTTTTGTGGCGGGGCATAAGGTGTATCTGGAGGCGTAGTCTCCCACATGCAAGTGCAGCGGGCAAGAACGGGGAAGTGTGCAGAAAGGAACAGACAGTAATTTAGCCGATTTGCGATGCTTTCCCATCTTTGCCCCTCCGAGCGGATCCCCGGGGACGCATTATCCGCTTGACAACCCGAGTGCAAGGGGTGTTTTATACTTTCCATTGCATCTGGTAAATCGATTTACTAAATTCGGTTTCCCGATACTGACCTCGAGGTGATTCCATGCGCTTCAAAATTTTACTCGCCGTTCTGCTCTCTTTCTTCGCCGTTTCCACCTACGCTCAATTCCGCGCCAGCATCCAAGGCACGGTCATGGACCCCAAGGCTAATGCCCTTGCCGCCGCCAAGGTGACCATCACGAACCAGGATACCGGTGTCGTCCACGAGACTGTAACCAGCGATCAGGGGTTCTATCGCGTCAACGAATTGCCCCCAGGCCTCTACACCGTGACCGTCGAAAGCGCAGGATTCAAGCAGTCCGTCTCGAAAGATATCGTTGTCGAGGCCGAGCAACCTCGTGGTTATGACATTACCCTTCAGGTTGGCACGGTACAGGAATCCGTCAATGTCTCGGCAAATGTGTTAGGTCTTCAAACCGAGAACGCAAGCACGACAAACACGATCAGTTCGCAAGAGGTCTTGACCCTGCCTCAATTCGGCAGGGATCCCTATGAATTGATCCGCCTAACTCCGGGTGTGTTTGGCGACGCCGCCCGCCAAGGCAATGGAAATTCTTTCGTGCTACCACAACAAGTGGGCCCCGGCGGCTCCAACAATGCGATTTTTCAAACCGAGAATCAAGTCCCCATCGTGGCCAACGGCCAGCGCGTCACCGCAAATACTTACAGCCTGGACGGGGTGAGCATCAACAGTTTGAGCAACGGCGGGGCCGCGGTTATCACCCCCAACCAAGAGTCCGTTCAGGAGATTGTGGTCACTTCCGCCTCCTACAATGCCGAACAAGGCCGCAACTCCGGCGCTCAGGTGGAAGTCATTTCCAGGGGCGGCTCGAATTCTTATCATGGAAGCGGTCTCATCAAGTTCAACGACAAAGGGCTGAACGCGTTCAACAAGTTTTATGGCCCGACCAATGTGCCCTTGCATTCGATCACCTGCGAGGACGGCTCCTTCACGATTGTCGCCAGCCACTGCCCAACGCGAAATGACCAGAAGTACCGCGACTTCGCAGGCAGCCTCGGCGGGCCCATCATCCACGACAAACTGTTCTTTTTCTTCTCCTATGAGGGATTGCGCCAAAATAATACTGTGACGGACCGCAGCGTTACTCTGGAAGCCCCTTCTTTCCGCCAGTATGTCATTCAGGTGAATCCAAACAGCCTCGCTGCCAAGATTTTTAAAACTCCTGGAATCGCTCCTCGCATCTCCACAACGATAATGGAGAAGGATTGCTGTTCCCTGATTACCAACCCCGCCGATCCCAATTTTCACCAACTCGGGCAGTGGTATCAACCGTGTCAAGATCCCAAGAAGGGTCCCTGCACCGGTATGGCAATCGGCAACGGGCCAGACGGCATCAATGACTGGGGGATTTACGATCTTCGCGTCCCGAATTCGAGCAAGGGCGATCAGTTCAACGGCCGCGTCGACTACAATCAAGGCAAGAACCAGTTTTTCTTCAGCAGTTATTTCGTCTATCTGGACAATGTGAACGGAGGCGCTCGCCCCATCGACGATGTGACGCTCATGCCACACAACTACGTCGCGACGCTTGGCTGGACGCGCACGATCAGTTCTATTCTTGTAAACGAAGCACGCTTCAATGTCACGCGTTTTGCCTTCAACCAGCTCCAGCCGACCGGAAATACCAACTATGGGATCCCGGATATCGAACTATTTGATTTCGACGCAGGTGGTCTGGGAGACGCTGGATCAATCATCGGCGTCCCTTCGTCCGGAACGACCCCGGGAAAACTGTCTGAAAACACTTTCGCGTTTCGCGACACCATGAACTGGATCCACGGCCCTCATTCTTCAAAATTCGGTGTCGACATCACCCGCGAGCAGAACAACGACAATGAAAGTGGTTTTGAACGGCCGATTTATCAGTTTCGCGGATTGCTAAATTTTGCGAACGACGCCTGCTGTTTCTTTGAAGGCGTGGCGGCAAATCCCGTAACAGGTGCTCCTCCCGATGGACAACGCTACTTCCGTACCGCTGCCTACTCACTCTTCTTCCAGGACGATTGGAAGATTCGTCCTAACCTAACAGTGAATTTGGGATTGCGCTGGGAGTATTTCCCACCCATCACCGAGACGCAGAATCGGCTTAGCAACTACATCTTTGGCCCCCAAGGATTCATTGATGGCGGCGTCCATGTCGTGAATCAGCTCTATAACTCAGACAAACACAATTTCGGCCCGCGCGTCGGATTCGCATACAGCCCCAATGTATGGGGTGAAAAAGTTGTTCTTCGCGGCGGCTTCGGCATCCTCTACAACCGTCCGTACGACACGGAATTTTCCAACGTGCGGCAGAATACTCCTTTCTTTGCCCAGGCCAGTCTGTGCTGCTTCTTTGACCCCGGCCCTATCACCGGGCCGCCGCCCGGCTCCAATATCCTGTACGCACTCGGGACCAACTCCCAGGCAAATAGTTTCCCGGCAAACCCAGGTCTTGCCTTCGGCGTCGCGCCAGATGGGGCGCTTTGCGGAAACCAGGCATGCACCACCGCGAATAGAGTCGACATCTTCGGTTCTCTGCCCAACGAGCCCACACCCTACGTCTATGTCTATTCGCTCCAGACGCAGCTCGAGCCCGTACACGACCTACAGATTACGGTTGGCTACCAGGGGAGCAGAAGTCGGAAGTTGGTGCGTACGATCGATCTGAATCGCTACACTCCCGGTCAAAACTTTGATGCCTGCAATCCTGTTACTCCAGGGAAGACGTGCGGCAGTTCGGATGGCGTCCAGACCTCCAGCCCGGATGGCATTCCCTGCGGTCCCACCAATCCCGCTTGCCCCGCTGACATCGTCGTGGGTAACAATCGCTTCGGAAGAGTCTTTGTTCCCCTCCCGGATGTCAACGCCAGCTTTGACGCTGGCATCTTTCAGGCCACGCGCCGTTTTTCTCATGGCCTGTCGCTTTCTGCACTTTTCACCCTCAGCCATTCCATTGATACCGCTTCCTACGAAATCGGATTCCAGCAGACCGATCCCAGCAATCAACTCCTTGACAGAGGGAACTCCGACTACGACGTTCGCCGCCATTTCCAGTTCTCTGGCTACTGGGAATTGCCTTTCTTGCGCTCGCGCCATGATTTCATGGGCAGCGTTTTCGGCGGCTGGACGCTGGGAGGAATTCTGGACAAGCACTCGGGATTTCCCTTCTCCGCTTTGATTGGAAGTTGCGACACGAACAACGACCGCAACGGCGACGGCTACTGCCCCGACGAACCGTTCGCCTATCACGGCGGAGTGATCCGCAACCCCTCGAAGCAGCAATTCATAAATGGCATTTTTCCCAATCCAGCCAACAACTTTGCCGCCGAATTTGACACCACGACGAAAGGACCCGGGTGCCGCTGCCGCAATATCTTCACCGGGCCCGGCTATACCGATGTCGATATCTCTGTTGACAAAATATTTACTCTCCCCCATACACGTCTCTTCGGCGAGGCGGCCAAGCTGGATTTTCGCGCCAACTTCTTCAATGCGTTTAACATCCTGAATCTTCAGGATCTCGTTCCGGCGACCTCTTCGACGGATATCATCAACAGCAACAGCTTTGGCCGCGCATCAGATGGCCTATCCGGCAGAGTGATTGAGTTTCAGTTGCGCTTTAGCTTCTAAAATCAATAAGTCCGGTAGTGGCGCAGTACCTTGCGCCACTGCTATCTCCTCCTTCATCTCTCCGGGAGCCATTGGATGCGCCTCTTTCGTCTCGCTCAATTCGCAATTCGTGCAGTGGCACTACTCGCGTTAGCCGCGATTGCCTATTCCGGACCACGCGCCCAATCCGAGGCAACCCAATCCATCGAAATCGACGCCAACGCTCCCGCACATCCCTTCCCGCACTTCTGGGAAAAAATGTTCGGCTCCGAGCGCGGCATCATCACTCTCCGTGAAAGCTATCGCCACGACCTCCGCGAAACTAAGCGCATCACCGGTTTCGAATACGTTCGCTTCCACGCCATCTTTCACGACGAAGTCGGCCTCTACGACGAAGACAAGGACGGCAAGCCCATCTACAATTTCTCCTACATCGACCAGATCTACGACGGCTTGCTCGAAAACAAAGTCCGCCCCTTCATCGAGCTGAGCTTCATGCCCAAAAAGCTCACCTCCGATCCCAATGCCCTGCATCCTTTCTGGTACAAGCAAAACGTCGCGCCTCCCAAGGACTGGGACAAGTGGGAGCAGTTGATCGAAAATTTCGCTCGGCATCTCGTCGCGCGTTACGGCGAAGACGAAGTCGCCCAATGGTATTTCGAAGTCTGGAACGAGCCCAACATCGACTTCTGGGCCGGCAATCCCAAAGAAGCCACCTACTACGAGCTCTATGACCGCGCCGCCCGCGCCATCAAGCGCGTCAGCCCCCGTCTGCGCATCGGCGGACCAGCCACCGCCCAAGCCGCCTGGGCCGATCGCTTCCTAGCCCATTGCAAAGAAAAAAATATCCCGGTCGATTTCGTTTCCACGCACGTCTACGGCAACGACAAATCCGAAGACGTCTTCGGCACCCACGAACAAATCTCCCGCAACCAAATGGTTTGCCGCGCGGTAAAAAAAGTCCACGATCAGATCGCCGCCTCGCCTTACCCAAACATGCCGCTCATCTGGACCGAATACAACGCCGACTACGGCAACCACACCGAAGTCACCGACAGCGCCTACATGGGTCCGTGGATGGCCGACACCATCCGCCAATGCGACGGCCTAACCGAAATGATGAGCTATTGGACTTTCTCCGACGTCTTCGAAGAGCAAGGCGTAGTGAAAACGCCGTTCTACGGCGGCTTCGGCCTGCTAGCCGAGCGCAGCATCCCCAAAGCCGCCTTCAACGACTTCGCGCTTCTCCATCAACTCGGCGAATCGCGCCTCAATGTAAATTCCGATTCCGCCCTAGTCACCCGCCGCAAAGACGGCACTCTAGCCATCGCCGTCTGGAATCTCTTCCTCCCCGAAGACCCCGGCTCCCCCAAAACCGTAACCCTCCATTTCAAAAACCTCACCAGCGCAAAATCCGCCCGCGTCACCATCGTCGACTCCGACCACGGCTCCCCCCTCCCCGCCTGGGAAAAAATGGCCCGCCCCGCCTCCCCCACGCCAACCCAAATCGAAGCCCTCCGCAAATCCGCCGCCCTTCCTTCATCCCAATCACTCCCCCTCGCAAACGACTCGCTAACTCTCACTCTGCAACCTCACGCCCTCGCCCTCATCGAACTCGGACGGGTGGCAAGCCCTTCAAGTCGTGGTGGACGGGGTGCCGCACCCTTCGCTTTTAAGAGTGCGGGTTTTTGACTTTTCTCTGTTTTGACCATCTGTTCCGGTTCTCGCCTGCTCTCGTGAATTGGATCCATCTGGATCAATCCTCTCTCGCCTCGCGCGTAGTGCGACCAACTGCTCCACGGCCAGTCTTGCGGGTGCACCACCAGCTTCCGATTCACCGGATTCGCGTGCATGTATTCCAGTTTTTCTCTCACCTTTCTTGCGCTCCACACGTTGAAATCGTAGAACCGTCTTTGCCAGAAGGCCGCCGCTTCCCCGGCCGTCCTAACAAACGGCAGCGACAACTGTCCCGGCACGCGCCTCTTTCCCTTCCGTCGGAGCATTCTGGAAACTTTCTGCTTCAGCACCTGTAGCGCTTTGGACGGTGTACCCTTCCTTGGCTCGCTGAGAAGTAGGTGCACATGTTCCGGCATCACCACATAACCGATCAACCGGAAGGCGTGCCTGCAACGCACTTCGTCGAGTATTTTCACGAAGCAGTCGCGCGCCCGCCGGGTGCCAAGAAACGGACGTCTCCGGTAGCAACTGAAAGTCACGAAGTGTAGATCGCCGTGCCCGTAATAGCGTCGCAGGGGATTGCGCATCGAAGAAAAACCCGCACCCTTAAAACCGAAGGGTGCGGCACCCCCCCCTCTCCTACCTACAAGGGATAGTGTCGGATGGTATACTCCTTCCGTGCCACATGATCAAACCATTCCTTCCCGGAGATTCTCTGCTCCACCCGCCAAATTACACGAAGACAATTAATATCAATCAATAGTAAGAAAATAAATTTAAGATATGACTCAGAACAAGAAGACTCACTCAGAAGATGCCGCAGCGAATGCTGACATTCACTATCGGACACGTGCGGGCATAATGAAAACTGCCTTCAATGTGGATTTGGAAGCAGACGTAAAGCGCCACTTGGAATCCTGTTCTCAATGTCAGAAGATTGCGCCATTGCTTCAACTGAAGGCACAGTCGCTAAAACTCGGAGATTTTCCAGAGCGTGTCGTCGACGCTGGCCTTGCTAGGGAGGCATCCGTTCTGGCGAGAAAGGAGGGCCACTTAAACTATTTTTTTGGTCGGCCCCCAGGCGATACGAGGGGCGGTTACATCATTGTTTGGCATATTCAACGTCGCGCTATCCTGCACATTGAGTATGCAGATATAAAAAGGTTTCGCCAATTTTCGTTCAATAAGCGTCACTAGCCCCCAGAAAGGCGAGCGGCCAGACTAGATTGCAGTCGGGCGAGTGCCCCCGCAGTGGGACAGACGGAACGCTTTCTCATTTTTGTGACCCGCCCGCTAACCTCGCCCTATTGCTGTTCAGCCCTCAATTCTGCCCATTCCCTGCAAAACACTTAACAAGTTGATACCCTCCGTGTTATCCTTTCCCGTGTTTGCCAATCCACATCTCCGATCTGTCTCTTCTCCTCCACTTCCCCGCGTCTGTGTTAAGAACTCCACGCCACTTCACCCCGGCTGTGCAGCCTCCCTAGAATCCGCCCTGCAAAATCTCGCAAATAGTTCCCTTCAAACCGCCTCCCAGCGCCCTCCATTGCACCAAAACGCAAAATCCCGTCCTTTGTTTTCAATACATTGCGCACTCTTCTGCAATTACGGGGGAGGGGGAGGGTCCCCCTCTGATTTTCGAATTTCCAATTTCGAATTTCGTTTTTCCCGCGGCCATATCTCCTTTAGAATCCGCACTTACAACCCAGCTCCGCGTTTCACCCTGTTTTGCCCGCAAACGTCCGCTCGCAAGTCTCCTGGAATCAACAGTTACAGGAAGCCCGTTTGTAACTCCTTTAGAAACAACGTTTACAGAAAACAGGGGGGAGGGGGGTGCCAGTTGTCGTATCAGTTAACCATGCAACGGCCCAACACTTCAGTCAGCTACGCTGCGTGGAACCCCGCCTTGGCCATCCCGCGCTTCACTTCTTCGTTCTTCATGAACTGTTCCCACACAAACCCCGTCCGCGCATTCTCCGCCATGACCAGGGTGATCCCCGCGTCGATCCCCAGCACATCCGGGCTGGACCAGTTCGTCAGCGGGTTGAACGCATCGACAAACCCATATTTGCGCCAGGCCCGCTTGCTGTACTTTTCGCGAATCGTCTGCAAAACGTGCAACGCCTCCTCCGGCAAAAACGGCAGCGAGCCCCCTGCCGCGCACGGCACGATGCTCCCATCGATTCTCCCCATCGCCGGTGGCCCTCCCCAGGCGGTGTACCCATGAGCCGAATCCGACGCCGAAATTCCCCACAGGTCGTCGGCATAATCCGGAAATTGCTGCGCCAGCTCGAGGCACCACAGTTTATGAACTTTCGTCGCGATGACCGAATTTGTAAAATAGTCGGCATATTTGTCGCGCCGCCCGCGAAAATCGAACCATGCGTGCGAATATTGGTGCACAAAGAGCGGCGCGTGCGCCCCAATGTAGTGAATCCCGTTGAATTCAAAGTTGGGACGCGTCCACGCATCCCAGGAATCCGGCGGCAGAGGGTGCGCCGCCGACCCCAGCCCCAGCAAATAAATCATCATCAGTTCGCTGTAACTGCTCCATCGCGTTTTGATGAAGCCCTTTTCCGGCGTCCACCCCATCGAAAGCGTCTTCTCGCCGCGCAGCAGCCAGGCCCAATCCGCGCGCTCGTATAGCGTTCCCGCCAGATCTTTTATCTCCTGATCGTCGAAATACGCCCGGCAGGTCAGCACTCCGCACAGAAAAATCGCCGTGTCGATCGACGATACTTCCGACTGAAACACGCGCTCGCCGTTTTGCATATTCAAAAAATGACAAAAAAATCCACGCTCCTGCGGCGCGCGCGTGGAAACGAATTTCAGCGTGTCGCGCACGCGCGTGACAATTTTCTTTCTGTCCTGCCATTCGCGATGATCCGCAATGCACAGCGCCGTCAGGCCAAATCCCGTGGCGGCTATGCTTGCGGCGTTGCGCTGGTCCGGGCCATCCGCCTGGCTGCGATCCTTCACCAGCCCGGTGTACGGGTTCACTTCTTCCCAGAAAAAACGAAAACTCGCCTCCTGCACTTCTTCGAGAAAATCATCCTCATCACGCGTAAATCTGTATTTCGTCGGATCGCTAGTAAAAAGCGGAGCTTGTTCGGGGTTAGCGGGCGGAGAAATTTGTTGCGGTGATTGTTGAGGAGATTGCTGAGGAGCGTTTTGCGGATTCTGGAGAAGCGCGGCCGCGCGCGACGCGGCGGGCGCGAAAGGAAGCGCTGCGGCATATCGGGAGGCTTGCCTGAGCCAGGCGCGCCGCGATAGTTTGCCGCGAATCATGCGAGGCACGGCTCCAGCGACCGCGCGCGTGGCGCACCAAGCAGCGACTGGGCTGGCCTGTTCATACCGCTCCTATTTTACTGGAGAGAGGGCCGCGAGAAAACAGGGATTCCAGGGTAAGGCATTTTAGTAAATCGATTTACTATAGCCATAGAGAAACATGCCGGGATGGATGCATCAGAGGGGAGATGGCAGTTGCGTGGCGTCGCGCGATGATTTGGAGGGAAACCGGGAATTCCAGCTTACACTCTCAAAGGATGTGAATAGGTTCAAACACATCGCCAGTTGTGCTCATGAACCCGCGCTTCGCTCACAAACCGCAGCAGCTTGCCGCCAGATTCCTTTTCAGAAGCAGCTCGCGAATTCTGCTCTCTGCATCCATCACCAGCACATTGCTCTTTTCCGTGTGCGTCACACGAACCATGGCCGCCGCGTATCGGGTGCAAACTCAAGGTAAGGCGCCGCAAGAAGACGGCAAACCGATCGCCGTCGAGCCCGGCAAGCCGCTTGAACGAGAGCTGAAGGGCAGAGAGAAGCACACCTACGAGATTCGCGCAGAATCCGGGCAGTTCCTACACGCGGCCGTGGACCAGCTTGGCATTGACGTGGCGCTGACGCTCTATGCTCCCGATGGAATACCGATCGCCTCGATGGATAGTCCCAACGGTAACTTCGGCCTGGAACAAATTTCCACGATTGCAGAAGCGCCGGGGATTTACAGATTGGAAGTGGCCTCCGGCGAGAAGAATGTGCCCGCCGGCCGTTATCGTCTGACGGTCGATCCTACACGGGCACCTGGGGATAAGGACCGCGCGCGAATCACTGCGGAGCGCACGTTTGTGGAAGGTGTACAACTCCGGACACAAGGAAGGGCGGATTCGCTGCAAGCCGCGATTCAGAAGTACCTCGTGGCTCTGCGGCTGTGGCAGACGGCGGGCGACGTCTATGAAGAAGGTTTGACGCGGCAGTCCATCGGGGCCGCCTATCGAGATTTTGGGGAAAAACAAAAGGCGCTGGAATATTTCAACGAAGCGCTGTCCCTGGAGCGTGCTGTGGGCGACTACGCTGGGGAAGCTACTAGTCTTAACAACGTCGGCATGGTGTACAGCGCATTGGGAGAACAGCAAAAGGCGCTGGAGTATTTCCGTCAGGCGCTAGCAATCTCGCGCGCGGTGGGGGACCGGGCCGGGGAATCCGAGAATCTCAACAACATCGGAAGCGTCCTTTCCGACTTAGGGGAGAACCAGAAGGCGCTGGAGTATTTCCAACAGGCGCTAGCGATCTCGCGCGCGGTGGGGGACCGCGAGGGAGAAGCGGCCACACTCAACAACATCGGGCTCGTCTACACCAACTTGGGGGAGAAGCAGAAGGCGCTGGAGTACTACAGCTTGGCGCTAGCGTTGCGTCGTGAGCTTGGGGACCGGGCCGGAGAAGCGGAAAGTCTAAACAACATCGGGCGCATTTTTGACGACCTGGGTGACAGGCAGAAGGCGCTGGAGTACTTGAATCAGGCACTACCCATCTCGCATGCGGCGGGGGACCGCAGCCATGAGGCCGTGACGCTGAGCAACATCGGGAGCGTTTATTCCGAATTAGGAGAGATGCAGAAGGCGCTGGAGTACTACAGCCAGGCGCTACCGTTGCAGCGAGCGGTGGAGGACCGGACCGGGGAGGCCGCGACACTCAGCAACATCGGGCTCGTCTATAACAACTTAGGCGAGGAGCAAAAGGCGCTGGACTATTACACACAGGCACTGCCACCGCAGCGAGCGGTGGGAGACAAGTCCGGGGAGGCTACGACACTCAACAACATCGGGAGCGTCTACGACGACTTCGGGGAAGAGCAGAAGGCGCTGGACTACTATGCGCAGGTGCTGCCACTGCGTCGAGCGGTAGGGGACCGCGACGGGGAAGCGGTGACGCTCAACCACATCGGCAGCGTGTACGACGCCATAGGGCAGAAGCAGAAGGCGCTGGACTACTATGCGCAAGCGCTGCCGCTGGCTCGCGCGGTAGGAGACCGGTCTGCGGAAGCCTCCACGCTCGACGGCATGGGGATCGTCTATGAGCACTCAGGAGAGAGGCAGAAGGCACTCGAATTTTACAACCAGGCCCTGGCTCTCCGCCGAGCGGTGCAAGATCCGCTGCACCAAGCGCTGGTACTGAGCAACCTGATGAGGCTCTGGCGCGACGAGGGGCAACCAGAGACGGCGATTTTCTTCGGCAAACAGGCGGTGAACGAGATTCAACAGATCCGTTCGAATATCCGCGGACTGAAAAAGGAAACGCAGCAGAGCTTTGTGAAGGCGGAAGGGAAAACATACCGCGTCCTGGCCGATATCCTGATTTCCCAGGGCCGGTTGCCGGAAGCGCAGCAGGTGCTCGAGCTCCTGAAGAATGAGGAATACTTCGAATTCATCCGGCGCGACGACCGGCAGGCGGATTCGCTAACGGCGCCGGTTGCGCTGACAAAGAAAGAAGAAGCACTCCACCGCAAATATGAAGAAAACGGGGCCAGCGTGACTGCCGTGGGAAACGAATGGGCGGCGCTGCGCGCCAAGCCGTCCCGCACGCCCGAGGAGGAGAAGCATCTGACGGACGTGACCGGCCAATTAAAAGCAGCCAATCAGGCGTGGAGCAAATTTCTGGACGAGCTCTCGGTGGAAATTGCCAAGTCCAGGCAACCGCAGACCACCGTAGCGAACCTGCAGGAGAACGCCAGCGGGTTGCAGCGCGTGGTGCGCCAATTGGGGGCCGGGACCGTAGCCCTGTACACGCTGGTGGGCGAAGAAAAGTATCACGTCATTCTGGTGACGGCCAACGTGCAGGTGGCCCGCGAATACGCTATCAAGGCAGCAGATCTCAACAAGAAAGTAGCGGCCTTTCGTGATGTGCTTCTCGAGCCGAGCTCGGACCCGGTTCCGTTGGCGCGGGAGCTTTACCAGATTCTGGTGGGGCCGGTGGCGAAAGATCTGGAAGGGGCCAGGGCCGCGACGCTGATGTGGTCGCTTGACGGTGTGTTGCGTTACGTTCCGCTGGCGGCCTTGCACGACGGGCAAGAATATCTCGTCGAGAAATATAGAAATATCGAGTTCACGCCCGCGAGCGTGGCCGATCTAGCGGCGCGCCCGACGGTCAGCGAGTGGCGCGGACTGGGCGTGGGAATTTCCAAACCGTACGGAGGAATGACAGCGCTTCCCGCGGTCCCCGAGGAGCTTCGCGCGATTATTCGCGAAACCGGCACGCGGGAATCCGCCGGCGTGATGCCAGGGCACACCATGATTGACGATACGTTTACCGAAGAGAACCTGAAGAAGTCTCTGCTGCAGAAATACCCGTTGATTCACATCGCCAGCCATTTTGCATTGGGCTCCGGAGACGACACGGATTCCTACCTGTTGCTTGGTGGAAAAGATCCACAAGGGCAGCACCTGACGCTCGCTGAGATCAACGACGATCCCGATATTAGTTTCGATGACGTGGAGCTGTTGACGCTTTCGGCGTGCAACACCGCGCTGAGCACTTCCGGCGATGGGCGCGAAGTCGATGGACTGGGGATGCTGGCGCAACGCAAAGGCGCGAAAGCAGTAATGGCAACGTTGTGGAGCGTTTACGACCCCAGCACCAGTGTGTTGATGCAGAGTTTCTACCGCAACTGGACGACAGGCTCGGACGTGTCGAAGGCGGAAGCTTTGCGCCGCGCGCAAGTCGCGCTTCTTCATGGCGCCTCGGATCAAACCGCCGCTGACGCTAAGCTGCGCTACGCTCACCCTTACTACTGGGCTCCGTTCGTCCTCATTGGCAACTGGCAGTAACCTCCCGTACGACAAGAGTTGTGATCATGGAAGATTCTCCAAAGCAATGAGCGGGCGATGCGAGCTGCTGCATGGACAGACTGTCGTTTTCGGCTTTAGCGCGGAGGAGACGGGCATTTCGGCGACGAGGGCGTTGTTTCTGGGAGAAACATAAGATGGAACAGTGA
>Ga0210410_10001424_pt1 | contig 22521 bp, 21 predicted proteins | sample IncBWC4MmetaG_FD_161058 | JGI IMG/M metagenome (GOLD analysis project Ga0210410, IMG submission 161058) | Forest soil microbial communities from Barre Woods Harvard Forest LTER site, Petersham, Massachusetts, United States - Inc-BW-C-4-M | ecosystem: Environmental > Terrestrial > Soil >... | reverse complement strand
CGGAGCCGAAGATGTTCACGATAAGACTCGCCCTCTGAACCCCGTTACCTCGACCTGACCACAATTTCGAAGACCTATTCAATGCAAGCTCAGACAGTCGTCAATAGTCTCCATAATTACGCCTCGCTCAAGTTAGTGTATGACTGGGCCCTCTAGGATTTAGTTGCGCACCTGAGCTACCGTCCGCTTGCAAACTACATTGCATCTAGATATTATCTAGACATGCTCCGGTTCGAGTGGGACGAGAGGAAAAATAGGAGCAATCGGACCAAGCATGGGGTGTGGTTCGAAGAAGCCCAGAGCGTCTTCGACGACCCTAATGCGCGCCTCTTCCGTGATCCGGAACACTCGGAGGAAGAGGACCGGTTCATCCTCATCGGTTTGAGTTCAGGGGCAAGACTGCTGGTTGTCGTCCACTGCTACAGGGAATCCGACTCAATCATTCGGATCATCTCGGTACGAAAGGCAACTAAGAAGGAGGTTAGGTTTTATGAAGAAGGAATATGATTTTTCCAAAATGGAAGAACTCAAGAATCCGTATGCCCGCAAGAAGAAGGCCGTGGGCATCAACTTGAGCCCAGAAGTTGTGGACTATTTCAAGGGACTGGCGGATAAGACGGGACTTCCCTACCAGAAGTTAATCGACCTCTATCTTCTCGACTGCGCCAAGAAGCGCAAGAAACTGACAATGAAATGGGTGGCATAGACGAGATCGAGCGTGGACACGCCGCAACTAGGGCAGTCCTGTTCATCTCGTTCCGTTTGCTCACCAAATGCCTCGCCCCTGCGATTCCGATCCTACCGGACCAGTGTTCATCAAGTCCAGTGCATGCCAAACTCGGGCAAAGAGAATCCAACACCAATTGGAAGCCATCGCGAGACGCTTAAGCATCTGGAAACTCAGTGAAATATTGGTAGGGGCGGTGGGGATCGAACCCACGACCTTCGGCTTAAAAGGCCGCTGCTCTACCACTGAGCTACGCCCCTAAATTCTTACTGGACAGTTAGTTGGAAAACCTCAGCTCCTTGGCTTTCTGCCTTGGGGCAGTTTTCGGGCAAGCAGCTTTTTGCTCCAACAATGCCACTCCGTCGTGAACCCTGTCGCCCAAGATGCGCTTATCACCTGCTCATCATTAGGTTTTCTTACTAAGGGCCTTCGCGGTGTTCTCTAGCTTTGCGTCTTTTTGCCTGAGTCGACTCGCGCACGTGTGGCGTAGATCGTGCCAGCGAAACCTCTCAATATTAGCATCTTTCATGGCACGCTCAAACCAAGCGCGCGGCCCTTCGAAGCGGCTCGCAGCGATCTTTGCCTTGAAAATCCGGCCAGTTGAACTCAATCAAGGCGGACTTCCGCATCTGCCGCGGACACACTCTGCTGTTGCTCAGGAGCACTAATCCGGCGCAGATCGCCAAATCGAAGCAGCGCACCGAGTGCAAGCAGGAATGCTATGACGGCTGCGCCCCACATGCCGGACCGCTCATGGACGAACGCATCGTTAATGCAATCAATGCGGAGCTGGCCTCCAAAGGTGGACGCTCGTGTCAGAAGGCGCGGACGTCGGAGTGGCGGCTCACGTCGCAACGAAGAAAGGGCACGCTCGAAACGTTTTTATAGCGGATTCGGCGGGGCATGGCCTTGGCACTACTGGGGCGGCGGTAGGGAATAGCCACCACCTATGTCGAAACTTATGTCGTCGGCACGCTCGTTACCGATCTATTTGACTCAAGTACAGGACAGCTTATTTGGCCGGCTGCGCCACCGACGCTCTTCCCGATGATCCAAAAAAGGAAACAAAGAAACTAGACAAGGAAATCGAGAAGTTATTCAAGAACTTTCCTCCAAAGTGAAAGGGTGGCCGCTCCTCAGGGGATCTCAGTGTGCACTGAAGCCGCGGACCGACTGTTCTATTCAATTGGCCGCTTCCGCTTCCACTCGTGTTCGCGGCGCAGGCGAGACTGGTGTTTCTTCACCTGCGTCTCAATTTCACTGAACGCCTTCTTGCACCCGGCCAGCACATTCTTGCCGTTGCCCGTTGCGTGCAACGTTCCATTCGGCAGCGAGAGCGTCAGTGCGCACGATTGCTCCTCCGTCCTCTGATTCTTCGAAAATACTCCCTTCAACTGAATCATGTCCGGCTGGTAACTCTTCAACAGCCGGCTCAGTTTATCTAGCCGCCGCATCACCTCCACTGCCACCGGTTGTTGCGCGTCCACATGCCTATAGCTGATCGAAACGTTCATGATTGCACCTGTAGGGTTTGGAGAAGAATCCGGAAGGGTTGCGAAGCAGCTGCATTCTGCACCGCATAACAACGCAAGCATAACAAGCTGCAATCGTCCGCGCAACGCCGCTCATTGACAGACCTCGCGCGACTTTCTAGCCTAACAGTAGCCACCCCATGCGCGCGAAAAAGGACTCTGCACACCAACCTGCTACACAAGGCCGCTTGCGCATCGGTCCGGCAGGCTGGTCCTATCCCGATTGGTCCGGCTTCGTCTATCCTTCACGCCGCTCAAAAAACTTTCACGAAGCAACTTTCCTCGCCCAGTTTTTCGACACCATCGAAATCAACACCTCCTTTTATCAGCCCATCCGTCCGGATCACGCCGCCGGCTGGATCGAACGCGTGGCAGCAAATCCCTCCTTCCTCTTCACCGCAAAGCTTTGGCAGCGCTTCACTCACGAGCCCTCGGCCACCGCGGAAGACGAACGCAACGTCCGCGAGGGTTTCGACGTTCTCCGTGAGGCAGGCAAACTTGGCGCAGTGCTCCTCCAATTCCCTTTTTCCTTTCATCGCTCGCCCGAAACCTCCGCCCATCTTTCTGCTTTGCTCAAGCGCTTCGCCGACTATCCCCTCGTCGTCGAACTCCGCCACTCTTCCTGGCAAACGCAAGCCACCCTCGATTTCTTGCGCGAGCACAACGCCGGCTTCTGCAATATCGATCAACCGGTCATCGGCAACTCCGTAAAGCCAACCGCGCAAAGCACAGCGTCCGTTGGCTATGTCCGATTCCACGGCCGCCGCTATGACACCTGGTTCAGCGACGATCCCAAGCTGCCCGCCCACGAACGCTACAACTACCTTTATTCTCCCGAAGAACTCCAACCTTGGGTCAATCGCATCCAGGAAGTCCAGAAGCATACCCGCAACGTCTACGTCGTCACCAACAACCACTACCAGGGCAAGGGGGTCGTAAACGCCTTGCAACTCCTCAGCATTTTGAAAGGAACAAAACTGAAACTGCCCGATGATCTACGCCGGCACTACCCGCAACTCGAGGAAATCGCCAGTGAAATGCCGGCCGCGCCGACACTTTTCCCGCTCGCCTCACCAACAGGGAAAAAATCGAAAGGCACTACTTCTTGAAGAGGTTTTCAAACGCCTGGCGGGCATCCAGAGGCCGCGAAGGATTGGCAGCCTCCACGGGAACCTGCGCCGGCTGCATGTACGATGTCGGTGCCGTATCTTTCTCCACCGTCATCCGGAACTCATAAAATGTGCAATCGTTCTTCGCGTCTTTAGGCGTAACCCGCGCCGGCACTGGCTGCGTGCACTCAAACTGCGCACCCGAATCGAAGAACCGGCACTGCTTGCAACAATGCAGCTCAAACCCGCACTTCGGGCATTTCCCGTTGGCGTCAAACCCCGAAACCAGCACCGCCCCGCAATTCGAGCAGCGCGCCCGCGTCACCGTTCCCACCATGCGCGGCGTTCGCGGCCCAAGGTGGTCGGTAGCTCCACGTGGCCCGCCCTGCGGCGGCTTGCGATCTGGTCTTTCCTTCTTTTCGTGCTTTTCCGCGTCACGATAGCCGCGGTGGCCGTACTTGCGATCCACAAACGCCTCCGACCGTCAGTCTCAACGGACTGCCACTTCAACGTGTACTTACACAACTACTGAGAGGGTCTCTTTGCGTCTTATATCCAATCGGGTTGCTACAATCGCTCGGCAGGCCAGCCTTCCCTATGAAGTGTTCCTGGATTGCCGGGTAGCGAGAGCAGAAGATGGGACAACTATGTTTGTAGCCCTCTGGGAGTACGAAGTCAAGCCCGGTTGCGAAGAAAGCTTTCAATCCGCCTATGGCCCCCAGGGCGACTGGGTCCGCCTTTTTCAGCGCGATCCGCACTTCCGGGAGACTCGCCTCCTCAAGGACCTTACCCGTCCTCGCTTCTACCTCACCCTAGACTACTGGGATTCCGAAATCTCTTTCGACCAGTTCAAAGCCGCCAATCAACCAGCCTACGCCGCAATCGATCGGGCCACCGAACCTCTAACCCTCTCCGAACGCCATCTCTGCAGTTTCACGCTCAAAACCTTGTGAACAATTTAGAGAACTTGTCATCCCGAGGCCATCCGACGAGGTCCGGTGTTGGGATTACCGTGGTTTTACCGGAGATAGCCGAACGACCTCAATGTCAAACTCAGCTGCGTCTCAAGGAATCGAGCGCAAATCTATGAAAACCCTAACAAAACCACCCCACCAATCCATCCGCTGGCAAATCCGGCTGCAAGAATGTCCTTGGCGTCCCCGCGTTTCGCAGTACCGCTTCTGCCGCCAGATACCCGCTCCGCACCGCGCCTTCCATCGTCGCGGGCCAACCCGTAGCCGTCCAATCACCCGCCAGAAACATTCCGCGAATTCGCGTCTCTTGAGTAGGACGCCAACGGTCCACGCCCGGTTGCGGCGAAAATGTCGCTGCTGCTTCTTTTATGACCGTGGCCTTCAACAATTTTGCGTCTCTCGCCGCCGGTAGTGCCACCTGTACTTCCTTCAGGCACAAATCAATAACCTCCTGCCGCGGCTTCTGCAAAAGATCATACGAAGCGCTGATCACCAGTTGCAAATATTGGCTCTTTTCTTTTCCCGCGCCGTTGCTCTCTCCATACAAGGCCGTCTTGTTGAAGATCCACTGGGTCGTCGTATCCAGCAGCGTCACAAACGGTTCCGTCATCACTTCGCGGTCAAACCAAAAATGAACTCCGGTAATCGGGGCAACTCCGATTTTTTCCAAATCACCGAGCCGAGGCTCCAATTGCCTCATCTCCTCGCTTGCCAATTCCGCCATCGCCGGGTGGGGCAGGGCAAATATGTAAGCTTCAGCGCTCTCCCTCCGACCCCCATCAAATTCCACGCCTGTTACCGCGCCGTTCGCCACGTGAATTACTCGCACCGGCATCCGCAAATTTACTTCCCCGCCGCGCTTTTCGATCTCTGTCTTGCATCCGTCATAAAGCTCCGCCAGGGGTACCGACGGCACACCCATCCGGTATCCCGTACTGTTCGACAAAAATCCCTTCCAGAAAACATCCACCCCAAATCTCGCATCCGTCCGGTCAAGTTCCTCGTCCAGCGCACTCACCAGCACCACGCGCCAGAACCGCTCGATCGCTCCCGGCGTCTGCTTTCGCCGCTTCAACCACTCCAGCATCGAGATGCCGCCCGGCTCATCCAGGTCCGCCGTGTGCCCTTTGCCGCGCAGAATGTCCAGCATCGCCCACGCGATGCTCCGCTTGTCCGCCAGCGTCAGCGGCGCAAACGCCGCAAAAGATCCCGTCATGTGAAACGGGGCCGGCAGCATACCTGCCTGCATCTCGCCCGTGCGTCCTTGTGGGTCTTGAAACAGCAGCCTGTCGAAAAACTTGATCTTCCCGGCCGAGCCAACCCGCCGATAAAAATCCTCCAGGTTCGTGCAGCAGCCGAGCGTCACGTGCTGACAGTTGTCCACGTGCTCCCCGTCGGGCAACACGTACGACGTTGCCCGGCCGCCCAGAAATGGCCGCTGCTCAAACAGGCGCACCCGCCAGCCGGCTTCAGCCAGCGCGACGCCCGCCGCCAGCCCCGCCAGCCCGCCGCCGATCACGATCACATTTTGCAAGTATATTCTCTTCCGTATGGCGTCCGAATCGCGCCTTGGCCATCAACATCATCTTCTCCGGCTTGGAAAGCCGCACGCGCTCCCCAAACACGGCAAAATCCACCGACTCAATTCGCGCCAGCAGGGCACTGTAAGTATGCACCAGCAACCACAGTGTCCCGCGGCTCGCCTCTTCAATCAGGCCCAGCAGACGCGATCCCTCTTCATATAACTTCCATGCTCGGTCTGCCTCAAAGCGCAGCAGTTCCCTCACGCCCAGCGTCGCCTCGCCGCGCCCCAAATCCTGTTTCTCAACGCCGTATCGAACCAGATCTTGTTCCGGCAGATAAATTCTTCCGTTCGAGTAATCCTCGCGCACGTCTCGAATAATATTCGTCAGTTGAAACGCCAGTCCTAGCTTCTCCGCCAGGTCCAGCGCCTTCGAATCTCTGAAGCCAAAAATATGTGTACAAGTCAGTCCGACTGTCCCCGCCACGCGATAGCAGTATTCCTTCAGCCGCTCGAACGTCGGGTATTCCTGGATCGTCAGATCCATCTCCGCGCCGCTGATCAGATCATGCAGATAGCGTGCCGGCATTCGGAAACGCTCCATGGAGTCCACCAGTGCCGGCAAAACTTCCCGCTCCCCGTACAAATCGCCAGCCGGCAGGGATCGCGCCGCGTTTCCATCAAACGCCTGTGATTGGCCCGTGACCGCCTCATCAAGAGCAGCCCTCCATCTCGCCAAGCCGCGCTGCTTCGCCGCCACATCCGTGCCCTCATCCGAAACGTCGTCAATCAGCCGCATGAACGCATACAGCGCCACAATCCCATCCCGCTTCGGTTTCGGCAGCAGAAAAAACGCCGGATAAAAATTGCTGTGCGCCTTCCTTGCAATCTGATGACAGTGGCTATAGGACGCAGCAATTTCCGCTTCCGTCGAATCCGCGGTCACGAAACTCGAACCCTCGCGTGCGAACGTGCCGTTGTGTCTTCCATTCGAACTGCCAAGCACATGCGTAATCAAGACCCGCCCCAGCAATCCAACCTGCTTGACCTTGCTTACTTCCGGTCGCCGGTGCAGCGTGTCGTATCCCATAGCCTCAATCGCATCGAGCACCGCCAGCCCGCCTCGGCTGAACATTTCCAGGTCCATGCTCAGCTTTCCTTCCACCTTCCTCGCCAGCGGCATTCCCTTCTCGAAGAGCGCGCGCGTGCACTCGATCAGTTCCTTCATCAGCGAAACATAACGAGCATCGAATCTCCTCCCGACGATATCCTGCTCGCTCACTCCATGCGCCGCCGCCCGATCCAGTGGAATGTAAATCCGTCCGATCTCCAAATCCCGCGAAACGTCCTGCCAGAAATTCGCCAGCTGCAGCGCCGTGCACGTCGCATCCGAAAGCCTCTGCCTCTCTTCGTCGCGATATCCGCACAAATACAGCACCAGCCGCCCCACGGGGTTCGCAGAATACACGCAATAATCCAGAACCGCATCCCGGGTCGGATACCGCTTCACAACCTGATCCTGCCGAAACGCCTTCAGCAAATCCGCAAAAGGCTGCTTCGGCACATCCTTCGCCACAATCGTTTCGCGTAGCGCCACAAACACGGGATTCGATGGCCGCCCGTCATAACAAGCATCCAACTCCCGTTCCCACCAATCCAGCAACTCCAGCGCCCGTTCTCTTGCGGGAATTTCATCGCCCAGGTCGTCCGCCCAGCGGCAATAGGCATACAAATTATAAAAATGCTGGTGCAATTCCTTCGGCAGGAGCCAAGAGACTACGTTGAAATTTTCGTAATGGTGAGTCGCGAGCCATCGCGTGTAGGCCTGCGCCTCTTCCGGCGCACAATCATTCTCCGGCAGCTTTGCGGCAATCTTCAATTCGCCAGCGCGCAGCATCAACCGTTTTTAACCTCTTGGGTATTGGGTCTGAGCTTGGATTTACAAAAGGAGGTGGCTTTCACCAGTCACCAGTCACTTCTTACGGCTACGGCCTCACCGCCAGCTTGATTTCCCCGCTCCGTGTCTTCATGCGCTCGAACGCCTGCGGCAGGTCTTCCAGTCGAATGTCCTCGGTCACGAAATCGTGCGCCGAAATGTCGCCGCGCCGGATCGCTTCCAGCGCCTCGCGAATAAATCGCGGCGTATGGTGAAACGGCGAAATAATCTTAAGCTCCGAATAATGAATCGCCGCCGGCTCAATCTCCACGCGCGTCCCGGTCGGCAGTCCGCTGAAGAAATTCACCACACCACCGCGCCGCACCATCGCCAATGCCTGTTCCCATGTAGCTGGATTTCCAGCCGCTTCGACCACCGAATCTGGTCCACGGCTTTCGTCGGTCAAAGCCCGTACCGCCGCCGCCACATCACCAGTTTCCGTGACATTTATAGCCGCAGCAGCGCCCAGTTTCCGCGCCACCGCCAGTGGCCCTTCGCGCCGCGCCAGCGCAATCACACGTACTCCTCGCCGCGTCAGCATTCTCACAAACATCAATCCAATCGGTCCGCATCCGATAACGACGGTTGTATCGCCCGTGCGCACTTCCATCTCGTGCACGCCGCGCAGCACGCAAGCCAGCGGTTCCACCAGCGCCGCGCTGTGGTCGTCCACTCCGTGCGGCACCTCCAGCATATTTTCCCGCGCAATCCGCCCCGGGATGCGCATGTAATCCGCGTACGCTCCGTTATTGAACAGCAGATCGTCGCAAAGATTTTCCTGCCCGCGCCGGCAGTGATAGCAGCGCAAACACGGCGCCGAATTCGCCGCGATCACCCGAGTTCCCAATCGCCACCGGGGGTCAACACGCTTCCCCATCGCCACAATTTCGCCCACCACCTCATGCCCAAAAACGGCCGGTGGCTGGATCATTTTTGCGTGATACCCGCGCTTCCAGACTTTCAGGTCCGTGCCGTCGGTCAGCGCCAGCCGCACGCGCAACAACACCTCGTCCACCGCAAGCGCCGGCACATCAATCTGTTCAATTCGCAGGTCTTCGCTGCCGTAGAGCACAGCCGCGGTCATTTTGGAAGGTACAACTCGCTTTTCCTGGAGAGGCGCTTCCTCCAGTCCAAGCTCATTTTTCTTTGGGGACGCTGTTTTCATTTGTGCGTTATCAGAATCTTCAGGGAATCTTCAGTGGGATGCGCCGCCAGCTCTAAACCCTCCTGGATTCTATCCAAAGGAAACCTGTGCGTGACGATATCCATCACCGGCAGTTTCTTCCCGAGCACCAGCGCCGCCGCACTTTCTTGGATGTCAACCGCCGCGCTATAGCTGCCAAGGATTTCCTTCTCGTCGATCCCCACCGCCGAGGCTGGAAACTCTATCTTTGTGACTGGATCGTTCGCGGCAAACAGGAGAACCCGCCCCCCAGGCCTAGCCGCCGCCAACGCTTCCACTACGACTGCTGGATGCGCCACAGCAACAAGAACCACGTCTGCCCCGCGCCCCCCCGACCGGGCCCGGATTTCTTCAACTAGCTTACCACTTACAGGGTTAAAAGACTCAAGTGCCCCAAGCCGAAGGCTCTTTTCCCGGCGCGTCGCCACCGGGTCACTCGTATAGATGCGTGCCCCCTCGATTTGGGTGACCATTAGAAGTTGCAGCCCGATGGGCCCGCAGCCAATGACCAGCACCGTTTCTCCGGCCGTCACACGCGCTTTCTCGACCGCTTTTACAATCGTGTTGATCGGCTCAATAAACGTGGCCTCTTCAAAGCTTACGTTATCCGGCAGCGCCACAATGCCCCGTTCCGACACCCACGGCATCGCCTTCACATATTCGCCAAATCCGCCGCCGTTCGGCGTGAAACCCGCCGTCAGCCCAGTGGATTTATATAGCTTGCACTGCGAAAACATCCGCCGTTCGCAAAAAAAGCACTCCCCGCACGGAATGTGATGAAAACTCATCACCCGGTCGCCCGGCTTCCATTTCGTGACGCCGCGCCCCACAGCCACGACCGTCCCCGCCAGTTCATGTCCCAGAATTTGCGGCGGTTCCACGTATCGGTAAAAAATCTTTTTGATATCCGTCCCGCAAATGCCGCAGGCCGCCACCTTGATCAGCACTTCGCCCTCACCCACTTCCGGCACCGGCACTTCCTCCACCCGCACAATTCCCTTTTCGCGGTAAACACCCGCCCGCATCGTCTTGGGTATCGGCCCCAGCCTCCGCACCTGCTCCACCACTGTTCCTGCCCCGCTCATCGTGCCGCCACCTCGCTGACAGGCTTCGCATCCTCGTGGCCAACCAATTCCTTCAGATAATTTTCCAGAAATGTTGCCAGTAAAGCGCCGGCACGCTTGCTCTGCCTTCCAAATCGAATCAGCGACGGCAGCGCCAGCGGATTCTTAGCCAGTTGCGTCAAAACCTTTCGAAGGCTCACCTGGTTTTGCGATGACAACGTCAAATTGAAATTGATGGGCAGATCTTCTGTCGCGGCGTCGCTGATCGCCCGGATCACCACGCTGCGGGCCCCCCAGGCTGACGCCGCCTTCACGATCTCAAAACTCTCCATATCCACCGATTGTGCTCTCGATGCGCAGGATTTCTTCTGACTTGCTTTCACCAGAATCTCATCGGTTGTGAACAGGCAATTTGCATCCTTCGCGCCTTGCGCCAGGGCAAGCCGTCGAAGTTCCCCATTTACCTCAAGACGTTCTTCCCTCATATCCAGATGTTTCAATTCAACGATCAGTTCCTTGGGCGCGATGACGTCTCCAACATCAAGCGTATCGCACAGCGCTCCCGCCAACCCGCTCGAGACGCACACGTCAAAGTATTGATCTTTATCCGCCATGCGCATCATTAAACCCATAGCCTGCGCCGCGGCCTGCGTGCCCACGCCGGTGATCAGGACCGTAACCTCGGCCGCCCCAACCACTGTCCTGCGCAGTTTCAGCCCCTGATAATCAATCAGGTTGAACGCCCGCAGCTTGCGCCAGGCCGCGAACTCCGCCTCCACCGCAAATGTCACCAGCACCTTCATCGGCGCGTAACCCTCAAACTCTTCTTCTGTCCGATTCGTTGCTTCCTTATTTCGTTACTTCCTTACTTCGTTCTTACGCTGCCAGCCTAATCTTCTTCGCCCGCCTCACCGAAACATACCCGTTCGCCCGATACCACCGCACGGCACGCTCGAGCGCCGCCAGAACCGGACCAGGCTGGAATCCCAACTCGCGCTGCGCCCGCGAAGCATCCACAAACATTTTGTGCCGCGCGATCTTCACGCCTTCCACCGGTATCTGCGGCTCTTTTCCCACCAGCCGCGAAAAGGCGCTCTCCACATAAGCTACACCGAGCGCCACCCCGTGCGGAATCTTCATCCCCGGCGCCCGCAAACCAGTTATCTGCGCCAGCAAATCCAACAGCCCTTTCAAGGTCAGGTTCTCCGCTCCTAGCAAATACCGCTCTCCCACTTTGCCCCGTTCCGCCGCCAACAGGTGTCCAGCCGCGCACTCTTCCACGCCGACAAAATTCAATCCCGTTTCCACATACCCCGGCATCTTCCCATTCAGAAAATCCAGAATAATTTTCCCGGTCGGAGTCGGTTTCCAATCCCACGGCCCCACCGGCGTAGTCGGCATCGCCACAATCACCGGCAAGCCCTCTTTCGCCGCCTGCAACGCCTCGCGCTCCGCCATCCATTTCGAACGCTTGTAATGCCCCACCATTTCTTCCAACTTCGCGTCGGTAAACTCATTCGGCAATTCTGGCCGGTCCACCGCGATCGTTGCCACCGTGCTCGTATAAATCAGTTGCTCCACGCCCGCGCGCTTTGCCGCCGCCAGCAAGTTCTTCGTCCCGCCAACGTTCGAATCATAAATATCCTGCGGCTTCTTCGCCCACAACCGGTAATCCGCTGCCACGTGATACACCCGCTTCACACCGGCCATGGCCCGATCCAGGGAGCCTGCGTCCCGCAAATCCCCCGTCACATACTCCAGCGACAAGTCGCTGATCGCCCGGTTGCTGCTCGACGCCCTCACCAGCACGCGCACCGCTTCCCCACGCGCCACCAGTTGCCGCGCCACGTGGCTCCCCAGAAATCCCGCCGCCCCGGTCACCAGTGTCGTCATGCATTGCGCGCCCGCTCGCGCTTTTCGCCCAGTCCGCCCTGCAACTGCCACGCGAGCATCTTCCAGAAATCCCCGGCCTTCGGATTCACTCCCAGTATCGCCGCGGTCTCATACCCCGTGTGACTCGCGCACGGCTCGCACCGCGGATTCATTCCCCGCCCAAAATTCTCCCACACCGTCTTTTCCAACAAGGTTTTGTACTTTTGTTCGTAGCCATAATTCAATTGTGCGCACGGCGCCGCCCAGCCCTGTGGCCCGTACACCGGACTTCCCCACGAGCAGCAATTCAGTTCACGCTCTCCCCGCAGATACTCCAGATAAATCGGCGAAGTCAGTAGGTTGTACTCGCTCAACAGATCGCTCGCCTCGCGAAATTGCTGCCGCATCTTTTCGTAAAACGCCGCCGCCGAATTCCGGCACATGGGCCGCGCGGGATAATGCGGCGAAAGCATGTATCCATCCACATGCACCGCGTGCAATTGCTCATACAGCGACGCAACATCACCTACATCCGAGTCCGGATAAATCGTCGTCGTCACCACTACAAAAAATCCCGCGTTCTTCGCTGCCTTCACGCCGTCAAGCGCCTCCGCAAACAATCCCGGCCGTCCCGCGCGCGATTCATGCAAAGTTTCCGTTCCGTCCAGCTTCACGTTCCAGAAAAAATTCGTGTACGGCGGAATCATGTGCAACCGCCGGCGAATCAGGGTTCCATCCGTGCACAAGAAAAGATGCTTCCCCCGCCCCAGGATCTCTCGCGTCAGCCGCGCAATCTCTGGATACTCCAATGGCTCCCCTCCACAAATAGCCACCACCGGAGTGTCGCACTCCTCGATCGCGGCCAGGCACTGCTCCACGCTCAGCATCGCCCGGTGTTCGGCCGCCGTTGCTCCACTGCCGTTGCCGTTCGCTCCCCCGCACGCACCAGCACAGCCGCCCATAGGATCAAGCGACAGCATCACCGGTATTTTCTTGTCACCACGAAGTTTCCGCGACGCGAGGTATCTCGCGGAATCCAGAACTAAGCCAAGGGGGTACCGCATTCGTTTGCTTAGGAAGCGCTCCGTTCGCGCTTGGTATATAAACCGCTGCGCAACCTGAACTCACCCGGCAAAAACCTGCACGCGCAGTACTCTTCCGCGCGCTTCCCCTGATTGCGGTAGCGGGCCAGCGCGTACACCGGAAAAGAATTCTTATAAAGGTGATATTTCAGATAAAAAACGCCGGGGAATCCGGTCCCGGTAAAGTCGTCTTCGCTCCAGGAGCCGTTCGCGTTCTGCTGAGTTACCAGATACTCCGCCGCTCGTCCCACCGCCGGATCGTTCCGATCCGCCCCCGCCAGCAATCCAATCAATCCCCACGCAGTCTGCGAAGGCGTGCTGTTTCCCTGCCCCTTCGTCGACTCCATTTCATAACTCAGCAGCGACTCGCCAAAACTTCCGTCCGCCTTCTGCACTTGCCTCAGCCAGGCAACCGCCCGCGCGCAATAATCCTGCGCCGTCAGCGAAACCGTCTCCAATGCCCGCAGCACACCGCTAGTCCCGTACACATAATTCACGCCCCAGCGCCCGAACCACGACCCGTCCTTCGACTGGTCCTTCGTCAGGAAGCCCACAGCCCGCTGTACGACGGGATGCTCCGCCGGCCACCCAAATCGTCCTAGGCATTCGAGCACCCGCGCCGTCACATCTGCTGTCGAAGGATCGATCATCGCGTTGTGATCCGCGAACGGAATATTGCATAGAATCTGCCGGTCATTGTCGCGGTCAAACGCGCCCCATCCGCCGTCGCGATTCTGCATGCTCAGCAGCCACTGCACGCCCCGCCGCAGTGCCGCTTCCATACGCTTATCATCCGGGAACTTCACCCGCTGTAGCGCCATCAGCACAAACGCCGTGTCGTCCACGTCCGGATAAAAATCGTTGCGGTATTCAAATGCCCAGCCACCCGGCTCGGCATCCTTGTTCTTGATCTGCCAGTCGCCGCCGCCCAGAATTTGCTTCGTCAGAACCCAGTCCGCCGCCTTCACCAGCGCCGGATGGTCCGCCGGCAATCCCGCCTCTTCCAGCGCCACCATCGCGATGCACGTATCCCACACCGGAGAAACGCATGGCTGCAGGCGAATCGTGTCGCCCTCTTCAATCTCGAACCGGGAAAATTCCTTGATTTCCCGGAACGTCAGCGGATCGTCGGGCCCATGCCCCATCGCCATCAGCGCGAAAATCGAATTCATCATCGAGGGATAAATCGCCGCCAGCCCGTCGGTGCGCTCCATATGCTCGAGCATCCACTGCTTCGCTTCCCTCAGGGCCTTGTTCCGGAGCGGCTTCCACGGCAGCTTTTCATAAAGTTTCAGCCCCCGGTCCACCGCGAGAAAAAGATTCTTCCAGGAAACCAGTTGCTTGCTCCAGTTGAACGCCGCCGTCTTCTGTGACGGATCCTTGAACAATTCATCCACGCGTGCATGTTCCGGCAAGCGGAAATCCGGCCGCAGCGCGGAAAGAATCGCCATCGGAATCACGATTCCTCGCGTCCACGAAGACATCTCATAAATGTTCAGGTAAAACCAGTTCGGCAGCAGCATCAACTCCGGCGGAATCGCGGGAACCAACTCCCATCCCACCGCGCCCACCAGCGCCAAATAAAATCTCACGTAGGAATTTGTATGCTCGAGCCCGCCCAGCCGGTGCACTGCCTCGCGCGCCTTAGCAAGGTGTGCCGAATCCAGCGAATCGCCGGCCAGTTTCAGGGCGAAATATGCTTTGCAAGTGGCATTCAGTTCGGAGGGTCCGTTCGGATAGATCGGCCAGCCGCCATCGGGCAGTTGCTTCTGGCGCACATAATTCGCCAGCTTGGCAATCCTCGACGGTTCAGCCTTGCCGAGGACATAGAGGTAATAGATGTAGTCGGATTCGAGGGTAGTGTCAGCTTCCAGTTCGCCGTGCCAGTAGCCTTCTTCGGCTTGGACAGACAGGAGGTACTCCGCGCCATTCTTCACGGCGGTTTCGATCTTTTCCGCCCAGCCCTCTTGGCGCCACAGTGCAGGCGCCGGTGCTGCGGGAATTTCCTCTCCTACACGTACAAATGACGCCATCTATGCTCCCCCCAGAGCAGCCCGAAAAGCAGCCAAGGGGTACACCCCAAGCCGCCCCTTGAAAACCCCTAAATTCTCTGATGCCTTGGACTTCCGGAAGGTAACGTGGCTGACCTCAACCAGGTACCCCCAGTACTTTCTTATTATCGCCGTCGATTATAACTCGGTCAACGCCTAAGATGCCCATCCGTCAACAGCAGGTTGTCACTAAGTGTCATATCTGGACTCCGCCTGGTCCGTCCAGCATTCGATGCACTAAAACCTCTAACGGCCCAGGTAGCGGTTGCCCCTCCCGTTGCAACACGGACGGCTTTTCTTGCAGCAATTTTGCAGGCAGCTTCATCCACAGCGGAGCCGGCGGCCCCTCGCCGCCCACATCGCCCCGCAGAACCAGAGCGTGCGCCCGGTCCAGGGCAATCTGGGCCGACTCCTTGAAATCCTCACGCAACGGGTCAATCACCGCGAAGTACAGCGAGGGCTTTACAAACTGCATCAGCGAATTGCTCTCCAGAATCACCGCGCGATTTTCCTCGCCGCCCGCTTTCCCGGCAATCTCCCGCAACGCATCCCTCAACAGTGGCAACCCTTCAGCCAGGTAGCCCTGCTTCGTCCTCAACCAGAATGAGCGTTTCGCACCAGCCGCCAGGAATCGCGCGCTATCCGTTCCTGTATCCGCCCGCGTCTCCCAATCCAGCGCGCAGATATGTTCGTCCGGCGCGCAATCGCAGTTCTCCCCGTTTTGCGCGCATACCCCGTGACCATACTGCGTAATCTTCCCGGCAATCCACTCCGTCTTGGGAAACGCCGCAATGATGTCGCACACCAGTTGCGTCTTCCCGATGCTCCGCGTGTGCCCGCCCACCACCACGAGCCTCCACAGCGTCCCCTCTTTTGCCTGGGCTCCAGCCATTCTGTCTCCCGATTATTTGATGCCCCAGCCACCCGACCGAATGCTTTTGGAAGAGATCAAGTTCTCTGTGAACTCTCTCTGTGACCCCTCTGTGATTTCTGTGGTTAACCTCTACTCTTCCAATTTCTTAATTCTTGCCGCCAACTCCGGCAACCGCGCGAACCAAAAATACGCCTCCTTAAATTGCTGCAATGGTCGCGCAGGCGTTCCCCAAACCGTCTGCCCCTTCCGAATGATCTTTCCCGTAGGAATCCCGGCCTGCGCTCCGGCGATCGACCCGTCCTCGAGCGTGCAATGATCCGCGATCCCCACCTGCCCGCCCACCACGACGTGATGCCCAAGTTTGCTCGACCCGGAAATTCCCGTCTGCGCTGCAATCACCGTATGCGCCCCAATCTGCACATTGTGGCCCACATGCACCAGGTTATCCAGCTTCACTCCGTCCGCAATCCGCGTGTCATCGAGCGACCCGCGGTCAATCGTCGTGTTCGCCCCAATCTCCACATCATCCGCAATCTCTACCAGCCCCGCCTGCGGAAACTTCCAATATCGCTCGCCATCGAACGCATACCCAAACCCGTCCGCCCCCAACACCACTCCCGCATGAATCTCCACACGATTCCCGACGCGCACTCCCGAGTAGAACGTCACTCGGGGATGAATTCTGCAGTTTTCCCCAATCCAGCAACCCGCCCCAATCACGCTGTGCGCCCCAATCTGCGTGCCATCTCCAACGTGAGCGTCCTCGCCTACAACAACGTAAGGTCCAATACTCACACTCGCGCCAATCCGCGCCAGCGGCGCCACAATGGCCGTCGGATGAATCCCCACTGCTATAGGCGCTCGCTCCAGCAGCAACGCCGCTGCTTTCGCGAATGCTACTTTGCTCTTCCCGCTGCGCAAAACCGTTTTCCCCGGCAGAGCGATTCCCTCCGCCGCCACCACGCAACTCGCCGCGGAACCCGCCGCACGTTCCGCATGTTTCGCCGCCTCCACATAAATCAACTGCTTCGCCCCCGCACGTTCCGGCGCCGCCACTCCGGTAATCTCCAGCGCGGAATCTCCCTCAAGTCGCGCCACAATCGCCTTCGCCAACTCGCCCGCCGTCCACCTCATCCCCGCCTCCAATCCACTCTTCTGAGCGTCCTCTGTCGATCCTCTGTGTGAACTCTTTCTTTCCTCTTTCACTCACAAGAATTCATACAACGGCTTCTCACCCTCCGGCCGGTTCTTCCACCGCGCATGAATCCAAACCCACTGCTCCGGATGCTTCCGAATAATCTCCTCAATCACCTTGGTAAACCGCTGCGTATTTTCGCGGACGTCCCGCTCCCCATCGCCAGTCCGCACCAACTCCACCGGAGGTTCAAATCGCAATCGATACTTCCGCAAATTCTGATCCCAATACGCGTAGCCCGGCACCACCGCCGCATCCGTATGCAGCGCTACTCGAGCAATTCCAGTAGTCGTGCAGGCCTGCGTCCCGAAAAAATCAACAAACACGCCCTCTCCCGGCATCGTATTCTGATCCGCCAGAATCCCAATCGTTCCCGCCTCCTTCAAGACTTTCAGCATCACCCGCGCCGCTTCATTCTTGTAAATCGACCGGTTTCCCGACCGCCCGCGATAGTCATTCACCATTTCATCCAGAGGCGCGTTATCCAGCGGCCGAGCCATGTAGTGCAGCGGAAACCCGTACAACGCATGCGCATAGGATGAAAGCTCCCATGCCCCAATGTGCCCCGTCAGATAAATCACGCCTTTCCCGCGGCTTTTCCCCGCCAGAAAATTTTCGTGCCCGTCCAGCACCACCACATTCTCAATATTCTCCCGCGTGTAACCCGGCAGCCGCGCAAACTCCGCCGCCATCCATCCGAGATTCCGCGCCATCCCGTTCAGCACATCGCGTCGCCGTGCCTCGCTCCACTCCGGAAACGCCAACCGCAAATTAAATTCCGCCGTCTTTCGCATTTTGGGCAGCAGCAACAGCAGCAGCCGGACAGTCCCAGAAGCCAATCCCCGTGCCACCGGCCGTGGCAACACTCCCAGCACTTTCACAAACGCCCAAGCCACCACATATTGAAGCCGCTCGATCATTTCCCGTTCGCAAAGCCCCTTTGAGTGCGGAAGCTGAGCTCCCGCTTTTACAATCGCTCACCAGAAACAATGTCGTCCGGCGCGCGAACAAGCCGCCGCATCCCCCACTTCCAACCTTCCAAGATACACCGACAATGCTAAACTCCTCTTTCCGTGACCGAAATCAGCAGCGAACACGCCGAATCCCAGCCGCTCTCACCCACGGCGCGCATCCTTTGGATCGTCCTGATCCTCTCCACTCTCTATCTCTGTTATTTCCACAATCTAGGCGCACTCGGCCTCGTCGGCCCCGACGAGCCACGCTACGCCTGGATCGCCCGCGACATGCAGGAGACCGGCGACTGGATCACCCCGCGCCTTTACGGCAAGCCCTGGTTTGAAAAGCCCCCGCTCTACTATTGGGGCGCCGCGCTCAGCTTCCAGTTGTTCGGCGTCAGCGAAACCTCCGCCCGCCTGCCCAGCGCCATTTCCGCGCTCCTCGCCACACTAGCCATGGCCTGGCTCGCCTTACGCCTCTACGGCGCCGAAACCGCTCGCTGGCTGCTGCTCCTCCTGCCCACAACCGTCGGCATGATCGGCTTCTCCCACGCCGCCGCTACAGACATGCCCTTCGCCGCCATGCTCACCATTGCGATGGTCTTCGTTGCGGGCATCTTGGGCATCGTTGAACCAAAAAGCCTTTCGATTCACACTCCCGAAATCAGTCTTTATACCAACACCCGCCCGGCCGGCCTGATCCGTTTAATCTTCTTCGGGGTATTTCTTGGCCTCGCCACCCTTGCAAAAGGTCCCGCCGCCATCATTCTCTCCGGCGGCGCGGTCCTTCTCTGGGCCGTCTTCACAAAACGCTGGCGCGACGCCTTCCGCTGCCTTCATCCCGTCGCCATCGCCAGCTTCTGCCTCACCGCTCTTCCCTGGTACATCCTCTGCGCCCGCCGCAACCCCGACTTCTTCCGCGTCTTCATCATCGAACACAATTTCAACCGCTTCCTCACTCCCCAATTCCAGCACATCCAGCCTTTCTGGTTTTACATCCCAATCCTGCTAATCGCTTTTTTGCCGTGGATGACGCTCCTGCTAGTATCAGCTTCCTTCGGTACGCTCAAACTTCGGCGCGAACGCAAATTTTCTACCGCCACCACCCTCTTCCTCTGCTGGTCGTTGTTCTGTCTTCTCTTTTTTTCGTTCTCTAAATCCAAACTACCCGGCTACATTCTGCCTGCCATGCCCGCAATCGGCATCTTGTTGGCTCGTTGCCTAATACGACTGATGCTTTTAGTGGGGATTTATTTCCGTTGGCTATTGGCGCTCTTTGGCGGTGTGTTCGCCGCCGCAGGAGTTTTGCTTTACGTATTTCTCGGACATTTGCACACTTCACATCTGACAGCTAGAGCCGCTCGCGACACCGCCGTCGTCCTGCTAATGTTTGCCATTGCAAACTGGCTGTTGACCTTTTACAAGACGAGGTTCGATAGTCGCATTCCCTCGGCTGCTTGCTGCGTCCTGCCCGTTCTGCTCCTCGCAGGTTACGTACCGAAACTTCTACCAGGATTTTTCCCGCACGATCCCTCTGGCAAGACTCTAGCCGCAGAGATTATATCCACGCACCTCCCGCTCGACATGTATGTCGGTCCAATTCCACGAGGACAGTATTTCAGTCTCAATTTCTATCTTCGCCGCGAAATAAAAGAATGGGACAAAGCGAATCCAAGTGAAGGCCATCTTCTCCTGCGTTCACATTTCTGCGGAAATCTTGTGGCGCCACCGTGGACTTGCAACAGCAATCCGATTGAGCTTCCAAAAAGCGCTTGGTTTATTTATCGCGTGCAGCGTGATGGGTTAGCGGGCGGGCTTGGCGGCGGGAACACTGGGAACAAACTGAGTGACCGGCAACCGCGTTAGAAAAAATGTCACCACGCGATTCTCGTACTGGCGTTTCTCGTCGTCGGGCAGGTTCACGAAGTTTCCATGCGCGATGATCGCTTCCTCCCGCAGTTCCGGCGCCTTCAGGAACATCTCGCGAGTGATCGAAGCACTCTCTGGATCATCCCCGGCCTCTATGAATAGCATCGGCACTCCAGCCATTTTCGAGATCTTCGCCGAAAGCGGCGGATCGTCCTTGTGCTCGTAATTCATCCACTCAAAGCACATCTCTGCCGACTTCACCATAAACGGAAATCCGCCCACGCCGGTCTTTTCCACGCCGATCTTCACCATCTGCTTGGGATAATCGTAAACCGCGTCAAGTGCCAGCGCGCGCACCCGCGGATCTTTCTCCGCCTCGCGCAGCGCCGCGTAAGCGCCCAGGTTGTAGCCCCACAAGCCGAATCGCGCCGCGTCCACATCATTCCGCTTTGCAATGATATCAATCGCCGCGCGCACCTCGTCCGCCTCGCGATACCCGAATGTCGTCACACCCGCGTTGGCGCCGTGAGCTGCAAAATCAAAAACAAACACGTTGTACTGGTGATCCTGCAACGCCGAAACCAGGGTCAGCAATTCCCCACGGCTCGATTCATATCCATGCAGCAGGATGACCGTCGGAGCGCCGCGAAAGCCCGGGAAAAACCATCCCCGCCGGCTCCCCGACCCCGGAACCGAGAAATCCACTTCGTCTGGGCGCCCGGGAAAACTGGCCATATTGATTTCAGAACTGGTGCGCTGCGGCTTCACGATCCAATAGGTCAGCACGCCGGAAATCACCACCGTCGCCAGCAGAGCAAAGAAGACAAACGCCAAAATGACAATCAGGAGTTTGGTGTACCAGCGGCTCGGATAGTGCAGTTCATCAACGATGGACATGGGTTCAGGGGCTGGTCTCGGCCAGCGTGTTTAATTTCCGCCTTACAATTTGTAATCCGAAATCCGGTAATTGAATCGTAGCACGCGGTTTCCAGCCGCCAGATTCTCTTCTGGGCTCTGTGTGCCCGATTCGTATAGGGTTTAGCGGGTGGATTTGGCAGGGCTTCCCCCGAATCGGCTATCATGTCACGTGGGCAGGCGTGCAGCACGCCGGCCTCTTCCGATGAATATCATTGACCTCCGCCAGACGACTGTCCGTCAGCTTGAGCCGCTGCTGCTTGAGGAAGCCCGCCATTGGCGCGACGAACTGCATTGGGATTACCGCAGCGCGCTGGACCTGATCAAGCGATTCCTGGATGCCCACGCGCTTTCCGGTTGCGTGGCGTTTGAAGGCGGGCACGCGGTCGGCTACTCGTTTTACGTGCTCGAGGATTACAAGGGTTTGATCGGCGGACTCTACGTTTCGCCGAGCCAGGTGCAAGAGCCGATCGGGCGGCGTCTGCTGGACGAGATGCTCTTCAGCATGCGTGCACTGCCGCAGTTGCATCGCATCGAAGCGCAGCTTATGCCATTCGGCGGGCCCGTGGATGCCGCGCTGCGCGACCAGGGCTTCCGGCTGTACACGCGGCAGTTCATGCTGCTCGACCTCCTGAAGAAGAGCGACGCCGTGCCCAGCATGAACTCCGGCTTGCGCCTCGACCGCTGGCACGAGCGCTACTTCGAGCCGTGCGCCAAGTTGATTTATCTGGCATACGCGAATCACGTGGACGGCGACATCAACGACCAGTACCGCACGCGAAATGGCGCGCTGAAATTCCTGAAGAACATCATCCTGCTGCCCGGCTGCGGCCAGTTTATGCCGAACGCTTCGTTCGTCCTGCATCATCCCGAGAGCGACGAACTCGCCGGCGCGATTCTGACCAGCGAGGTTTCCACTGGCGTCGGCCACACCACGCAAATCTGCGTAATGCCGGGCTTTCAGGGCCACGGCCTCGGCCGTATCCTGATGATGACCGCCGCCGAAATCCTCCGCGCGCAGAAATTCAGCGAGCTCACACTCACCGTCACCTCCGAAAACCGCACCGCCGTGCATCTCTACGAGCGACTGGGCTTCTCAAAAGTGAGAACCTTCACCGCTGGCGTCTGGCCGAAGTGAAGTTATCAGTAAACGAAAATCGATCTCCAACCTCCTTTCCTCGTGGTCATTTCACGGCCTTCAATTTCTTTTGCGCGCTCTCAAATTCGTCGCCGGGGAGCCACTTGACTTCGCCGGGTTGGGTGGCGGCGGCTTGGCCGAGGGCGTAGCCGAAGGTGGCTAGTGTGGCGTCGCCGGTGAAGTCCCAGGATTCGACGAAGGCGTCGGCGGGCTTGTGGTAGTGGTGCTCGACGTAGTCTTTGGATTGCGCTTCGCCCCAGGCAAGATCGTGGCCTTTGAATTTCAGTCCTTCGCTGATGGAGAAGGCGGGAATGCCGACGCGGCCGAGGCTGAAGTGATCGGAGCGGTAGTAATGGCCCGCTTCCGGATGCGCGTCCGGCTTGATTGCGAGATCGAATTCTGCGGCGATTTTTTCGACTTCGGGATAGAACGTGGTGCGTTCTGCGCCGCTGACTTCGACTTCTTCGGGGATGCCGATCGGGGCGAGCGCGTCGTAATTCAAATCCAGAATAGGTTGCACAG
>Ga0210410_10001423_pt1 | contig 22548 bp, 20 predicted proteins | sample IncBWC4MmetaG_FD_161058 | JGI IMG/M metagenome (GOLD analysis project Ga0210410, IMG submission 161058) | Forest soil microbial communities from Barre Woods Harvard Forest LTER site, Petersham, Massachusetts, United States - Inc-BW-C-4-M | ecosystem: Environmental > Terrestrial > Soil >... | reverse complement strand
CGTCGTTGCTGATGCTGGGCACCACTACGATTGTCGATCGGATCGGGTTCGACAAGGGCTATATCCTTGGCTACACGGCGATCGTGCTGTCATTCCTGCTGGTGTTTTTCGGCATCCGGTCGTATCGCGATAACGTGGCGGAAGGGCACATCACCTTCGGGAAGGCGTTTGCGGTGGGGATTTGCATCACACTGATTTCCTGCGTGTTCTATGTGGTGACCTGGGAAGTTTTGTACAAGACGATGTTTCCGGACTTCATGGATAAGTATTCAGCGTCCATGATTGCCAAGGCGCAGGCGTCCGGCGTGAGCGGGCAAGCGTTGCAGGCGGAGATCGACAACATTCAGAAGATGAAAGTGATGTACGCGAATCCGTTTTTCAATGTGCTGATGACGTTCATTGAGCCGTTCCCGGTGGGCTTGGTAATCACGTTGCTTTCCGCAGCGGTGTTGAGAAAAAAGGCGCGGCCGGAGGCGGCGCAAACGCCTGCGATGGCGTGAGGCGCTCGCGCGGTTAGGACAATTTGAAATTGAGGCCCGGGATTCGTGTTACGAGGTAAAAATTTACTCAGGAGAAGGACGAAAAAATGGCAAAGATAACTGGAATCGGCGGGGTATTTTTCAAAGGCAAGGGCGATCACAAAGCGCTTGCGGCGTGGTATCAAAAAAATCTGGGCATGCCGGTGGAGGCGTGGGGCGGCGCCGCTCTTGATTGGCCGGAGGACAAAGCAGAGGACAAGGGCGTTACGGCATGGAGTCTTGCCGCGGCGAGCTCGAAATGGTTCAGCCCGAGTGAATCGAGTTTTATGATCAACTATCGAATCGACAATATGGATGAAATGATCGCGCAACTGAAGAGCAGCGGCGTGGAAATCTTGAAGGGGCCCGAGTACCACGAGAACGGGGCGTTTGCGTGGATCATGGATCCGGACGGAAATAAAGTGGAACTGTGGGAGCCGAAGATTTTTGATGAAAAAAATAAGAGGCCGTAACTAATCATGAGTATTTCAGAACGCAAGTCTGACGGGCCCGTGTCTGATGGGCCCGTAACTGGCCGGAAAGGCCATGAGTTGCCGGCGGCTACTGCGGTGCGCGGCTGGCGATATCACCACATTGGAATTCCGACTGACGCTAAGCGGCCCGGCGAAATTTATTTGGAACGATTCAAGATGTACGTGTCGGTGTTCGAGACAAATCCGTGCGGAATTCAGTGGATGCGCTTTGAGCCGGATAGTCTAGTGCACGAATTGGTGAAGTCAGTGCCGCACATCGCGTTTGAAGTGGATGATCTACAAGCCGCGATAGCAGGGAAGCAGATTCTGACGGAACCGAATTCACCTTCGGAAGGCGTGACGGTGGCGATGATTTTGGATAGCGGCGCGCCGGTGGAGCTGATGGAATTTAAGCATGACGTGGGTCAGGGTTCGAAGCCGTGAGACTCTAGTCGGAGCGACGGAGAAACGCGTTCAACGATGACTCTTATTCTCGTAATATTCGGATCGTTGGGGATCGGGATGGTGCTCGTAGCCTACGGCACTATTGCCAAGAACAAATGGGGAATCAATCTACACCCTGTGTGCTGCCCGCGCTGCAACACACCATTCCCGCGAGTTCGGCAACCGCGTAATGTTCGGCAAGCTCTATGGGGCGGCGGGACGTGTGCAAAATGTGGCGCTGAGGCCGACAAGTGGGGTCGAGAAATAATCTCGAAGGATCTCCAGCGCGGGACACAGCGTTGAGTCGAATTCTAGTCTGTCGTTTCTAGATACCGCATTCCTTTGCCTTCTCCCTCATTCCGGAAGAACCGCAATCTCCAATAATTCCAGGCGCGCGGCATCGGCGACGATCTCGAACTGAGTAATTTTTCCGTCGTGCAGTGTGAAGCGGAGGACTCTGTTCAGGCGGCCGCCGGGAGCAAATGCCACTCCGACGGCGCCATCCACCAGACAAACTGTTGCGCGTTGAAGGAGTTTTCCGTAGAGGACCGCGCCCTTGGCCCAATTCAGCGCGCCACGAACTTCTTGCGCGGTGCCAGAGCGAGCGGCGGTGGCGTCGACGCGGACTAGAAGATCAGGGCCGAGGACGGCGAGCAGACCTTCGACGTCTGCGGCGCGCAGGGCGGTGAGAAAGGCGTCGATTAGTTTTCGCTGTTCGCTCAAGCTGGCAGTGGGCGCATTGGTGACTCCTTGCACGCGGCGACGGGCGCGGCTGGCGAGTTGGCGCGTGGCTTCCGGCGAGCGATCTACTATTGTGGCGATTTCCTCGAAGGACAAACCGAAAAGGTCGTGAAGAACGAGCGCGACGCGTTCCGCGGGATCGAGACGATCTAATACGATTAGAAGGGCGGCGCCGACGGAGTCGGCGAGGATGGCTTCTTGTTCGGGATTGGAGTTGTTGGAGAGCGGGCGGGTCGCGGACCCGCCCCTACGATTGACCGAGTCGGCTGCGTCCTGCGTGGCTGACGAAATTGATGGCGTTGGCGACAGCTGCGCATGGTTATCGAGAGATTCTTCGGCGCGCGATTTGCGAGAGCGCAACTGGTCGAGACAGACGCGGGCGACGACGGTGGTCAGCCAACCGCTGAGATTTTCGATTTGGGCGGCGTCGGAACGGCTTAGACGGAGCCAGGATTCCTGGACGGCGTCTTCGGCTTCGCCTAGAGAGCCAAGCATGCGATAAGCGACGGCGCGGAGGCGGGTGCGGTTTTCTTCGAAGCGCTCGGCTAGATAGTCTTGGTCGGGCATGCGCTTACAGTCCTTGGTCGGAGTTTGCCATATATTTGGTTGACGGATGAAGGGGGAGGGATGTGACAGGTGCGACTGAAAACTCGGGTGAGGACGCAGCTTTTGTTAAGTGTCGCAGAGCCTCGGCACGGCGCGCTTTGTCGGCAAGGACGACACCAGCGCCCCTACGAAGGAGGCCCGCACCGACAGGATTGTCGGTGCTACTGAAGAAAATGCCACCGCCAGGAATGGCGGTGCCACGTGTTCGGTCACATTTGTTGAGGCGGATTCGTCATCGTTTTGATGGACGAAATTTACTTTAGGTGATGAGGAGAATGACGATGACGAACCACGGTATGAAGACGATTATTTATCCGGTGAAGGATGTGGGGCAGGCGAAGAAACTTTTCGGAACACTGCTGGGCAGCGAACCTGCTGTCGACGGACCTTATTATGTGGGCTTCAACGTTGATGGGCAGCAGATCGGCCTGCTTCCCAATGGGGCTGCGCAGGGAATGACGGCCCCGCTCGGATATTTCCACGTGGACGACATAAATCAAACCGTGGAGGCGCTGGTGAAGGAAGGCGCGCAAATCTCGCAGCCGGTTAAGAATGTGGGCGGGGGCAGGCTGGTGGCGTCAGTGAAGGATGCGGACGGAAATGCGATTGGGTTGATTCAATCGGCGTGACCGGCGTTTTTTTGATGACGTTTCCCGGTGAATTGCGTCTTACAATTTGCCGGGAAACGTCTCTGTGGAGTGTTAGATGCGCAAACAAATGTTTTTCGCGTTGGTACTGAGTGCAGCGATTTGTTCTTTGGCGTGGCCTTCGAGCACGAATGGCGGCGAGAAGAATCACGATCCGGATGCGGCGAAGCTGGTTACTTCGGACCTGGACAATTTCTGGAGGGCTTACGATGCGGCGGCAGGGGCCGCGAGCGCAGAAGAAAAAGAAAAAATCTTTCAGAGCGAGTATTTGGATAAAGGCAGCGCGGGACTGAAGGATTTTCTGAAATTGCGGATTAAGTCGGCACATGAGCTGGTCGGGGTGATGCGGATAAGGCCAAAGTTTTATGCGGCACTGAGGGAAGTTACTCCGCGGGTAAGCGAGATGAGCCCGGCGATGCGAGCCAGCTTCCAGAAGTTGAAGGAGCTTTATCCCGACGCGATTTTTCCGGACGTATATTTTCTGATTGGTGTGATGAATTCAGGCGGCACGACTTCGGACAGCGGTTTGCTGATTGGTTTAGAGATACACGGCAAGACTGCGAACACCGATATGACCGAGATGGATAGCTGGCTGAAACAAGTGCTGGGCTCGGTGGACGAGTTGCCGCAAGTAGTGGCGCACGAATTGATTCACTATCAGCAGACGGGGAGAGGTAAGACTCTTTTAGCGCAGTGCCTTCACGAAGGCAGCGCGGATTTTATCGGGGAATTAATTTCCGGCGGACAAATTAATTCGCATCTGCGGGAATATGGAGCCGCCCACGAAGCGGATTTGTGGCGCGAATTCAGTCAGGCCATGGACAAGAACGAAACGTCGCAATGGCTGTATCAGGGCGACAAGAGCAAGGATCGTCCCGCGGATTTGGGCTATTACATGGGCTATCGAATTGCGGAAGCGTATTACCAGCATACCGCCGACAAGAAAAAAGCGGTTCACGACATTCTGACGGTACACGATTTTCCGGCATTTCTGCAGGAAAGCCACTACGCGGATAAATTTAACGGACACTGAGTCGTGCGCGCAGTTGTTGACGGAACTTTTTCGCGCGAGCTTTCGTAGTGTAATTTATGAAAAACGCGGAACGGAGAATTGGCGCGCCAGAGTGGTTGATTATCTTCGGCGGTGGATTTTTTATTCTGGCGCTGGCGGTTTCGGCCATTTGGGATCCGACCATTCGCTGGCTGCACTTCTTTCAGGCGTGGATGTACGTCGCCGCGATTTGGCTGGGCCTGCGGAGGAATCGCTGGGGATATTTTATTGGGATTTCCGCGGCTGGGTTGTGGAATTACTCGGCGATTTTCGCTAATACGTTTTTTGCCAACGGATTGCGCGAGTTGTCTCAGTGGATTCACACCGGGCACGTCGCGCGGCCCGATCAGTTGATCGCCGTTTTTGCGTGGACTTCAAATCTGCTGGTGGTAGTCGGATGCGCGTGGGCTTATGCGCGGCGAGTACCAGAAAAATCGGCGGGCGATATTTTGCGATTTGTGATTGCGTTTGCGTTGACGACTGGATTTTTTGCGTTGGATATGTGGATTTGCCAGCCGCGCTATCTACCTCTTTTTCACACGATGCTGCATCCGCGTTGGCCGTGGTGATCGCCGGTAAGCGGCCCACCTGAAGGTGGCCCCTACGAAAGCGTGTGTAACCATTTGGATATGGTGGTACTTCCTGTCCATTCCCAGTGAACAAAATTAAAGGCGAGGATGGTGATATAGCGGTGCGTGCTCCCACTGCTTTGGAGGGAATCGTGATTCCTCGTCGTCTAACCAGGGTGCGATTTTTAATCGGAATTTCAGTGGTCTTGACCGTTCCGCTGCAGATTTGTCCCGTAGTGCGGAGCCAGGATCCGCCGCCGCAGCAAACTAACCCTCCGCAGACAACACCTCCACCTTCACTAGGGGATGTGGCGCGGAAAAATCGCGAGGAAAAGGCGGCGAAAGACAGGATTCAGGCCACGCCAAAAAACACTTTTACGAATGATGGGTTTGCGTCTGGAAAAGGCGGCGCACTGCTGGGCCCCGGCGTAACGAACTCTGGCGGAAGTAGCGGAGCGGGATCGGAATTCTCGGCCGCGCTCGCGAAAATGGACGAGGCGACCCAGAAACTTGACGCCCTGGAAGCGCTGGATCACGCCACACTGTTTAAGAACGCGACGCAGGGAATCACCGCGGATTTTCCGGGCCGGAAGGACTGGGAAGACCGCTTGCTGGCGGCGCGGCAGAATTACGTGTCGCGCGGAAAAGAATTAATTCAGAGCACTAAGGCGGTGATGATGCAGGCGAAGGCGCTGCATGATGCCCAGCCGAATTTGCCGGAAGATGATCAGCGAGTGAAATCGTTTATGGCCACTCTGCAGACGAAGATGGCTGAAGCGCAGAAATTGGCGGCAGAGTTCAAGGCGATCGTGGACGAAGGACAGCAGCGGGCGGCGCAGGCCGCAGTGCACTGAGAGCTGCCAGCGCTGCAATGGCCACAGACTAAGGACTTTATTTTAGTTCGCCTTCTACGTACCGGTGGTGGATTTGGAGGTAGGTCATGTGGTTCTGGTCGGAAAGGCTATCCATGACGAGAGGGACGGGAACGATATAGTCGGTCGGAAATGATGTGTAATACTCGGAGATAGTCTCTGCAAGGGATTCATTCGATTCATTCCATTGAGCGGCGACCTTCCGACAGTTTTGCATTGGTTCGGATGGAAGCGGCAACGCGGTTTGCCCGTCGTTGGCAGCGTAAAAGGTGACTGTATCGAGGCAACCGGTCTGGTCTCCCAGTTCGTACCCATCACGATAAGCTTCAATATATTCGATGCGTCGGAGTGGGCTCCAATCGAGCCACTCGTCACCTACTGTGCCGTGAGTGTGTCCCAAGAGGCCGGATCGGGCACGTGCGCCGAACCGATGCGGCGGACGTGATGTTTTCTGAATCACGATCGCGCACGCCAACAAAAGAGAAAGGGTCACCAGCAATCTCATTTCTCACCTCGATATGCGTCCAGCATGGAGGAGAAAACTAGATGTTGGATCCGAGTTCCAGGGCGCATGCGTCGTCCACCTCAAGAAGTGTTAGACACCGCCTGGGGGCTAGGGGTTCTGCATCGCCGCGAGCGCGTGGCATTCTTCCGGCGAAAACGGCGCCGACTTTGGCGCAGCGGTTTCCGAGCGAAGAACGGTGTCATTGGTTGAGCAGAAATTTCTGGTGCCGCTGAGCGCGTCCACCGGCGTTGCGGTGATTACATAGTCCGCGCATTTTCCGTTTACACAAACTCCCTGAAGCATAAATTTGTATCCCGATTGTGCGCACCAGTTTGTGCCGGTGCAGGCGGGTTTGGCGATTTCCGGTCCGATGATGCAGGCGTGTGCTGGAGTTGAGCCTTCGGCACATTTGACGCCGGGGCCCGGGCCGAGCGAAGCAAGATCCGACGCATAGTCGTTGAATGACGAAAAGTAAGTGATCTCGCCGAGATTTACGTTACGCACGGATGCGAGCGCGGATGATTCGGAAGCGGCCATGCGGGCTTTGTTCAAGTTCGGCGTCAAAAGCCTGGCGGCGATGAAGCTGAGGACTATGATCACGCCGACCGAAACGAAAATCATGGTGGCAACTTTTGAAAGGCCGCGTTCCGGGTTTCGAGTTGGTGGCGTGTTCATTGATTTTGTTGGCCTCGCTGGGATAAGGATTTTGGTGGCGTGACGATACTCTGGTTGGGGGTGAGGGGCAAGGAAATTGGAGTGGGTGCTTGTTTCAGATCAGCACAGACAAGAGTGTCTACGCTACGGAATTTGACACTCGGGGGCACGTTGGTTAGGCTCGTTCATTCGGAATTCTTGCCATAAATTGCTGAGAGGAATGGTGTTTTCTCATGTCGGATCAGAAGCTGCCAACTCGCGCGGAAGATTATAACGAGTGGTACAACCAGCTGGTGCTGCGCGCGGAGCTTGCGGATTATGCGCCGGTGCGCGGCTGCATGATCGTGCGTCCTTACGGCTGGGCGATTTGGGAAAACATTCAGTCGGCGCTGGACCGTCGCTTTAAGGCGACAGGGCACATGAACGCGGCATTTCCATTGCTGATTCCTAAAAGTTTTATCGAGAAAGAAAAGTCGCACGTGGAAGGATTTTCGCCGGAGCTGGCGGTGGTTACGATTGGCGGAGGTGAAAAGTTAGAAGAGCCGCTGGTGATTCGGCCCACGTCGGAGACGATTATCGGGCACGCCTATGCGAAATGGATTCAGTCCTATCGCGATTTGCCGGTGCTGATTAATCAGTGGAACAGCGTAGTGCGCTGGGAACTGCGCACGAAATTATTTCTGCGCACGCTGGAATTTTTTTGGCAGGAAGGGCACACGGCGCACGCCACATTTGACGAAGCGGAGTTTGAGACGCGTCAAATGCTGGACATTTACACCGATTTTGCAGTGAACGATGCGGCGATTCCGGTGATTCCTGGACGAAAGTCGGCGTCAGAACGATTTGCCGGAGCGGATCAGACCTACAGCATTGAAGCGATGATGGGCGATGGGAAGGCGCTGCAGTCGGGCACGTCTCACAATTTGGGGCAAAACTTCGCGAAGGCGTTTGAAATTAAATATCTGGATAAAACTGGCGTGCAGCAATATTGCTGGACGACATCCTGGGGACTTTCGACGCGCGTGGTCGGCGCGATAATCATGGTACATGGCGACGATCAGGGATTGGTGCTGCCGCCGAAACTTGCGCCGTATCAAATTGTGATTGTGCCCATTTCCAAAACGGATGAGGAGCGCGCGCAGACGATTGAAGCGGCGCGGAAATTAAAATCCACGCTGGATACGGCGGAATTTCGCGTGAAGATTGACGAGCGCGACGGCGTCAGCCCGGGATTTAAATTCAATGACTGGGAAATGCGCGGAGTGCCGTTGCGGATTGAAATTGGGCCGAAGGATTTGGCGAAGAATAGTGTGATGTTGGCACGGCGAGATCGTCCCGGACGCGAAGGGAAGTCACCGGCAAGCATGGACGATATTGCCCGGATCGTCGGAAATATGCTGCGCGAAATTCAAGCGGGAATGCACTCGAAGGCGCTGGCATTCCGCGAATCGCGTACGTCCGAGCCAAAGGATTACGCGGAATTTAAGACCGCCGTGGAGACAGGATTCGCGAGCGCGTACTGGTGCGGAAGCGCGAATTGCGAAGCGAAGATTAAGGAAGAAACCAAGGCCACCATGCGCTGCATTCCGCTGCAGCAGTTCGCCGGCGAAGGGAAGTGCATTTTCTGCGGCGAATCGTCGAAGGAAAAAAGCATTTTCGCCAGAGCTTACTGAAGATCCTTCCCTATAATTAATTTCGCAGGGCTGACCGCGCGGACAGGTTACTTCCGCGCCATGCCTAATTTCGACTGCCTCGACACTGGTAAATCGCGGTGTTAGCCTTATTGTTGGATGAATCCCCAGGCGAATTACGGTGAAATCGGTCCTGAGCACGAAACAGTGAGGGCACGCGTGCGCGGCGGGCAGCACGGCGGCGCGAGACTTCGCGCGCTGATTTGGACGGCGATTTTGCTTTCGTTCTTGTTCGTCTGCTACAAAGTGATTCCGCCGTACTTCGCGAATTATCAGCTGGAAGATTGGCTGAAAACGCAGATACCGTTTTACATGGTGAATCACACCACCGACGAGGCGCTTTACACGTCGATCATCAAAGAGATGCACAGCGAAGGGATCGAAGTCACCAAAGATAACATCAAGATCGTGCAAAACAATTCGCAGGGCATCAACGTGCAAATTTCGTACGACGTGAAGCTCGATTTCATGGTTTATCAGGCCACATTGCATTTCACTCCGCAAATGAACAGTCAGGCGTTGGTGCAGTAAGAAAGCTTTGCGCGCTTAGAATCAAGTTCACTTTGCAGCAACGCAACACTTCCCCCCCCGCAGCACATCCGTGGAGTTTCCTGTACAATTTATTTGTGGTTAATGCGAATTCGCCTCGGTCTTACGGAATAGGAGATTTGCTTTTGCGAATCCGGATGAGCAAGGGATTCTGGACGTCGCGCTGGGGACTGTCAATTCTCGGCACGACGCTGGCGCTGCTACTCACCGGCATCGGCGTATTCACTTACTACTACGTTGTTTACGCTCGGATGATTGACGAGCGCCTTTCCGGAAACGTTTTCCAGCACACCACGGGAATTTACACCGCGCCGGGCCGGATTTTCAACGGGCAGGCGATTAACGCGGCAAACCTTGAGGAATATCTGGGCCACAGCGGATATTCGGCCAAAAAAGATTCCGACGGCGTGGGATATTACGTCGCGCGTGGCAATTCGCTGGAAATTTATCCGACGAAGGCCTCCTACTTTCACGGAGGAAACGCCATCCGAGTGGAGTTTGCCGGCAAACAGATTCGTTCCATCCGCTCCATCGCCACAGCGGCGACGCTGGATAGCGCGGAAATTGAACCGGAACTGTTGACGAATCTTTTCAATGAATCACGCGAGAAGCGGCGGCCGGTGAAGTTCGCGGACCTGCCGAAAAATCTGGTGAACGCGCTGCTGGCCGCGGAAGATAAGCGTTTTTTCGAGCATCCGGGATTTGACGCGATTCGCGTGGCGGGCGCGGCGCTGGCGGACATGCGTCATGGCGCGAAAGCGCAAGGCGCCAGCACGCTGGATATGCAACTGGCGCGAAGTTTTTTCTTTTCCACGGAGCGCACCTGGCACCGCAAAGTTGCCGAGACGATGGTGGCGCTGGAGTTGGAGCACCGCTACACCAAGCAGCAGATTTTCGAGCTGTACTCCAATGAAATTTATCTCGGCAACCGCGGAAGTTTTGCAATTCACGGATTCGGCGAAGCGTCGCAGGCGTATTTCGGCAAGGACGTGCGCGAGCTGAATCTGGAGGAGTGCGCGTTTCTGACCGGAATTATCCGCAGGCCGAATCACTATTCGACCGCGGAGCAACATCCGGACCGCGCAATTGAAGCTCGGGATCACGTTTTGACGTCGATGGTCGAAGATAAGTTGATTACGCCGGAGCAAGCGCAGGACGCGAAGAAGAAGCCGCTGCGATTGGTGCGCAGCGGGCTGGACGTTGGCGGCGCGCCGTATTTTGTGGACATGGTGAAAGAAGATTTGCTGGATCATTATTCGGAAGCGGAACTGCTTTCCGGGAATTTCCACGTTTATTCGACGCTGGATCCGGCGTTGCAGCGCGCCGCTTCGGCGGCAATCGATATCGGAATGGCGAACGTGGATCGGTTGCTGGCGAATCGAACGGCCATGTGGAAGCGCGAACTGGCCAAGAAACATTCCACGGAAACGGTGCCGCAGGCACAAGTGGCCATGGTCGTTCTGGATCCGAAGACCGGCGAGATTAAAGCGCTGGCTGGCGGACGAAATTACGGGCAAAGCCAGTTGAATCGCGTGGAGACGAAGCGGCAGCCGGGTTCAGCTTTCAAGCCATTTGTGTATGCGGCGGCATTCGATGACGCAGCGGAAACCACGGGGCCAATCCTGACGACCATTACGACGGTCGTCGATGAGCCAACCACATTTGAATTTGATGGGAAGGAATACACGCCGGACAATTTCAAGGAAGAATTCATGGGCACGGTGACTTTGCGCGATGCGCTGACGCATTCGCTGAACGTGGCCACCGTGAAAGTTGCCGAGCTGGTGGGATTTGGACGCGTGGTGGAAATTGCCAAGCGCATGGGACTGGATCCGGCGATGCAGCCGACGCCGGCGCTGGCGCTGGGCGCGTACGAGATGACTCCGATGCAAATTGCCGGCGGATATACAGCCTTTGCAAATGGAGGGCGGCACGCGGATCCGATGTTCATTCGCAGCGTGGTGAGCGCCAACGGCACAGTTCAGGAGACGGACCAGCCGAAAACACGGCAGGTGCTGGATCCGCGCGTTACATATTTGGTGACCAGCGTGATGGAAGATGTGATCAATCGCGGTACCGGGGCTTCGGTGCGAGCGATGGGATTCACAACTCCCGCAGCTGGCAAGACCGGTACATCGAAGGACGGATGGTTTGCCGGATACACGTCAAATTTATTGTGCGTGGTGTGGGTGGGATTCGACGACAACCGGGATTTGGGATTGGCGGGCGGATCTTCGGCGGCGCCGATTTGGACAGAATTTATGAAGCGCGCGGTGACGCTGCCGGCCTACAGTGACACCGACAGTTTTGCTCAGCCACGGGGAATTGTAACTGTCAGAATTGATTCCGAAACTTTGCAACTGGCCACGCCGGATTGTCCGGTGACGCGGGACGAAGTTTTCATCGAAGGTACACAGCCGACGCAATATTGCCAAAAACACGGCGGCACGGCTGAAAAGATAGGGAATTGGTTCTCGCGGATGTTTGGTAAGAAAAAGAACGCGCCGTAGTTGTCTTAGCGGGGGTGTTTCGGGAACCGATTTCGGATGGTTGGTGTCCAACTCGGCCAAGCGGGACGAGTGGATCCTTTTTACGCTAGCCGAATAAGAAAAAGGACTTCATGAGCCGCTTTTTTTGCTATTGTTGACGGCAATTGCGGCGAGTCGAAACGCCTGCAATCCCCACAGCATTTCATGGAGGTCGCCATGAGAAAAGTTTTGATGGCGTCGGTGATTTTAAGTTTGGCATTCGTAGTTTCCGCGAAGCAATTTCCTGAAGATTCCCCATCGAACGTATATCAAGCGGTTGGAGTTTCGCCGGATACTTCCGTACGAGACACGGCACTCGAGCGCGCGGCCCTGGACATGATTCACAAAGACTATGCGGGCGCCGCGGACATCTACAAAGAATTGCTGCGCCAGACGCCGAGCGACGCGGTCACCTGGAACCGGCTGGGAATCGCCTATCACCAGCAGTCATTGCTGGGCGACGCGTTGAGATGCTACGAGCGCGCCACAAAAGCGGACAAGAAAAACGGCGACGGCTGGAACAATATGGGAACCGTCTACTTCCAGGAGAAAAAATTCGCGAAGGCCATTCGCACCTACAAGAAAGCCATTGCGTTGAATGGCGAGCGCGCGACGTTCTACGGGAACATCGGCATCGCCTACATGAACAATAAGAAAGTGCCCGAAGCGATGGATGCCTTCCGCCACGCGGTGAAGTTGGATCCGGATGTTTTTAATGATTCGTCAAGCGTTGGCACGGTGTTGCAAGACCGTAGCGTCGGAAACCGCGGAATGTTTTTCTTCATGATGGCGAAATCATTCGCCGGTGCGGGGAATGTGGACCGCTGCGTTTACTACCTGCGGAAATCCCGCGATGAAGGTTATGCGGATTTCGGGAAAGCCACGACCGATCCGGGATTTTCGAGCGTGCTGACGAATCCAAGCGTGCGGGAATTGCTGGGATTGCCGGCGCTGCCGCCCCCGCCGATGACGCCTTCGAAGGGGATTTAGGGAGACTATGACGACCGTGAGAAGCATTTGGGGTGAAATGGCGAGCGTTCGGTAAGAGTCGAAGCGCCTCACGGTGCTAAGAAATGCGCGGGCGCCGCAACCTTAAGATCCTTCGACAAGGATTTCACTTCGAGTGAGTGAATTTCATGGCGGTGTTCAGGCGCCATCGAAAAATTCAACTCGAATTGGCAATCAACAGAATTTAGTAACCGTGAGATAAAGGCGCCCGATTTGTCGACCTCTGTTATGTCGCCACCCGTCTGCCGACTGAGATCGCGGAGGGTATGCAATCCCCGAGTTTTCTCACTTTCCCTCGCTTCGGTGGGCACGGATATGCAGAACACAGGAATACCCTCGCGTTGAACTAGGTTCAGCGTATCGCCAAGAGTAATGTGGCTTGCATTGTCCGACCCATCCGACATCACAAAAATCGCACGTCGCGGATGAGTTGAATGTTCGGGTAAAGCCAATTGCTTGGTGACCGCGTGATTGATTGCGTCATAGAGTCCGGTGGAATCCGCTCTTTCGGCTCCGCGCTTTAACAGCGCTTCTGCGCTTGCCGGATCTATGTATTGGTCGCTGGTCACGACACCATTTCGAAACAGAATCAGGTAGCCATGATTATTCTGGGCGGAAAGTGCCGCGAAAAGCTTGATTGCCCCAGCAATTTGCAAAGCGCTATTACTCTTCATCGATGCGCTGGCATCGACCAAGAGTGAAAAGATCAGCGGTTCATTCTTCAAAGATTGAATGTCCTTTATTTCGACGGTCCTTCGATTGTCGAGAACGAGAAGATCCCTGGTGAGGGGTGTAGACACAGGCACGCCGTTTTTGTCGGATATCGAGATCAACACACGCACATCGGTTTGGGAAGCGCTGGACGCAGATGTCGGTGGATCTGCCGACTGGGACTGCGATGTTGGTTCACCGAGGGTAACGAACGATCCAAGACAGACTAACGCGAACAGGACGACTACTAGGTAGGTTTGCCTTGCAAATCCCGTTAGCATTGTTCAACCCCAGTCGGTATTGGACTTTTGCGTCTGAGAGCCGGGCGCGGCGTCGGCCGACAGATATAATCGCGGACGAACTAAACCGCGTCAAGGCCTTGGGGCTTGTCGGGGTTCCTTCGAGATTTGACGGGGGCCGATACTGCGAATTCCTGTTGGTTAGCGCAAATGCGTAGTTACAAACGCCCCGAAGAGAACTAGAATATCCTTACAATGAAATTTAGGTTCCTGCGTCGAATGCGGGAGTTTGGGATCGCGCTGGCGATTCTCGCCGCTACTGCTGCGCCGAATTATGGCCAAACCGCTGCGGGAAAGCCCTCCTCGGTGAGTGGAGGAGTGGCGCACGCCGAAACTGTAGTGGTTTTCCCGTTTGAAAATGTCGCCAATAACGCGTCGAAGGACTGGCTGGGTGAAGGACTTTCCGAGCTGACCACGGATTCGATGGTGGGGCACGGCCCTGTAGTATTCACGCGCGATGAGCGCCTGGCGGCGCTGGAAAAATTGGGACTGCCGACTTACTCGCGGTTCAGCCGCGCTACGATGATCAAAATTGCGGGCGAAATTGACGCCGACTACGTGGTGTTCGGCGAATTCACTCCGGACGGCACCGCACTGCACGTCAGCGCGCGCGTTCTGCGCGTCAGTCCGCCGAAACTTTCCGAACCATTTTCCGAATCGGGCACCCTGGATTCAATCGCGGAAACTGAAGCGCGCGTTTCCTGGCGCATTTTGTGCGCGATACAGAGCTCGCTTGCGGTGGAGGCGCCCTGCGACATTTCTTCGGCGGCGCTGCAAGCCACGAAAGCCGTTCCGCATGTTCGGCCCGACTCGCTGGAATATTTTGTGCGCGGATTGCAGGCGGCCGACGACGAGACGCGCTTGCGTGATCTGCGGGAAGCGTCGCGGCTGGATTCCAGCTGGGATGAGCCGCTGGTGGCCATCGGAAAAACTTTTTACGACCGCCGTGATTGCGAATCGGCGGTCGGCTGGTTTGGAAAAGTTTCGAAGGGAAACGCGCACAGCTTCGACGCGGAATTCTATACCGGCGTATGCCAGTTGCAGCGTAACGATCCAGTGCACGCCGAAGCGACATTCGCCGGATTACTGGCTCGAGCAGGAAGCGGTCCCGTTTTTCCGGGAGTCGTCAGCAACCTGGGCACAGCGCGGTTACGGCAGACGCGATACAAGGAAGCTTCCGGAGATTTCGATCGCGCGCAAAAGATTGATCCCGGCGAGCCGGATTATTGGTTCAACCTGGGACTGGCGCAATATTTAATTAATGACTGGGCGGAATCGGCGCGCGCTTTGCGTGAAGTGGTGCGGCTGCAACCCGACGCACAGGATGCGCGCTCGCTGTTGATTGTGGCGCTGGATCGCAGCGGCAATACGGAAGAAGCGAATGCGCTTCGGCAAGGCGCGGCTGGCGCGGATGCCAATGATCCGCCGGGCGAAAATATTCCGCACGACGCTGCGCGTCCCCCACAACACGATGTGACGAAAATGAGCGTGACTTCGCTGGCGAAATTGGCGCGAGTGCGAATGGCAATGAGTACGGAGGCAGGGCGATGAAACTATCGCGAGGGCGCGTCGCGAGCGCACTTGGTTTTTTTGCGTTATTCGTGTTGTGGATTGGTGTGGCACGCGCTGGACAAAGCGCGCCTGCGGCGAACGGCGCGAAGCCGCACGTCGTGAAATTAGTTGTCGATGGAGAAATCGAGCCGATTCTCGCGGAATATCTGGAAGCTGGACTGGATCGCGCCGCGGAAGAACACGCGGACCTGGTGCTGATTACCATGGACACGCCGGGCGGCTTGAGCGATTCGATGGAGAAAATTATTCAGCATATTTTGCGCTCGCCGGTTCCTGTGGTTGTTTATGTGGAACCGGCCGGCTCCCGCGCTGCTTCCGCGGGATTTTTTATTTTGCTTTCAGCGGATGTGGCGGCCATGGCTCCGGGAACGCACACCGGCGCGGCTTCTCCGTTGCTGGAAGTAGGCGGAGTGCCGCTAAATGTGGACGAGACGCTGAAAAAGAAAATCCTGAATGATGCCACGGCATTCCTGCGCAGCTATGCCGGAACGCGCGGGCGAGACGTTACATTGGCGGAAACGGCAGTCGTCGATGGAAAAGCGTTCACGGAATCGGAAGCGCTGCAAGGGAAGCTCGTGGACATGCTCGCCAATTCCGAGAGCGATTTGCTGAAGCAGCTTGATGGCAAAGCGATTCGCCGATTCGACGGCAGCACGACTACCGTACATTTGGCCGGCGCGGAAATTGAAACGCTTCAGGAATCGATGCGCGAACAATTTCTTTCGCGAATTGTGCAACCGGATATTTTCTTCATTTTGCTGATCGTGGGCGTGGCCGGACTTTACATTGAGTTTACGCATCCGGGCGTGATCGCTCCGGGAGTCATCGGCGGAATTTGCATCTTGCTGGCGCTTTACGCGATGCACATTCTGCCGGTGAATATCGCGGGACTGTTTCTGGTGCTGCTTGCGCTTGCGCTTTTTATTTTGGAAGCGAAATTCACCAGTCACGGAGTTTTGGCGGCCGGCGGAATTATTTCCATGCTGCTTGGCGCGTTGATGCTGATTCGCTCGCCCCTTACATCCGGCGGAGTCAGCTTGACGGTGGCGCTGGCGGTGACTTTGCCATTCGCGGTGCTTACGATTTTTCTGATGCGACTGGTGTTAAAGTCACGTGGGTGGAAACAGACCACCGGACGCGAGCAATTGATCGGCGAAGAAGGCGCGGCGGTGCAGGAATTTGGTGGCGGCGACTCGAAAAGGGGACAGATTCGAGTGCACGGAGAATTGTGGAGCGCCGTTTCGACGCAGCCGATTACGAAAGGCACGCGAGTGCGCGTGTTGAGCGTGGACGGATTGACGCTGCATGTGGAATTGGCAGGACCGTCTTAGAAATTGGCGCAGAAACTGGCGAGCGGTAACCGGAGGTGAGTATGGAAGAAACGTTTTTAGTTTTCTGGGGAATCGTCGCACTCGTTGGGCTGATCTGGATTTGGAATTCCCTCTATGTAATTAAGGAATGGGAGCGCGGCGTGGTGCTGCGCCTGGGCCGCATGATGCCCGAAGCGAAACCGGCGGGATTGCGCATTGTGTTCTGGCCGATCGAAACTCTCTACCGCATTCCGCTGCGATTGGAAACACTGGATGTTCCGCCGCAGGACATCATTACGCGCGATAACGTGTCCGTGAAAGTAAATGCCGTCTGTTATTTCCGAGTTGTGGATGCGAATCTGGCGCTTTCTCAGGTGCAAAATTATTTGTATGCCACTTCGCAGCTTGCGCAGACAACTTTGCGAAGTCTCGTCGGGCAATTTGAGCTGGACGAGATCCTCAGCGAGCGCGAAAAGGTAAACAGTAGATTGCAAGTGATCCTTGACCAGGATACCGAGGCTTGGGGTATCAAGGTAGCTAAGGTTGAAGTGAAGCAGGTGGATATTCCGGAGAATATGCAGCGGGCCATAGCGCGGCAGGCCGAAGCAGAGCGCGAGCGCCGCGCAAAAGTGATTCACGCCAGCGGAGAATTTGAAGCGTCGGCAAAATTGGCGGAAGCCGCAGCCGTTTTGCAGCGTGAACCGGCCGCGATTCAGTTACGATATTTACAGACGCTGACGGAGATCGGCGTGGAGAAAAATACGACGATTATTTTCCCGCTGCCGATTGACGTGCTGGGCGCGTGGATGAAATCGCTGGCCGGCCAGAATAAGGAATTGCCCAGTAAATGAAACTGGCAAATAAGACAGGTAAATAAAAAATGGCAAACGGATCGAAAAAAAGTGGCGGCGGAGATGTGGTGCTGGAAAGCCGCCACCTGGTGGGACTTTTTGTTTTGATGGTGGCGATTTTCGGCGTGGTTTTCCTGCTGGGCTACGAGCTGGGGCGCAACCAGTATGGTGAACAGGTGCGCGCGTCCAATTCCACGCTTGACGACAATAACAACGCGCCAGTGAAGCCGATCGCGAAGGCTAGCGCAGCGCAGCCGCCTTTGGAATCAAGCGCGCAGCCGACGGCTCAGCCTGTAAACAAGAAATCTGCGCCTGCTTCCAGCTCCAAAGAAACAGCGGCAAATGTGAAGCCTGACGCAGCCAGCGGCCCGCCCGCGGACTACGATTTCTATAAGCTGGGCCAGCCGAATCAACCGCCCGCAAAGCTCGCGCCTCCGCCGAAGACTATTGTTGTGAAGCCCGCGCCGAAAACGGCCGCGCCAGCCGCGACGCCATCAATTTCTGTGCCGGGGAAAACAACAGCAGCTCCGCCGGCGTCAACAGTGAAAGCGCAGCCTGCGCCGAGCAAGCCGGCGAACAACAGTAAGTCTCAGCCGCCAGGAATGGGCGGCCCGCTGATTCCGCACGGATCAATTTTGTTGCAGGTGTCGGCAATGTCCAGAGAAAGCGACGCGCTCGTAATGGCCGAGCAACTGCAGCAAAAGAAATTTCCAACGATTGTGATTCCGCCAGGCGCGGACAAGTTCTATCACGTGCAGGTTGGGCCGTACGCCGACGCGAAGTCGGCCGACGCTGCGCGCGCTGCGCTTGAAAAAGCCGGATTCAAGTCGATTGTAAAGCGTTGATGCCGAAGCCGCAGATGGCTCGCGAAATTTCCGGCTCAGTGCCCGCAATTTCTCCATTTCCAATGAACAAATGGATGCGGCTGACGCTTTCCGCCGTGTCCGGACTGATTCTCGTCACCGCCTATCCGTCATTCCATTTTTACGCGTGCGCGTGGATATCGCTGGTCATTTTACTGATCGCGCTTTCGGGCGCGCGCCCCGGACTGGCCGCGCGTTGCGCGTACCTTCACGGCCTGGCGTTTTTCACGCCGACACTGACGTGGCTCTACGTCACATTCCGAATTCACGGCGGAGTCTCGCCGCTCATGTCCAGCGTTGCGCTGGGACTGATTGTGGCGGGATCGTCCGTTTTCCCAATGTTGTTCGGATGGGCCTTCGCCCGCGTTGCGCAACGAAGCTTGGCGCTCGCCTATCTGGCCGCGCCATTCCTGTGGGTCGCGCAGGAATTTGGCCGCACTAAATTGCCTGGAATTGGTTTTCCGTGGAATTTGCTGGGATACGCATGGGCGCATAGCGTGGCGCTTGCGCAGCTTTCAACCGTTGGCGGAGTGTGGGCGCTCAGCTTTCTCGGCGCGGGATTTTGCGCGCTGATCGTTTGGGGAATTGGCGAGCGGATAGTCGAGCGCCGCGGCCCTATCCTGATCGCAGTAGTTGCAACCGCCGCGCTGATTCTCGTGATGATCTTCGGCGATCGCTGGGTTCCATCCGCTGCGCCGGATCACGTTGCCCGCTTGGTGCAATCAAATTTTCCCGAGCCGGATAGTTTTCCTCCCGATTGGCTGACCACGCACAGTTGGGAAATCGATCAGTTGGAAAAATTAAGCACCGCGCCGGATAAGAACGGAAATCCGCCGGGGCTCGTGGTGTGGTCCGAAGTGCCCGCGCCATTTTCCATGCAGGATCCGAAATTCGCCGCGCGTGCAGCCGCAATCGCACGCGGCGCGCGTGATGGATTTCTAGTGGGCGTGGTGGATTGGAAAGTATCGCCGGGAACTCCCTGGCGCGTTTACAACAGCGCCGCGCTGCTCGACCCCTCGGGACGTGAAGTTTTTCTCTACGATAAAGTTCACCTCGTTCCGTTCTCAGAATATTTGCCATTCGGCAGTTGGTTTTCCTTCGTGCGCAAAATTACTTTGGACGTTGGGAATTTTCAGCCGGGCACCGAACGAAAAGTCGGAACGCTTCCGGACGGACGGCGTTTCGGCGTTTACATCTGTTACGAAGCGGTTTTTCCGGGTGAAGTCCGCGAATTCACCGCAAACGGCGCGGAATTGTTAATCACCATCTCGAATGACGGTTGGTTTGGGCGCACCGCCGCCCCCGAACAACATTTGGAAATGGCCCGCCTGCGCGCCGTCGAAAATCGCCGCTGGATGATTCGCGCCACGAATAACGGGCACACCGTTTCCGTCGATCCCTACGGCCGCGAAGTGGCCAGCATTCCGACCGACGTGCGCACATCGCTTGACGCTCCATACGCTTATCGCGACGATATGACCTTGTACACGCGGTGGGGCGATTGGCTGCCGTGGCTCAGTTTGCTCGCCGGGCTGGGATTTGTAATCATGGGATATTCCGCGCGCAAGCAAGCAGCGTGAGCGATACTCAACGCGTATAATTGTTTTTTGGGGAAAATAAGAGAATGTCAGCCGAACAAATTGAAGATTTAGAACAGCGCTATGCCGAGCTGAAATCCCGCATTGCGCTCGTGCGGAGTTATCTTTGAGGTTGCCAAGGACAAAGCCCGCCTAGTCGAACTGGATACTCTCGCCGCCGAACCGGAATTCTGGAACGATCAAGAACGCGCACAGCGGGTAATGAAGGAACGCAAGACCGTCGAGCTGCGCGTGCAGGCGGAAGCGAAACTACGCCGCGTCGGTGACGACCTGGAAACCTATCTTCATCTGGCCGAAGAAGAATCCAACGCCGCCGAACGCGATAAGTTGCTCGCCGAAACCGCGCGCGAACTGGACACCGCCGCGCAATTTGTTTCCGAAATTGAAACCACCACGCTCCTTTCCGGCGAGAATGACGCGCTGAACGCCATCCTCACCGTGAAATCCGGCGCGGGCGGCACCGAATCGCAGGACTGGACGGCCATGCTTTTGCGTATGTATCTGCGATGGGCAGAGCGCCACGGATTTGTCGCCACGGTAATGGACTCCATGCCCGGCGAAGAAGCGGGAATCAAATCCGCCACGGTTCGTGTGGAAGGCGAAAACGCCTACGGCCTTCTGAATACGGAAAGCGGAGTTCATAGCTTGGTGCGCATTTCGCCCTTCGATCAGGCCGCGCGGCGTCACACTTCGTTCGCATCCGTATTTGTGATTCCTGAAATTGACGACCGCATCGAAATTGACGTGAAGCCCGAAGAAATTCGCATCGACACATTTCGCGCGGGAGGTGCCGGCGGCCAGAACGTTAATAAAGTTGAAACGGCCATTCGCATCACGCACATTCCTTCCGGAATTGTCGTTCAATGCCAGAATGAACGCAGCCAGCACAAGAATCGCGAACTGGCCATGAAGTTTCTGCGTTCGCGGCTTTACGATTTGGAAGTCCAGAAGCGCCAGGAAGCCACGCGCAAGCTCGACGAATCCAAAATGCAAATCAGCTTCGGCAGCCAGATTCGTTCCTACGTTATGCAGCCCTATCAAATGGTGAAGGATCACCGCACCAAGTTTTCCGTCAGCGATCCGGACAAAGTTCTCGATGGCGACCTCGACCCTTTCATCATGTCCTACCTTTTGTTCCGCAAAACCGGCAAATTGGCGGCCGACGATAGCGGCGAAGATGAGGAAGAATAGAGCCGGCGCGAGGGAAAACTGTTTCCACAAAGGGCTAATTCTACCCGCCGCCAGACGCTATTCAGCCCCCGTTTTCGACCGTCTAGTGCTCCCGTAACACATTTAGCTTCAATACGTTGACACTCTTTGGGGTGCATGCTACGGTTTCAAGGTTGAAGACAAGCTAGCTTGGGCTCTTCGGCACGAGGATTGCTCTCTACACCCCCGAAGGAGAAAGTCTTGATACAAGATAATCGACGCTATTTGTTTACCTCGGAGTCTGTCACCGAGGGCCACCCCGATAAAATTGCTGACCAGGTTTCGGATTCCGTGCTCGACGCAGTGCTTGAGCAGGACGCCATGGGGCGCGTTGCGTGCGAAACGCTGGTAACCACCGGGTTGGTAATGCTCGCCGGAGAAATCACCACCTCCGCCGTTATTGATTATTCCGATCTCGCGCGGCAGGTGATTCGCGACGTTGGTTACGATCGCGCCAAGTACGGCTTCGACGCTGACACGTGCGCGGTTGTTTCGTCTTTGAAGCGCCAATCGCCGGATATCGCGATGGGCGTGGACACGGGCGGCGCGGGCGACCAGGGCCTGATGTTCGGCTACGCTTGCGACGAAACCGAAGAATTGATGCCGTTGCCGATTATGCTGGCGCACAAACTGGCGCGCCGGCTTTCAGAAGTTCGCAAGAGCGGTTTAGTTCCTTTCCTCCGTCCTGATGGAAAATCACAGGTGACTGTTGAATACGAAGGTGTGAAGCCCATTCGCGTGGATTGCGTGGTCATCTCCACGCAGCACAGCGATGAGGTCAGCACGCCGAACCTGCGCGAAGAAATCCAGAAGCATGTAATCGATCACGTCGTGCCCAAGTCGCTGATGGATAAGAACACCAAGTTCCACATCAATCCGACCGGACGCTTCGTAGTCGGCGGCCCCATGGGCGACGCCGGACTTACCGGACGCAAAATTATCGTGGACACTTACGGCGGTTACAGCCGTCACGGTGGCGGCGCGTTTTCCGGCAAAGATCCAACCAAGGTGGATCGCTCCGCCTGCTACATGGCGCGTTACGTCGCCAAGAACGTTGTTGCGGCCGGACTGGCGCAGCACGTTGAAATTCAGTTGGCCTACGCCATCGGAGTTGCCGAGCCGGTTTCTGTAATGGCCGACACGTTTGGCACCGGAGTGATTCCCGATAGCCAGATCAAGGATTTGATCCGCGCGAATTTCAAACTCACGCCGCGCGGAATTATCGAAGCGCTGAATCTGCGCCGCCCGATTTACCGTCAAACCGCTGCCTACGGACATT
>Ga0210410_10001422_pt1 | contig 22550 bp, 18 predicted proteins | sample IncBWC4MmetaG_FD_161058 | JGI IMG/M metagenome (GOLD analysis project Ga0210410, IMG submission 161058) | Forest soil microbial communities from Barre Woods Harvard Forest LTER site, Petersham, Massachusetts, United States - Inc-BW-C-4-M | ecosystem: Environmental > Terrestrial > Soil >... | reverse complement strand
ACCAGACGCACGGTCACCGTATCGCCGCCGGTCGTGGCTTCCGCCTCAATACGGAGCTCTTGCCCGCAGGATCTAATCAACAGCGCTCGCTCGGCACCCGCCTGCGCTATTGCGGTGCGCATGAGCGTTTCGATCAGACTTTCGAGCACGATCTCACCTGAGACAGCTTGCGACACCTTGATCACCGTCGCGAGGTCGAGGTGTTCAACCGGCGCACCAATGGTACTCATCGGGCCGGCAAGTGACTGTTCCTGTCTGAGGTCCGGATACGTCTCGTCGAGTTGTCGCACCTTCCCGACGGCTCCCCAACGCAGATAACCGTAGCGGGCATTCCGCAGATACAAGTCCGCGATCTGCTTGAATCCGCGCGCCGCGTAAAAGCGCGCAGCCAGTTCGTAAGCGAGCGCCTCATTGTGAATAAAGCCATTTGCGCGAGCCGAGCCGATCGCCTGCTCGTAGAGACGCTGAGCATCCAGCTCGCGGCCTTCGATCCGGGCGATCTCTGCGCCGACAAGTGCAACGCTGTTCTCGAAATTTTCAGGGCAGTTCTGCACCCAAATGTCGAGCTGGTTGTGGCGGGCTGTTAAGGCCTCGAAATGCTGCTGCTTATGATCGGGAGGCGCGAAGTCCCAGAATGCAGCATGGGAAAGCGCGCTATAGAAGCAAAACTCCACCGTCTCCCAACGTGAAGGTGAAGTCCAAAGCAACCGCTGTGCCTTCGATGAGGCATCCATGGCCGCGGTATGATCACCCGCAAGATAGCGCGCCTGCAATTTCCGGATCCAGTACCAGCACGCGGCCATCGCCAGCCCCGGGTTGCTGGATAAATGGTGTTCCATCCGAGGCTCATCCAGATCCCCATCATCGAGGCAGCCGAATTTCGGGGTCAAGCCGCGGAGCGTCCGAATGAACGCAAGCTGCGTCGTGACGAGGTCAATGACCAGGCCGTAGCGTACCTTTCTCAGAAACGCGAGAGAATCCTCGGCCTCACGCTGCACGTCCGCAAGCTGTTCGCCCGACGCGAGAAGATTACTGACAAGGAGGCTACGGCTGGCCGCCCAGGTAAGGTCACCCATTTCGTTCGCGGCATCGAAGGCGCGACGTATGAGATCGCGACCGGCCCGGACATGTCTCGTCCAGGGCATGATGATATTTCCGAAAACCGCATACACACGCGCGCGGAAGCGCTTCAGTCCACGCTGCTCGACCAGGTCATAGCCGAGCTGACCAAATCCCAACGCTGTTCTGCTGTAGTTTCCGAAAAGCGGACCGGCAATCATGGCAAGCCCCAGATAGGCAACGCACGAGCCGTCGCTGTTGCCGTTCTCGAGGCTGAGATTCACCATCCGGCAAATGATAAGGGGAGGTAGATTGTCGTCGCAGTAGTGCGCCGGCACGATGATTTCGTTCAGGACGTCCATGGTATGGAGGACATCCGGGTTGGTCATCAACGGCAAGCCAAGGAGTTCTTCGACTTTTCGATTTCCGAGCTGAGACCAGATCCGATCGTACTCCCTCACTACTTCCTCGCGAGTCGGGTGCATCGACCAATCGGTGCCGCCGTTCCGGAGGTATTCGAGAGCTGCCTCCACACCGCGTTCGCTCTGACCCGAAGTGGTGTAAAGCATCACACGCAAAACTGTGACGAGCGCGATATCGTTAGCGCGTTTGGCACGTTGCGACAGCATCAAAAGCCGACTTTCCGCCGCAGCCATGTCAGCGCTCAGCAATTCACACCCGGCCGCATGATATTCGATAGCGAAGATGAGATCGTACTCTTCGTTCCAGGCCTCTTCGGTTAACAATGCCCGGGCAGCGTCGAGGTACGAAAGCGCCGAGATGTATGCGGTTGAGGTCTTGGCGCGCTTGCCTGCAATGAGATTCAATTCGGCAAGCCGCTTACCTTCCTCGGCCGCGGAGACAAGGTGAGATCCGCGATTCAGCTGATTAACGATCTCAAAGATCCTCTCTTCCTGTTGCTCGGGAGGAGTGTGCGCGACAAGCAGCCTCCCTATGCGGACATGGGTCTCGGCGCGTACGTTTTCCGGGATCAAGGAATAGGCCGCTTCCTGGACCCGGTCGTGCAGGAATCTGTAGGAACGCTCCGTGCGAAAAATGAGGCCCGCTTTAACTGCTTCCCAGAGCTGGTCATGCATTTCCTCCTTCGACTGCTGCGAAACCATCTCCAGCAGGGAGCACTCCGCGCTGTTCCCGATGCACGCAAGAAGCTGTAATGCATGCTGCGTTTCGACCGGCAAGCGGTTCAATTTGCCGACCATAAGGCCGACAACATTGTCGGTATAAACTGTGGCGCCAATGCTCTTCAGGTCCCAGTACCATCGCCCTTCACCATAATCGAATGTGAGTAAACCCTCCTCGGCGAGTACAGAAATCAACTGAATGGCGAAGAATGGATTGCCCGCCGTCTTCTCATGGATCAGTTCTGCCAGCGCGGTGACGCGTTCGGGTTTGCAGTGAAGAGCATCCCCAATCAACCGTCCCAGGTCTTCCAGGGCGAGAGGCGCAAGGATAATTTCGTGCACGACCGCGCCCGCCTTGCGGATCGCTTCGAGCTTGCGGATCAGAGGATGGGCGGAATTGACCTCGTTATCCCGGTAAGCCCCGATTAGCATCAGGTGTCGCACGTCCGGCTGGGTCAACAAATCCTCCAGCAGGTCCAGCGTCGCCGAGTCGAACCATTGCAAATCGTCGAGGAACAGCGCTAACGGGTGCTCTGGCTGGGCAAACACGGTGAGAAAGCGCCGGAAAACCAGCTGAAAGCGGCGTTTTGCGTCATTGGGCGGAAGCTCAGGCACTGGCGGCTGGTCGCCGACGATGTGCTTCAGCTCCGGAACCAGGTCTGTGATAAGCCGACCGTTTGGACCTAATGCTTCGCGAATGACCTCGCGCCATCCAGCCAACTCGGGATCGCTCTTGCCAAGCAGTGGTCGGATCAAGCTCTGAAAAGCTTGCGCCAGGGTCGAATAGGGGATGTCACGCTTGTATTGGTCGAACTTGCCAGATGCGAACAGCCCGCGCGGCGGCACCAGCGCCTTGTGGAGTTCACTGACGACCGAGGATTTGCCGATGCCGGAATATCCGGAAACCAGCACCATCTCCGGCGCACCGGTCCTGATGACGCGATCGAAGGACGAAAGCAAGATGTCGATCTCGCGCTTCCTTCCGTACAGTTTCTCCGGAATCAGCAGCCGGTCAGGGATGTCCCGTTCGCCGAGCGCGAACGGATCGATCTGGCTCGGCGCTTCACGCAAGCAACGCCGAAGATCGTATTCCAGGCCGGCGGCAGTCTGATAGCGTTCCTCGGGCGCCTTGGCGAGCAGCTTCATGATGATTGCAGAGACGGGGGCCGGGACATTCTTCAGAAACACGCCTGGAGGTATCGGATTCTTCGCGATATGGCAGTGAACCCACTCCACAGGATCAGAAGCCGTGAAAGGCAGAGTTCCGGTGAGCACCTGGTATAGCGTGATCCCGAGCGAATAGAGGTCGCTTCGCGAATCGATCGAACTGTTCATGCGCCCGGTCTGCTCCGGCGCCATGTAAGCGAGTGTTCCCTCGAGAAACTCAGGGGGGGAGGGTGACTGGCGCTCTCGCGGGAGGCGCGAAGCAAGGCCAAAGCCTGTCAGCCAGACTTGGCTGGTCGACACATTGACAAGCACATGGGCTGGCTTGATGTTCTTGTGAATGAGTCCGCGTCCGTGTAACTGGCCGAGCGCGGCCGATAGGGCGACGGCCACGCGCAGGAATTTTCCGATCTCCATGGGCGGGCCGATGAGGCGGTCAAGTGGCTCGCCCCCCGGGTCCTTGAGCAGGAGTATGGTCTGTCCGGGCTCACGCACGAGCTGGAGCGGTCGCGCCGCCCATGCATCGTCCAGTTCGTCCTTCAATCCATATTCGTGAGCCAGTCGATCGAGGATGGCAGGTGAGGGATGTTCCCCGCCCGGACGCACGGCCAACACGCCAGCACTATTGCCGTCGGTGCGGCTTTCTTCTCTGCAGAAGACGCACTCGCCATCCGCCCACAAGACGTGGAGATCGCTATACCAATCGGCGCCACGAGAGGAACGGTTCAAATGCGGACTCCGCTGCCAAGCCGCCGGCCGCCATCTGCCCGAAAACGGACACCCCTTCTCAGTGCCTGAGAATCTAATCGCAATTTTTGGACATGAATAGCCCTTTTTGTCCGGCATCCGCCAACGCACGGAGACCAAGACTTATCCGCGTATCGCCATTGGCTCGGCGGCATTATCGGCGTCCGCTGACTTGGCGAAGCCTGGCGAAATTTCCCGACAGGTGTCAGCCCGACCTCCTCAAGCGCTCCACACGTGCTCTTGAAACAACGCCTCGACTCGCGGCTTCGTGATGCTGCCCGTGTAGTTGGTGATGGTTGACGCGGCGACAACCGCAACGACCTCGAGAAGGCAATCCTGACCAAAGCCCGCCATGACGAACCTTTCCATGTCCTGATCGTCGAGGTGGCCGCGCTTTTCGACCAGAGTTTTCGCCAGGATCGAGAGAGCCGCGAGTTTGGCGTCCTTAGGCGGGCGTCCCCTGCGAATGGCCTGCACATCGGCGGGGTCGATGCCTTCCTTCAGGGCGAGGAACGTATGAAACGCGACCGCCCAGGTGGACGCATTCGTGACCGCGTTGGTGAGGAGCAATGTCTGGATTTCCGACTCGGAGAAGCTGCCGCCATGAACGTTCCCAAAGAGACCAACAAGGCTGTTGATCAGGACGGGCGAGGTCGCCATGGCGCCGGCGATATTGGGAATGAAACCAAACGCGGATTGCAACGCCTGCAACGCCGGTTTGGACTTCTCCGGCGCCGACTCGATTGAATGAACAGGAAACGTGTACATGTCGTGACCTCTGCAAGGATGAACCGATTGAACGAGATTGCGTGAGGCATCCGCCTCGCTCTCCGTGTGCCAAAGTTGCAATGCCCACGCACCATTCTCAACTACCTCAGATGTAATATCTATTTCGTGGCGGGTGGTTTTAGGTTCCTGGATTGCGAGCGCCGCACCACAAGCTCCCCAAGGAACGGCTCCGTTCGGGCTCTGCTTTATTACCTGTGAAGTAATTGAAACGTTTTGTGGCGCTGTTAATCTAAGTCCCGCGCGATCGCACGAGATTACTCGACCACCGGCGCTGGGCGGCGAGGACTTGCTACAACAGCCGGTGTCGGTCTCCGACGGGCGCCGACGCGGTTCGGGTTCGCATGGACCTGTCGAAGGAAGAACTTGCTGATCATGAGATCCTCGACCGCCGAGACCAAATCGGCCTCCAATCCGGCAGGAAATCTGCTGCGTCAATGGCGCGATGTGCGTGGCAAATCGCAGCTCGATCTCTCGCTCGATGCCGGCGTCTCGCAGAAGCACATCAGCTTCGTCGAAAGCGGTCGCAGTATGCCGAGCCGCCAGATGCTTCTGGATCTGGCGCAGGCCCTCGACGTGCCGCTGCGCGAAAGGAACGCCCTCCTGCTCGCCGCGGGGTACGCGCCTATCTATTCGGACGGCGCCCTTGATGGACCCGCGATGAAGAGCATCAACAAGGCGCTGCAACGCATGCTGCGCCAGCACGAGCCGTTTCCCGCCATCGTCATGGACCGATATTGGAACGTGCTGCTCACGAACGATGCCGCGCCGCGGTTCTTCAACTGCTTCATCGACATGGCCGCGCGGCAGGGCAATCGCAACCTGCTGCACCTGATGTTCGACCCCGCCGGCATGCGCCCCTTCATCGCGAATTGGCCCAACCTCGGACGGGCACTGCTCGCGCGGGTCTATCGGGAGTCGCTTGGGCATGTGATCGACGCCAAGACCAGGAGCCTGCTGGCAGAACTGTCGCAGTATCCCGACGTCAAGCCTGAATGGCACGCGCCGACGCCGGGGGATACCATGCCCATGATCCCGTTAGCCTTCACCAAAGACGGCGTGACGCTGAATTATTTCTCAATGATCACGACCGTCGGGACGCCCCAGGCGATCGCTGCGGAAGAATTGCGAATCGAGAGCATGTTCCCCGCGGACGAGGCGACAGAAGTGGAACACACCCCGTTTATCCTGGCGAATTCCGCACATCAACCATCAACGCCACATTGAGCTGTCGGCGGCGGAAGCTGCGGACGGCGTTCGGGCTCATGTCTTGAACATGAAGGGCAATTAAGACGGCCTGCGGCAGACCAGATCGATTTCAATCAGCGCGTCATAGGCAAGGCCGGTGACGCCGACGCAGGTGCGGGCCGGCAGGCGGTCGGGCGAGAAATAGCTGCGATAGGTTGCGTTCATCGCTGCGTAGTCTTCCTTGAAGCGCGTCAGATAGATTCGCGCCATCACGATATGCTCGAAGCCGAGATCGAGTCCGGCCAGCACCAGCCGCAGATTTTCCATCACCGCGCGGGTCTGCGCCTCGATGCCTTCAGGTAACTTTCCGGGCGCATCAGGCGTGTCCGGCATTTGCCCGGTGACAAAGACAAACCCGTCGGTTTCGACGGCGTGGCTGAACGGCGCCACCGGTCGCGGGCCGCCTGCGATCATGTGAAATTTCAAGATATGCCTCATTTTCTTATTTGAGCATGATCTGTCCGGAAAACCGGTTCCCACTTTTCCGGATCATGCTCGAGTTTAAGCGCGCGGGGCGCTGTCGAACAGGCGCTTGCTCAGGATGGCGTGCACGCCCCAATTGCCGTCCACCACCTGCGTGACGCCGAAATCGACCGCGGCCGACATCAGCGCGATCGCTTCGTCCTCGCTCAATCCCTTGATGTGCATCAGGAAGCGCCGCATCTTGCGGAAGGCGTCCTTCATCGCGAGGTCGAGCGAGGAGGTCGCATAGACCTCGCTCTGGCCCTTGGCGCCGAACTCGGCGAGATAATTCGGATGGCTGAAGCCTGTCAACACCCATTCCGTCTCGGTCTCGATCAGGGGATAGGTGAGGTCGGCGAAGACGCGGCCTGAAAGATCGGCCTTCTTGTGCAGGATGAGCTGGAAGGTTCCGGTCATCGAACATTCGATTGCGGTGCCGCCGAGTTCGCCGTCGCCCTGGCTCGCATGGGGATCGCCGACCGAGAGCAGGGCGCCCGGCACCGAGACCGGCAGATAGACCGTCGATCCCTTGCCGAGCCGCCAATTGTCGAGATTGCCGCCGAAATAGGACGGCGGAATCGAGTCCACAAAGTCCACCTCGCGCGGCGCCACCGCGATCACGCCGAAATGCGGGCGCAGCGGAATCCGGATGCCGTCGAGCACATTGTGCCGTCGCTTCACCGAACCGGCGCGCACAGGCACGCCCGGATAATCATAGGTCGCATGCACCACGCCGAACGGATCGGTCTGCGGCTCCCAGCGATAGGAATAGAGCGCGCGCGCGTGCGGCGTGTCGCCGTGATCGCCTTCGTTGCGGCCGGCGAAGATCTCGTAGATCGTCACGGCCTCGCGCGGGTTGGGCTCGGCGAGCAGTTCGTCGTAGTGATATCCCCACCACGCCGCGACGCTGGAGCCGAATACCTGGCCCTCGAAATCGGGATTGCGCGAGGCGCGCGGCACGATGTCGAGGATGCGGACCTCGAGCACGTCGCCGGGCTGCGCGTCCTTCACCGCCACCGGGCCGGTGCAGATGTGCACCCCAAAACCTTCGCCCGCGCCGCGGCCGTACACGGATGCATCCATCGGCCCCGCGCCGCGCCGGTCGACATTCTTCGCCTCACGCGTCCAGTGAAACACGCTTTCGGCGCCGGCGTCGCCCTTGATCATCCGTTCGGGATCGTCGGAGGCATGCTGCGTCAGGGTCTCGATCGTGATGGTCTCGCCCGAATTGATCTCGATCTGCGGCGGCATCGAGCGCGAAAAATATCCCCAATGCACGCGCGCGGCTTCCACCGCAAGGTGATGATGGCGCTGCTCGCCCTCGGTGCAGAGGGGCGCGTTGTCGCTCGGCGCCCGCCAGCGGATAATGGCTGCGCAACTGCGCGAGCGCCTGCTGCGGCCAGCCGCGCTGGCCGGTCACGGCCGCGGCCGACGCGCGCTCGAGTTCCTGTTGCCGGAATTCGCGCGGCGACAGCCCGAAGCGATGGCGGAACGCCCGGCTGAAATGCGCGGAGTCGTTAAAGCCGTTGCGATAGGCGATTTCCGAGATCGAGTGATGCGCCTCCGCCGGGCTGGACAATTCCGCCGAGGCCCGCTGCAGCCGTCGCTCGCGCACGTAATGGGTAAAGCTGCTGCCCGAGCCCTCGAACAGTTTTTGCAGGTAACGCTCGGAGATTCCCTCCGCTTCCGCCACCCGCGCCGGCGTCAGATCGGGGTCGTCGAGCTTGCGCTCGATGGTCTGGCAAAGCCGGTGCAGCAGGGCCGCCCGCGTCGCCGTGCCGCCGGCATCCGTCGCCGGCGGGATCATTTGTCGCACGAAGGTCGGCAACAGATCGGCGAGGCTCTGGGCGACCGCCGCCCATTCGGTGTCGGTCAGCGTTTCCAGGTTGCGCGCGGCCGATTCAAGCCCGCGTGAAAACACCTCGGTGAAACCGGTGGGCGCCAGCACCCGCACTTCCGAAAAAACCGGCTTGCTGACCTTGCGGCCGCCAAACGCATCCGAGGTCACCGACAGCACGATGGCGCGCATGTCGCGCTGGAACGTCAAGCTCCAGTCGCCCTTGCGCGGCAACAGCAGGAGGTGCCCGATCGAAATGATCTGATGGCCGGTGGCGGTCCGCAACGTGACGCCGTCCTCGGTCGGCAGCAGCATGATCGGCATGTCGCCGGCCGGATGGGCGAGCGGCGATACCGCCTGCGATCCCGCCGCCAGCCGCGCCAGCACGACGCCGTCGGCGTTGCGGCGGGATGCCGTGGCGTGCCCGGTGTGAACGGCCGATCCCGGCGATGGCTGCAGGCCGACCGCGCTCAGAACGTCCCGCCACGCCTCCAGCCGGTCGCCTTCGGAATAGGATTCGCTGGTGAATGGGCGGAAGCTCATGGATCGACCCCAAACAGGGAAATCGAAGCAACCTCCGTGCCAAAACCGCCGGACATCTTGCCGCGGCGGCCAGAGGATGCAACTCCCGGATATCCCCGTGAGATCTACAACTTGCGATCTGGCTCCGATGTCGTCTGGTTCCATCCGCGGGCGCGTCAGTCGCACCGGAAGATGTTCTTGCGGATGGTGCCGTGCACGCCCCAATTGGCGTCGACCACCTGGGTGACGCCGAAATCGGCGCCCACAGACATCAGCGAAATGGCCTCGTCCTCACTCAAGCGGTGCACGGTCATCAGGAACCGGCGCAGCTTGCGGAACGCGTCGCGCATCGCGCGGTCGAGGCTGGAATGGTTGGCGATTTCGGTCTGCGCATCGGCGCCGAGCTCGGCGAGATAATTCGGATAGGTGAAGCCGTAGACCGACCAGCCGGTATCGTTCTCCAGCATCGGATGGGTTAGGCCCTCCAGCACCGTGCCGCCGAGATCCGCCTTCTTGTGCAGGATGAATTCGAAGTCGCCGGTCAGCGACGTCTCGATGGCGGTGCCGCCGAGTTCGCTGTCGCCTTGCGCCGCGTGCGGATCGCCCACGGAGAAGAACGCGCCGGGCACCGCGACCGGATAATACATTTTGGCGCCCTTGCCGATACGCCAGTCGTCGATGTTGCCGCCGGTGTAGCCGGGCGGAATCGAACTGACGAAATCCGATTCCGACGGCGCCAGCCCCATGGTGCCGAAATGCAGCCGCGCCGGCACCTTCACCTGGGCCAGGATATTCTCGCGCTTGCGGATGGTGGAGTGGTCGACCCGCACGCCCGGATAATCGATCGTGGCATGCACGATGCCGTCCGGATCGGTCTGCGGGGTCCAGACGTAATTGTACACCGCCTTCGCGAACGGCTCGCCCGAGGTGTCGAGTTCGAAGATGGTGATGACCTCGCGCGGCTTCGGCTCCTCGATCAGGTCGTGGTAGTGAAAACCCCAGTTCGCCGAGGCGTTGGAGCCGAAGCAGCGGCCGGCGTGACAGGCGTGACAGGCGGGGCGCGGCCGCACATCGAGGATGCGGACCTCCAGCACGTCGCCGGGTTCGGCATTCTCGACCGCGACCGGGCCGGTCAGGAGGTGGACGCCGAGGCCTTCGCCGGAGCCGCGAATGAACGGGCCTTCGGTCGGGCCGGCGCCGCGGCGCACGACGGCCTTGTGTTCGCGGGTCCATTGGAACACGCTTTCCGCGCCGGGATCGTTGGCGATCATCCGCTCGTAATCGTCGTTGGCGTGGTGGGTCAGGGTTTCGATGGTGGCGCGGTCGCCCGAGCGCAGCGTCAGGGACGGCGTGACCTTCTTGCTGAAATATCCCCAGTGAACGGAGGCCGGCGACACCGGCAAGGTATAGTGCTTCATGCGATTGCCTCTTCAACAGGGTATCGAGAGTTAACTGGGCGGCCGGCGCCGCTGCGTGCGCCCGTACGTGAAGGTGTCTCCGGCCTCATCCTGAGGAGCACGCTCTTGCGCGCGTCTCGAAGGAGGGCCGCGAGTCCGTGCGTTGCGTTCATCCTTCGAGACGCTTGCTTCGCAAGCTCCTCAGGATGAAGTCCGCGTTCGTTTGCCGACGCCATCGCGCGCGCCGGTACGGGCCGGCCGGTCATGATGTGCTCTCCGGCGCCTTGTCGGCCTCCATCACGCTGAGGAAGCGCGCGGTGGCCGGATGTTGCGGATTGCTGAGGATTTCATGCGCCGGCCCCTGTTCGATGATCGAGCCGCCGGACAGGAATGCGACGCGATCGGCGACCTCGTCGGCGAAGCGGATCTGATGGGTCGAGATGATCATCGTCAGCCCGTCATCGACCGCCAGCCGCCGGATCACTTCCAGGACCTCGTTGACGAGTTCGGGATCAAGCGCGGAGGTCGGCTCGTCCAGCAGCAGCACGCTCGGATTGGGCGCCAGCGCACGCGCGATGGCGACGCGTTGCTGCTGGCCGCCGGACAGATGCCGCGGCAGCGCATCGGCGCGATGGCTCAGGCCGACGCGCTCAAGCAGTTCCTGTGCGCGGCGATCCGCGTCGGTACGGGTCAGGCCGTGCACCCAGCGCAAGGGGCCCGCGACATTCTCGCGCGCGGTGAGGTGGCTGAACAGGTTGAACTGCTGAAATACCATGCCGACGCCGACGCTGGCGCGTTCGTTGGCGATCGCGCGTGGTGTCAGCTTCCTGCCGTCGTCGCTGTGCCCGAGACGGCGACCGCCGACGCGCACCATGCCGGAATCCCAGTTCTCCAGATGGTTGATGCAGCGCAAAAGCGTGCTCTTGCCCGATCCGCTGGGACCAAGCAGCGCCACCACTTCGCCGACCCGCACGGTCAGATCGACGCCGTTGAGCACGGTTTGCGCGCCGTAGTTCTTGCGCAGACCGGTCACCTCGACGGCGATATTGTTGCGTTCGACCATCGCGGCATGCTTGGCGCGGTCGCTCCGCGAGGTCGGGCGCGGCGCCGGCATCTCCGGCAGCAGGCTGTGCGCCGGGGCGGCTTGCACGGTCTGTTCGGCGAGTTTTGCCTTCGTCTGCAGATCGACGCGACGCCAGGGCAGGAAGATCGCAAGCCGCCCCTGCGGCGTGACGCGGTCGAGATCGAGCGCGCGCTCCACCAACAGCTGGATCACGCTGACCAGCGTGGTGAGTACGAGGTAGATCAGCCCGGACGCGAAGAAGATCGAGAAGAAATCGAAGGTCGAGGACGCCAGCTGCGTGCTTCGCAGCGTCAATTCCTGCACCGAGATCACGCTCGCGAGCGAGGAATTCTTCAGCGCGCTGACGGTCTCGTTGCCGAAGGCGGGAATCATGGTCCGGATCGCCTGTGGCGCGATGATGCGGCGCATCAGCAAGGCCGGCGTCATCCCCAGCGCCTGGCCGGCCAGAACCTGTCCGCGGTCGACGCCGAGCACGCCCGCGCGCAGCATTTCGGCGATGAACGGGGCTTCATTGGCGGCGAGCGCGAGGCCGGCGGCTCCGACCGCAGAGAGTTTTAAGCCGATCTGCGGCAGCGCGTCATAGGCAAACACCATCTGCAGGATCAGCGGCGTGCCGCGGAAGATCACGGTGTAGCCCCGGGCGAGCGCGGCCAGCACCGCGAAGCGACTGAGCTGCATCGCTGCCAGCACCAGCCCGAGGATCAGCCCGCCGGCCAGACCGAGGGCGGTCACCGCGACGGTGAACCAGATGCCCTCGATCAAATACGGCAGGCTGAGATAGTGGACGAACAGCGACATTACTTGACCGAGAGAATGTCGGGCTCTTTGAAGTTGTTGGGGTCAAGTTGCCACTTCGCGAGCAGCGCCTTGTGGGTGCCGGCCTTCTGGACTTCGATCAGCGCGGCCATCACGGCGTCGCGGAAATCGGGCTTGTCCTTGGGAACGCCGATGCCGACCGAATAGGGGATCGTCACCGCGATCGCCTTCTCCAGCTTGTCGGGATTGGCCTTGACCGCCTGGTCGACGGTGTTGACGTCGTTGACATAGGTGTCGGCGCGCCCGGCGAGGATCGCCTGGATGCAGTTGGCGTTGTTGTCATAGAGCTGCAGCGTCGGCTCGGGCTTGCCTTCCTTTTTGCATTCCGGAATCAGCGCCTGCACCAGCGGCACCTCGACGAAGCCGGTATTCTCGGCCGCCGCCGCGCCGCACAGCGAGATATTGATGCCGGTAATCTTCTTCGGATTGCCCTTGGCCACCAGCACGCCGTCGAACACCTTCGAATAGGTGATGAAGTCCGCCGCCTTGGCGCGTTCTTCGGTGGCATAGATGTCGGAGATCACGATATCCGCCTGTCCGCTCGCCAAGGTGGTCAAGAGCGCCGCGAAGGTCACGGGCTTGTAGCTCAGCGTGAAGCCGAGGCACTCGCCGATCGCCTCGCCGAGGTCGATGTCGAAGCCGACATATTTGTTCGGGTCTTTCGGGTCGATCGCTTCATAGCCCGGCGTATGCGGGTTGATGGCGTTGACGAGCTGCTTGCCCTTGAACTGGGGATATTTGGCCTGCAAGGCCGCGCAGCCCGCGGGTGCGGCGGCGCTGGCGGAGGTCGGCGCCCACGCCGCGGCCAACAGGAACGCAACGAGCGCGGCATTGCGCAAACCGGAGATCACGGCGGAATGCCGCGGCCGGGCCTCGGTGGAAAACTGCCTGTGCATCTGTTTCTCCTTCGACGTTGTCATGGCGACGCCATGTTCCAAGTTCGAAGGAAGCCTACGGGCGCTTGGCGGTTTCGGGCTTGTCCCGGGGCGCACAAAAAGTTGGATGGCCCGATGCCAGAATTTAGGCAGCGGCTGCGGAATTTATGGGCGGTCGGCGCAGGAAACGCGCAAAGCCTGGACCATGACGTTTAACCGGCCGCAGTTGATGTGAAGTCTCAAGCCGGGGTTCGAGCCGCGTGAGCGCGTGATCTCGTTTCCGGGAATCTCCGTGCATGTCGCTCGCTTTGCACGTGGTTCACCCCTGCTGCGATCCGCCGGCCAGATCGCGGATGCGCAGTCGACCGCGCCGGATCGACCAACGCTCCGACGTGCTGGCCATCACCTCCTCTAGCGCTGAACGGGTGTTCAGCTGCCTTTCCGGCAGGCAGGCAAGGTTCGGTTACGGTCCTTGTGCCTTGCCCGTCGATGAATCCATATGCCGCGCCGTCAACCCAAATCCGCCGTGCCGCTTACCAGCTTCCGCACGCCGGACCACGTTCGCGAGTTCGTGCCTTCACGATGTTGCGGTGAGGGCAGGCGTAACCGCTTCTCGGAGCGCCGATTCAAGAATGGCGACGTCCTGCTCAACGGTGCCGCCGCTCACGCCGACGCCCGCGACCAATTGGCCCTCGCTGGTGAGTGGCGCTCCGCCGCCCATGGAACAAAACCGTCCCCCGTTCGGGATGCAGGGGTCGCAGATTCTAATCCCAAGGAGATAAGTTTAAAAGCGAGCCGAATGGCGTGACGCGGTTCACCCTTGCTGGGATCCGCCCGCCGAATCGCTGCTGCGCGACCGCTGCGCCGGATCGACCGCCGCTCCGAGGGGTTGGCCGGCCTCGCTCTGGGAGGCAGCCGCCCGACATTTGGTCTTGATCGAACAGGCCTGACGGACACTAATCGGTCTCCCTCAAATTCGCGGCTGCCTTCTCCTTGGTGTTCATTCATGCCCGACGGCTCTTCCACCTCTCACCTCTATCGCCCCAAGCTTTTTACGACCCTAAGCGAGGGCTATGGCTTGAAAAAGCTTCGCCAAGACGCGGTCGCGGGGTTGACGGTGGCCGTAGTTGCCTTACCGCTTTCGATGGCTATCGCCGTCGCGTCCGGCGTCACGCCAGAGCGTGGCTTGTTCACAGCCATCGTCGGCGGCTTTCTAGTTTCTGCGCTCGGCGGCAGTCGGTTTCAGATCGGAGGACCAGCGGGCGCCTTCATTGTGCTTGTCGCCTCGACTGCCGCGCAATTCGGCATCGATGGTCTGCTGCTGGCGGTGATCATTTCTGGCGCGATGCTAACTCTGATCGGTGCGCTGAGGCTGGGATCACTGATCCGCTATATTCCCCATCCCGTCACGGTCGGTTTCACCTGTGGCATCGCCGTCACTATTTTGGCAAGCCAATTGCGCGATTTTGGTGGGCTGACGCTCCCCGGCAAAGAACCCGGACCATTGCTGCCCAAGCTTGTCGCGCTCTGCTATGCACTTCCTACCTTGAACTGGCCCGCACTTGCCATCGGCATCGGTTCAGCCTCTTTGATCTTTGCACTGCGCGCGTGGCGACCGGCTTGGCCGGCGATGCTGATCGCCGTCGTTTTGGCATCCTTTATGGCGTGGCTACTTCGGGTGCCTGTCGAGACAATCGGCAGTCGCTTTGGTGAAATTCCCCACGGCCTTCCCGCGCCGCATCTCCCCGAAATCTCAATCTCGTTATTTATGCAAATACTACCGACGGCGCTTTCGTTCACGCTGCTCGGAGGGATCGAAAGCTTGCTTTCGGCGAAAGTCGCCGACGGCATGACTGGCCGCAAGCATAGATCGAATATGGAGTTGGTGGCGCAGGGGATTGCCAATATCGCTTCAGCGCTGTTCGGCGGCATTGGCGTGACTGGAACGATCGCGCGCACCGCGACCAATGTCCGCGCCGGCGCGCGCAGTCCGCTCTCCGGGATGATGCATTCGGCATTCTTGCTGCTGTTCATGGTCGTAGCTGCGCCGCTCGCCAGCTATATCCCGCTCTCCGCTCTTGCCGGGGTTCTCGTCGTGGTGTGCTGGTACATGGCCGAGAAGGAGGAATTCGTGCGGCTGGTAAAGGACTGGCACACCAGCATTGTCCTTGTCCCGACCTTCGCACTCACCCTGATCGAGGACCTCACTGTCGGAATCGTCACCGGTTGTATTCTCGCAGCGATTTCCTGGTGGCTTGGTAACCCACAGGCGCCGGAAGACGTGTAATCTCCACCGCGCAGAAGGCCCTGCCAACTCGATGTTTTTCAATGGTCCGGAAAAAAGTCACGCGTTCGGGACGCAAGGCTCGCAGGTTCTATTCCCAGCATAGGTTGGAAGCGAGCCGAATGGCATGTCGTGCGGTTCACCGCTGCTGCGATCCGCCGGCGAGATCGCTTCTGCGCAACCGGCCGCGCCGGATCGACCAGCGCTCCCTGGTGTTGCCCATCGCCTCTTGCAGCGCTGAACGCGCATTCAATTGCCGTTCCGGCAGGCAGGCAAGGATCGCATTGCGGTCCTCGATGCCCTGTTCATCGATGACCCATACCCTCAAGGTGTCGCCGGCGAGCCGTGCCGCGATCCGGTCCGCCGTCGGATCGACATCGTTGGGCACCGTCACATTCATCACGATGCGGCCGCCCGGCGCCAGCCGGGCGCGGATCGCCTCGCAGGTCTCGACGTCGAACTCCTCGTTGAAGCGGAAGCCGGGACCGCCGATGTCGATGGCGATGCCGTCGTAGCGCGCCTCGTCCGCAAAGATGAACTTGCGGAAGTCGGAAACGACGCAGGCAAGATCGTCGGGCAGGGCGAAAAACTTGTGGGCGATCACGAAGCTGATCGGATTGTTGTCGACCATCGTCAGCTTCTTGCCGAGACGGGTCAGCCTGGTGGCGAGATTGCCGCCGCCGCATCCGAGGATGAGGATGTTCGCCGAGCGCGACAACAACTCGTCCATCATTCTGACATAGGTGAATATGCTCTCGCCGTCAGGCGTCGCCTGGCTCTGCCGCACGCCCTGTTCGAAATAGATGCGGGTGCCGGACTCCGGGCACTCGACGATCTCGATCTCGCCGTTCCTGCCCTGGTATCGCCCCAACAGCCTCACAGCCGACACCACGCATTAGATGGTTGCTTCAGACATTGTTTATCATGTTCCGGGCTCCGGAACAAAATCATGAAAATTGCAGCCTGCGGCCCCGGCAGACAGTAACCTTGCCCGCGACATCGTCTGGAATTGCGCGCGTTCGCTTCCTACATAGGCGTGTTGCCGGATTTTTCGTATTTCGGGAGGCCTTGAATGGTCCTGAAAGATGTTTTCATTGCCACCACCTGCGCCCTGCTTCTGGGATGGAGTGGGGTGTCGATGGCTGACGAGTATCGTCCCGACCAGTTTCTGGGCCTCGACCTTTCCAGGGCGGTGCTCTCGCCGAAACCGCTCGGCCCTCCGGCGGAATTCGAGCCGCTTCCGGTGGAGGCGAGGGGCGATCGCGAGATCGATGGCCCGCAGGTCCGTGCGGAGCCGACCGCGGAGCCGAGGCTCCACATGCAGAGCCGACGGATTGCCCATTTGCCCGATCAGAAGCCGCGCGTGCACGCCGAGGAGCGGCGCGGCGCAGCGCGCACCAAACTCGCCCATCGCCACGGCAATCCGCTCGACGCCCAGGCGTTCGATGCGCGGGTTCAGATCTGGCCCTGCAAGTCCGGCGGCATCTGCAACTGGAAGCGCTGATCCCGAAATCGTGGAAATCGTAACCACGTAGCGGTTCAACCCATCCCCGGGAGTCACACACCCGTCGCAAAACCTTCGGCCTGGAGTCAAACTGAGCAGGCAACCTCCGTCGCGATTCGACGAGGGTGCTCTCCATGGCGATTGCGATACGCGGCAAGCAGGGGCTGACCCGGCGGCATCTCCTGGTCCGCTCGGCCTCCACCCTGGCGCTTGCGGGACTCGGAGGCCTCGCCAAACCCTATCTCAGCCGCGCCGCGGACCGTCCGCGGATCACCTGCGGGCTGCAGTCGGGTGACGTGTCGACTAAATCCGCCATGGTGTGGGCGAGAGCCGACCGGCCCGCGCGCCTGCAGGTGGAATATTCGACGCGCGAAAGTTTTGCCACCGTCCTCGGCGCGGCGTCCGCGGACGCGCTGCCGGATCGTGACTTCACATCAAAGATCCTGCTCGAAGGCCTTCCGCCGGGGCAGGATATTTTCTACCGGGTGCGCTTCGAAGACATCTCCGGGATTTCGGGCGAAACACAAACCGGACATTTCCGCACCGCGCCAGCCGATGACCATTCGATCTCGTTCGTCTGGTCGGGCGATACCGCGGGGCAGGGCTGGGGCATCGATGCCTCGCGCGGCGGCATGCGGACCTACCGGACCATGCTGGAGAACCGCCCCGATTTCTTCATTCATTCCGGCGATCACATCTACGCCGATTGTCCGGTGCCTTCCGAACTGAAGCTGCCCGATGGCCAAATCTGGCGCAATATCGTTACGGAAGAGAAATCCGCAGGCGCGCACAGCCTCGCGCAGTTTCGCGGCAATTATAAATACAATCTGCTCGACGACAATCTGCGCGCCTTCAACGCGGAGGTGCCGATGTTCGCGCAGTGGGACGATCACGAAGTGACCGATGACTGGTCGCCGGTCGGCAGTGCCGACGAGACCGGCTATCGCGAGGACGGCACGTCGTGGCTGGTCGCGCGCGCGGCCCGCGCTTTCCATGAATTCATGCCGATGCGCGAGAGCCGCCAGGAGGCCGGCCGGGTCTATCGCCGGATTTCCTACGGGCCGCTGCTCGATGTGTTCCTGATCGACATGCGCAGCTATCGCGATTCGACCTGGAACAAGCGCGACGACCGCGGCGATACGTTTATCCTCGGCAAGGCGCAGCTGGCGTGGCTGAAGCGCGAACTGGCCGCTTCCGATGCGACCTGGAAGGTGATTGCCGCGGACCTGCCGATCGGGTTGATCAGCCTCGACGCAGTTGCGCTCGGCGACGGCCCGCCGGAGCGGCGCGAGCACGAGATCGCCGATCTGTTGTCGTTCATCAAGCGCGCCGGCGTCCGCAATACGGTGTGGCTGACCGCCGATATGCATTATACGGCCGCGCACCATTACGATCCCAACCGCGCGGTATTCACGGATTTCGAGCCGTTCTGGGAGTTCGTCTCGGGTCCGCTTCATGCGGGCACCTGGAGTCCCGGCGAACTCGACAATACGTTCGGGCCGAAGGCGATGTTCCAGAAGGGCTGCAGCGCGGAGCAGGGCGACAATCTCGCGCCCTGTTTCGGGCTGCAATTCTTCGGCCGCGTCGACATCGACGGCCGGTCGGAAGTCATGACGGTGACCCTGAAGGATGTCGGCAACCGCGATCTATGGTCGGTCGATATCGAGCCACGGCCGGACGCGCGGCCGGGAAAACTGCTGGCTCAGCACATCTGAGCGGCTTCCATCGCGTTTTCGAGCGAAGTGGACCGCGGTTCGCGTGAAGAAAACGCGCTAAACAAAGGATCCAGCGGCCGTCAGCGCGCCACGATCAGATAGCCGCCGAACACCAGCGCCATCGACAGCACGACCAGCCCGCCGACCACGCCGGTGACGATCGCAAGCAGTTCGTTGGCTTCCAGCCATCGTCGTAACGCTTTGACCATCGTGAGCCACACTCGATCTTGATTTGGACATTTCCCTGCGGGCAGACTATCAAGCCGCGGATACGCTGTCTCACTTATCCTTGCAACCCTGCGTCCGTTCGCGGCATCCGGAAGTTCATCCGGCGGGTTCAAATCCCAAAGGCAAGTTATCATGGAACATCTGCAAACCCAGGGCATCAGCCTGCCGCGGCTCGGGCTCGGCACCTTTCGCATGCAGGGCGACGCCTGCCGCGCGGCGGTCGAAAGCGCGCTCGGCCTCGGCTACCGCCATATCGACACCGCGGAAATGTACGGCAATGAGGAGGCGATCGGCACCGCGCTCGCCGCGGCGGCCCTGCCGCGCAGGGAGCTGCACGTCACCACAAAAGTCTGGCACGAAAACCTCGCGCCGGATGCGATCCGCCGCTCGTTCGATGCCAGCCTGAAGAAGCTGCGGCTCGATCATGTCGATCTTTATCTGGTGCACTGGCCGTCGAAGACCATGAGCCTGCCGGCGATATTCGAAACCCTGATGAAGCTGAAGGGGGAGGGCCGCACCCGCGCCATAGGCGTCGCCAATTTCACCGTCGCGCTATTGAAGACCGTTGTCGAGGAGATCAAGGCGCCGATCGCCTGCAACCAGGTCGAATACCATGTGATGCTCGACCAGACGCCGCTGCGCAAATATCTCGCCGCGAAATCGATCCCGGTGGTGGCCTATTGCCCGCTGGCGCAGGGCAAGGCGGCCTCCGACCCGACGCTGATGGCGATCGGCCGCAAGCATGGCGCCAGTGCGGCGCAGGTGGCGCTGAAATGGCTGCTCGACCAGGACGGCGTCGCCGCGATCCCCAAGGCATCGCGCGCCGAGAGCCAGAAGGCCAATCTCGGCGCGCTGAACGTCGGGCTAGACGACGAAGACATCAAGGCGATCGCAGGCTTGCCGAAAGACAAGCGCTGCGTGAACCCCGGTTTCGCCCCGGCGTGGGACTGAAAAACCGACTAAAGAGAATGGCCCCTCGCGGGGCCATTCCTGTGTCGGCCTTTTGTCTTCACTCTTCGTGGTGGCGATGCTTGATGACCACCACTCTGTCGGCGTGGCGATGATGCCAGCCTTCATGCCGGCCGTGATCGCGATGTTCGCGATATTCGGCGCGGGCGCCGTAGAGATGGCTGCCGTGCTTGATCACGGTGGTTTCAGCGCTTGCAATCGTCGGCACAGCGATAGCGATCGCGCCCAGCGCTGCAATGACGTAACCGAACTTCTTCATGTAGTCCTCCTTGTTTGAGCGAGGATTAAACATCGCATCCCGTGGAACGTTCCCCGGGAAGCCGAAGAGAATTCTGAACGGTTGTTCAGCAACGGCCGGCGCGCCAGCGATGCATCGCTCCGCAGTCAGCGCGCTAGTCGATGATCGCCTGATAGACCAGCGCGTTGATCTTCTGACGGTAGTGCCAGCGCAGCGGCCCTGGCGCCGCCGAAAGATAGACCACCGCGAGTTCTTCTTTCGGATCGGCCCACCAGTCGGTGCCGCTGGCGCCGGGCCAGGTGAACTGCCCGACCGATCCCATCATGCGGACCACGCCCGGCGTCGTGCGCACCGCCAGTCCCAGCCCAAAGCCGTAATCGGCGCGGGTCGGATCGGCATTGCCGACGAGATTCTTGATACTGGGGCCGAGCTGGTCGGACAGCATGTAGTCGACGGTCTTGGGACCGAGCAGGCGGGCCTCACCGGCGCGTCCCCGGTTCATCAGCATCATCGCGAAGCGTAGATAGTCCGACGCGGTGGAAGCCGCGCAGCCGCCGCCGCATTCGAACTTGATCGGCTGGGTCAGCTCCGGACTGCGCGCCTGCGGCTTGCCGGTGTCGGGATCGGCGGGCAGCGGCTTGGCGTAGCGCACCGCCTTGTCCGCGGAAACCGAGAAGCCGGTGTCTTTCATCCCCAGCGGCGTGAACAGGTTGGCCTGCAGATATTGTCCGAGCGACTGCCCGGTGATCTTCTCGATGGTGAGCCCCATGACGTCGAGGCCGAAGCCGTAGTCCCAGACGGTCGCGGGCTGATACAAGAGCGGCAGCGAGGCGAGCTTGTCGAGGAAGGCCGGGCCGTCATAGTCGCGGACGGCGTCGACACTTCCGCCTGTATACATTTTGTGCACCAGCGTCGTGCCGCGGCCGCCATAGATCAGGCCGGAAGTGTGTCGCATCAGGTCCTGGATCGTGATCTGGCGATTGGCCGGCACTGTCTCGGCGGTCGGCTCGCCATTGTCGCGTGCCGCGACACGCATATTGGCGAATTTCGGGAAGTATTTCGAAAGCGGGTCGTCGATCAGGATCTTGCCCTGTTCGTACAGCATCAACGCGCCCACCGTCGTCATCGGCTTGGTCATGGAAGCGATGTTGAAGATGGTGTCCGTGGTCATGGCTACGCCGGCCGCCTTGTCGCTCCAGCCATAGGCGTCGAACGCCACCAGTTTGCCGCGGCGGGCGATCGCGATCACTGCACCCGGAATCCGTCCGGCGTCGACGTCGGCCTTCAGCACCGCGCCGATCCGCGCCAGCCGCTCCGAGGAGAGGCCGACTTCTTCGGGCTTGGCGCGCGGCAGCGGGTCTTCGGCGAATGCGGCGGTGGATGCGACCAGGCACAAAGTGGTCGCGAGAATCTTGATGGCAGCCATGGAGATCTCCCCTTCGGGCTCTCTTCGAGCCTGATATTTTTTTGCGGGCGAAAGACTAGGACACGGCCACCCGAGAGGCCAGCGGTGTTTGCATTCACTTCTGCAGGGTGAGCGATGCGCTATTTGCATCTATACTGCGGCGGCGTGGGGCTCCCGTCGGCGGTGAATTTGCCATCCTTGATGCTGTATTCGTTCTTCTGGCTGCGGTTATAGATCGCGCGCACGGTGCCGTCGGGCTGCATCGTCAGGCCGTATTCGCGGGTTTGCTTGAGGCTCGGGAAGAACACGCGCAGATTCAGCATGCCGTCTTTGGAAATTTCGGCGGTGACGACTTCGCTTTCATCGCTCTGGTCGCCGAAATTGCGGCGGAACACGACCCGGTCATCCCCCACGATCGCATAATCAAGCACCGTGCCCCGGTTGCGGTCGGGCCTGAGCGAGCAATCCAGCGACCAGGGGCCGATCAATCCCCATTTTTGCACGGTCCGGGCCACGGTTTCCGCGGATGCGCCGAGCGGAAGCGCAAGGGCAAAGAGAAGTGCCAGCGCCGGTCGGCGAAAATGCCCGCTCAAATCCTAAGCTCCGCTGCGCTGAGGTTATCCGAGCTCGAAGCTTAGCATTTCGACCCCGCTGCGCAATGCGGCGTGCGCCCGGCAGAGCCGGCTTGCGGAAAACCGGTTCGAAGGGCAACATCCCTCCATAAAAATAACATCGGGGGAGGCGCGCATGTCGACATTTTCACGCCGCAATTTTCTCAAGCTGACGGGTTCGACTGCTGCGGCGGCGATGTCGGGAGGTTTGGTAAATTCGGCCAACGCGGCGATGGGTCCCGCGGACAAATTCGACCTCGTGATCAAGGGCGGCGACGTGGTCGATCCCAGCCAGTCGCTGCGGGGTAAACGCGACATCGGCATCCGCTGGGGCGTGATCGAGGCCATCGAGTCCGAGATACCCGCCGCCCGGGCGCTGAAGACCATCGACGCTTCGGGCAAACTGGTGACGCCCGGCCTGATCGATCTGCATTGCCACGTCTACCCCTACGGCTCG
>Ga0210410_10001421_pt1 | contig 22551 bp, 18 predicted proteins | sample IncBWC4MmetaG_FD_161058 | JGI IMG/M metagenome (GOLD analysis project Ga0210410, IMG submission 161058) | Forest soil microbial communities from Barre Woods Harvard Forest LTER site, Petersham, Massachusetts, United States - Inc-BW-C-4-M | ecosystem: Environmental > Terrestrial > Soil >... | reverse complement strand
AGGCGCGCGTATTACTTGCCCCTGATTCTTTGCCTTCCGATGGCTGCGGCTCTGTGGGTCGTCAGGGTTGAATTTCCGGTTCACAGCATTGCCGGATTGGCCCTGCAGATTTCGTTTGGTGGAATCGTCTATGCCCTGGGATTCGCCGTTGCAGTCTTCAAGGGAGGATTTCCTCAGCCCCGGACATGGCAGGCATTCGCTCAACTGCTGGGGCCAAAATAAGGAGCGGACTGCGTCCCTCGGCTAAGGCATTACAAGCTTGATTTTGCAGAGTTTTGACAATTTGGAGACAAACTTCATGAGCGGGATTGGTAGTTTCTTAGCCATAAGAACATATCTGAACGATTGAGAGGCTGCACCAGCTTAACTGACCGCGACTCAGACGAGAGGCACTTCCGTGAAATCGTCGAAGAAAATAGTGTTTTTCGTTGCCTCGTTTTCCAGCATTGAGGCGACCGCTCCCCTTGGCATACTTGCGATTTCCACTGCGCTGCTCGATGCCGGGTACGACATCCGCATCATCGACGCCTCGATCGCACCTGATTATAAGAACCGAATTCTCGAAGAAGTGAAAGACGCTTTGTGTCTAGGGATTTCTCTCGTGACCGGCCCCATGATTCGTGAGACGGTCGATGTCGCTAAGGCGATCAAGAAATGGAACCCCGAATTCCCGATCATCTTGGGCGGATGGCACCCGTCCTTGCTGCCCACACAAACGCTTGAGGCGGACTACGTTGATATTGTGGTTCGGGCCCAGGGCGAAGAAAGCATGCTCGCGGTTGCCGAGCGCCTGCGGGACGACGCTCCGTTGGATGACGTTCTTGGGATCGGATTCAAGCGAGACGGTAAGCTGATTTTCACTCCTGAGCGCGCGCTTCAGAGGCTCGATCAGATGCCGGCCAAGGCCTATCATCTCGCCGACTTCGACGCCTACGAAAAGATTTGCGGCCGCCGCTGGGCGATGTACGTGTCCAGCCTTGCCTGTCCGTTTAACTGTGCCTATTGCACGAACGCGGGAGTGTATGGACGAAAGTGGAATGCGTTGCCGGTCGAGCAGGTGGTCGAGGAGACGATTGAACTGACTCGGCGCTACCGGCTTGAACTGCTGTGGATGGCGGATGACAACTTTCTGGTCGATCTTGACCGATCGCTCAAAATCGCGGAAGGGTTGATCCGTGGCGGCGCAAATTTCAAGTGGAGTATCCAGGCTACAACGAATTTGACGGCGCGGTTAAGCATCGACGAGTTGACCCTGCTCCGGCGCTCGGGGCTGCATCAGATCTGCCAGGGTATTGAAACGGCCTCCCCGACAGTGATGAAGCTGATGAACAAAGACTTCCAGGTTCTCGGCGACATCTACCAGTCCACGGAGCGTTGTATCGGTGCCGGCGTGATCCCATCGTTCAACATCATTTTCGGATTCCCCGGCGAGGGACCAAAGGAACGGCGCGAGACCGTCAACTTTATGATGGACATCTGCCGAAAGTTCCCAGGCGCTGAGTTCTGGACGAACATATTCACTCCCTATCCCGGCTCGCCCATCTTCACTCGAGCCGCCGAATTGGGGATTGAAGTGCCGAAATCTCTGGAAGGCTGGGCGGATTACTTCCCGCGTTACACCGTGCTGCCGTGGCTTAAAGGGAGTGATCATCAGCGCGTGCAGACGATGCGGGATTACCTGCGCATCGCGTTCGATCGCGAGCCCATCGCCACCACGGGCCATGGGCGGTTTGCCAAGGCCGTTCAGCATCTCACCGCCTACCCGGCTCGCGTTCGATTGAATCACGATTTCTACAACTTTCCCATCGAACTGTGGATCAACCGCCAATTAAAAAACATCGTGAAATTGCCCAAGCCGAGCATCGATGCGAAGCGACTGCAGCCGGAGACTGCGCCCAGTTGTACATAGGATCTAAGTACTACAATTTTCTGGCAATACCGGAATCCGGGCAGGGTGCATCGGGGACCGATTCAAGGTCTGAACTGGCTTCAGAGGTCACTGAATTTGTTGGCGCAGCAGTGACCGTCATCCATGAACCAGCTATTCGACAGCCGACCGCATTCGAAACCCTCAAGAACATCCGCTTCGGTTGTTGTCGAACCGTTTTGGGCATCACCACGGAGCCAGTTTTGGCTACCGAGAGTGGAATGGTGTCTCCTCGCGCTTCTCGTCCTATTGTTCTTTGGATACGGCGTGATGCCCGGATGGCGAACACTTAAGAGTGAGTTCCCCGATTATTACCTGGCAGCGGAACTTTACCACCACGGCGTCAAACTGGACCGCGCCTACGAATGGACCTGGTTCCAGCGTCAGAACGATCGGCTAGGTGTGCGCGATGGTCTCGTCAGTTTTGCCCCCAACCCTCCTTCCATAGCACTCTCACTGCTCCCGTTCACCAGGCTGCAGCCGCTTGTAGCCAAGCGGGCCTGGTTGGCTCTGAACTTGGTGTTTCTTGCGCTGTCTCTCTTAATTCTTCACCGCGTGACGTCGCTGGCGTGGCGTCGACTCATGCTGCTCGCACTGCTGTGCACTCTCCCGTTGAGAATCGATTTTATGTTCGGACGGCACTATGTGTTGATCCTGTTTCTTGTTTGTGCCGCCTACGCCACAGCCTGCGCAAGCAGAGATGCGACCTCGGGTGCGATATGTGCCGCTGCGGCCGCCCTGAAACTGTTCCCAGCACTCGTTGTGATTCTGTTCGTGCGCAGGGGCAATTGGCGAGCCTTAGGCGGATTTCTAGTCGGGGCGATCTCGCTCACTGCCCTTTCTGTCCTGCTCTTTGGAGTTGAAGTCCACCGTGTCTTTCTAAGGGATGTGCTGAGCCAAGCTTCACGGGGTGATTGGCTGGGGCCGTATGCGCTGTCACAGAATTCCTTCATCACTCTGTGGAGCCATTTATTCCTCATTGAGCCTGAGCTAAATCCGCTCCCGCTGGTCGATTCGCCCTTACTCTATTCGGCAATGTTAGCGATTACGATTACTGCTCTGGTGTTTGTCTTGCTTCGAACAATCACGATCGACAAATCAATCCAGGCAACTGCCTTGCACTGGGCTGCGTTGGTTCCACTGCTGCTACTGCTATCCACTACCACCGCCACAGATTACTCGTGCCTCTTGATCTTTACCTCGATTGTTGCAATCGACACCCTGCTTACGATGGGCAAAGGCACGAAGGCTCTGACGCTTCTGGTCCTCTATGTCGTCGCATGCGCTCCAATCCCGGATAAAATCTCTCACTGGTTCCCGCTGTCGCGGCTGGTGGCGACAACTGGTATTTATGGACTACTGTTGCACAGTATTGCCGCCGGTAGGCGAAAGCGTCCCGCAACCCGCTGGTTCCCTGTCGGCGTGATATTTGCCGCCGCGCTGACAATCTTCAATTTTGAGGCTGTTCGAAATCGAGCGGAAAGTTTCAGCGGACGTGTGTCTACTCCGGGGAATGGATATCGATACGCTAGCCCCGCAGCAATCACGGAAGGAATAGTGTTCACTGAGATGAAGCCGGACAGGTATGCGGTCGGCATTCTGAGCCACGGCGCTGTCGGTGAACTACCGGTGTCCGGCGACGCTCTTTCCGTCGCAGGTTCAGCCGCGAGCGATGTTTTTTATGCGGAGCAGGCGGCTCGGACATCCACTGTTATCAGGTTTTCATCGACGGAACCCGGCACGTCTCCCGAAACTTTGTTCGAAGGTCAGGAGCCCGCGTTGTCGCCCAACGGGAAATGGCTCGCGTTTATCCGCGAGGAGCAAGGAATAGGGACCGTGGAAGTCTTGTCATCCGGTTCCCACGACAATCCCCAAACTGTTTTGTCCGCTGCTTACTACCCTCTCGACATCACCGTCACGAATGAGGGAGATGTGATTGCGGCGTCGGGGAGAGTAAGCGATCCGCACATGCTGCTGGCGCGGCGCGAGACGGGAGACGTATCTGAGCTTCATGGATTGAGCGGGGCCGTGAGATATCCGTCGATATCACCTGATGGCAAGCGTTTGGCCTTTAGCAGGCGCACCGGAGGTTCGTGGCGTTTGTTCGTACGCACACTCGCAACGGGCGAAGAGCAAGAACTGACACGCGCGCCCTGCAACGCGATTTCGCCGTCATGGGTCAACTTGCAGACGCTTTTGTACGCGACCGATTGTGGCCGGGGAGTAGGGCTGAGTGCCCTCGCCCGCGTCACAGTTCCAAACTAGCTGATGGCTAATCAACTCGAACCCGACTGGCAGGGGCGGTCCCGTAGCCGGGATTTGTCCGGTTCGCAGCTCACTAAGAGCGCGCCCAAAACCCTTTCTCTTATTCTGCGATTTCTGTCGCGGAGTTTTGCTTTCCTGGGTTACGCCATCGGGGTAACCATCCTGGTAGCTGCTTTTCTTGAATTCGCGGCTTGGTCGATCTGGAAAGTACACCCTTTCACCCGTCAAGCCGAGCTGGAGAATCAGATTGCAAGCCCAGTGTATGCGGGTCAGGAATGGGCACCAGAATTCTGGCAAGAAGAATCGCTGCGACGAAAGAAGCCAACCATTTACGTTCCCTTCCGAGTCTGGAGTGTCACCGACTGGCACAGCAAATACATCAACAATGACCGGGGTGTGAGCGGAGTTTGGCGTCGGACGTTAAATCCCACAAACTGCGATCCCGTCCACCGGACCACAGTTTGGACGTTCGGGGGATCCACGATGTACGGCACTGCGGTTCCTGACTGGGCAACCATCCCTTCTTACTTGTCACGCGATTTGAATACCGGGTCTGGAGCGTGCATCGTAGTGTCAAATTTCGGAGTAGAAGGCTACGTAAGCGATCAAGAGCTGATCCTGCTTGGCGAGCAGCTCAAGGCGGGCGGGCGTCCTGATATCGTTATTTTTTACGACGGAGTCAATGATTCCTCGCTCGCATGGGCTCCGTTGGGTTCGCCGAACGCGCACTTTGTGTATGCGACCGTGAAGGGCCGCGTAGAGGGTTCGCTCTCCGCGCGGCTTGATTTTCTCCAGAAGTCGTACGCGTTGCGACTCCTGCGCGAAATAGCGGCTCGTTTGCATCCTGCGAGTTCCATTGCTCCGCTGATTGCGAGGCAGCAGCCAAATGTTGCCAGCACATTCAATAACTACGTGGCGAATCTGCAACTGGCGCGAGCTCTCTCGGAAGCCTACAAATTCAAGCTTTACTGCTTTTGGCAGCCGATGCTTGTGTATGGTCACAAACCGCTAGTTCCATTCGAGCAGCAAATGGCGGACCGGGACCTTAGTGGGAGATCTCCAGACAGTGCATGGTTTTTAACCATGATCGCTGTTTATCGAGAAGCGGAGCCTCACGCAGCCGAACACGCGAGCTTTGTCTTTCTTGCCGACCTTTTCGATTCGGTGCCGGAACCGCTGTATGTCGACGAAGCGCACCTTGGTCCTCGCGGTAATGAACTCGTAGCCGGGGCGATTGCAAGGTACATGCGTGACCATCCGGAGGGAAGCAAAACGGAAGATTCGAAACCGTAGTGCCACCCGCGCAGCTTAATCCTTATGACGAAGAGCATGCGGGGTTGTGCGCATTACCCTATTCAACTAGTAAATCCCGGGAATCACTTTCGCGGTGGTTTGCGCATACGATTCATACGGCGGTCCGAACGTCTTCCGCAGATGCCTCTCTTCGACTTTGATTTTGTTCAGAAGCAGAGAGCCCCAGGCAAGCACCAGAAGCCACCCAAACAGGCTGCCGAAGGTTAACGCCATGGCGATCTTTGCGACGATTGCAGCGCCATACCTCGGGTGGCGCACGTAGCGGTAAGGCCCGTGGTTCATGGGCACAAGGGGCGTCTGGTTTTTACGGAAGTAACGGGCAAGATAGGCGTCAGTCCAGATCTGCCACAGGGTAACGGCCACATAAAACGATAGCCCAATCGCCTGCAGTCCGGGCCGTAATAGCCACGGAGTGAGCTGCCAGTGTCCATAGTCTAGGAACACGACCAGATCGAAAGCCATCAGCAACATCACCCATCGCGGACCTTCCGGGTCAGAATTCAGCGCCCACCACTCTTGACGCAATGGCTTCGAACGAAAAGCATCGAGACTGGAAATGATCGAGTGCAGAGAACCGATCAACCGCAAAGCGAAGTAACCTCCAGCGAACCAGTCCACTCGAGTCCAAGGGCGAGATCCCGTCCACTGCACCAGGCACGCGATCGCAACGGCTAGATAGCCCAGGGAGCCAGCGAGGGTCTTCCACAATGTTTTTTTCACAGCAGCATCTTCTCGATACAAGTGGCAGCAATCTTCGGATCACTATCGTACCGCAACTGGTAAACCGGGTTTACCGCTAACATCGTCACTGCTTTCAAGATTTGGCTTTGGAATCGTGGATCTTCCTCAAAGAGCATGCTGTTCTGTAAGTGAGAAGCGGCATCCTCCTTCGACATTTCCTGCAGCTCTGGTTCTCCTTTGCCGGTCCGATCGAGAAAGACACTGCATACAGGTATCACCGGATTTGCCCATTGCGATTGCATTTCAGCCTTGTCGTAGTAGTAGAAAGGAAGATCTTCATAGGTGGAGCGTCGGGCTGACTCGCGCAACTCCGGCAAAAAATCGAGCGTCTCTGGACGAAATACTGCAGGAAAAGGATCGCCCCACGCTCGGAGAACGTCTCCCCGCACATCCAGAAAGACGACCTGATCTGCTTGAAATTCCAACCCCAGTTTCGACGCGAGATACGAGGCTGTCGTCTTGCCTGAGTTCGGGGGCCCAAACACCATCACTCCCTTATCGCCCGAACCCACGCAGCCGCCTGAGAGCGCCGTCAATCCTAGACTCGCGGCGGTCATACAAAACAAAATGTCGAGCGGCGGGCGATGCTTCAGCCGGGCTTCCCCTTCGACGAACGACTCCGCCAGAAAGCTGACACCCTCACACCTGTCCAAATCAACCGCTAAAAAACTTCTTTGGCCGATGTTGACGTACCTGAGGCCACGATCCGAAAAGGCTGATAGCGGCACGGCTGTGGACTGTACTCTTGGGTCAGATTCCGTCACTATGCGCCAGCGAAATTCGGGAGCAGTCGAATTTCCATGTTGATGGCGCGCGAAGAACTTGAACGCCAGATCGAGCGTTGATTTTTCATTCGCCTCCAGGCGTATTGTTCTTTGCATCAGCCTCAGTTCGACGGCATGTGGTGTCTCGGTGAAGCGGTGGAGCAAGTCTCGGCGGTTCTTACCAGCACCATCGGAGTGAGGCTCGATTGAAGGGGGTTCACAGCACTTTGTGACGGTCCGCATGTCTATCGCAACACTCCGAGATCGCTCAAATTCGGCTAGCAAAAACACAATCCGTTCGGCGACGACCTGGGGCGGCACACCACCGTATTGCAGGCGCCAACAAGGGCGGGCTAAAAGAGCATCGATCGTTCGCTGCTGCGTTTCCATTGCCCGCGGGGCTTCCGCCATCACATCCTCTTCAATGCTGCCCTTGATGTCGGCAGGGTCCATGGGTGCCACGCGAAGGCTAGCCGCCTCCCGCCTTTCGAGAAACACCACGACTTGCGGCTCACAGGGCAAGAGTGCCTGCTGCGTAGCGTGTTGGGTCGGTTCCCAGTAGTAGACACTTTCCCCACCCTGACAGTCTGTGGGTTCCTGGTCGCGAAATTGTTCAAACCACAAAGCGGCCTCTCGCCGTATTTTGAGCGGTCTTGACAAGCCGAATGCGAGCAGCTGCCCGTTCTTGACCGAGAGAAACACTCGATCGTCCGAGAGCAATCTGAATCCCGCCTTAACGAGCGTCATCGCGAGCGTTGACTTGCCAGATCGCGATGGTCCGATCAACACCAAACCCTGCTGTGCCCCAGCCACACAAGAAGCGTGCAGTTCCACAAGCCCGATCGACCCGGACACGATGGAGACCATCATCGGAAAAATCACCGTCCTCCAATATCGAGTATCAGCGGCCAAGGAGGGGGAAAATCGGCCGATTACCCGGCGCCTGCGGAGATCGGCGAGCATTGAGCTTCGCGAATCAAGCCCGACAAATACTAACTCGTCCAGTCCACGGGCGTAGGGCTTCGGCCAGGGTGGGTGCATGCCGTCATCATCGTCAACCCAAAATCGGAGGGAGAGATCGACGGGGCCTGATGGCCTCTTCGAGGGCAAGAAACTGCCACGCGCTGCTTCCAACAACCGCTGGGAATTGGTTGTTAAGCGACAAACAGTTCCGGCTACCGTGTAGTACTCACGGAGCGGGGTCCCTACGCGGGTGCGCAGAAAGTCTCCGGAGCCCATATCAGACGGACCTATTTCGCAAGGGTGATGGAACCAAAGCGCGCTCGAATTCAGTTAATCTTCGTCAGACGGGGCGAAAGTCTTGTCAAGTTCTTGTCAACAGGTTGTAAATGTTTAGAGACCGCGGCGGTGCCCTTTGTTAGCCTCTCCTTCTGACTGATTTGCTTACAACGCCGGGCAACTCAGGCTGCTGTAAAGCCGATCTCATCATTTGGCTGCCGAGTATTTTGTCGCTTCCAGACATCATTTCTGTTGGATAATGGGCGCTCCAGACCCTTGGCGTATTCGGCGTGACCCATAGAAACCTTGGCGAAGGGCAATCGAGCATGTCTCCAACTTCCGCTGCCGATGCAATTGCTGACCCTGGCGCTCCACCGCCAGTAGAGGAGAGTGCTCCCGGCAATCCCGCGAATGGCGGATTCCGATCCTCGAGGCCGCTGCGCACGATACTCGTTCTGGCCGGGGTTGCACTTGTTGCGGGCATATTTTTGTTGGCGGGCCTAAGAACTAAGCATCGTCCGAGAGCCAGTAATTCGCCAGCATCGACTTCCCACGCCGATGCTGGGCACTTCTTGCGGGTCAATGGCGCGACTGAGGCGGTGGAAACGCGTGCGATCCTGGCGCCGCTTCTTGCCGGGCAACAGGTCGGCACGCTCACGATTACCAGGTTGGCACAGAGCGGAAGCCGCGTGAAGCGTGGGGATCTGCTGGTGGAATTCGACCGCCAGGCACAGATCCGCGATTTCATTGACAAACAAGCCGAACACAGCAAACTCGTCGATCAGGTGCTGGAAGAACAAGCCAAAGAGAACGCGGCGCGGGCCAAAGATGAAACCGAGATGAAGCAGGCAGAAGGCAACCTCAGCAAGGCCGAGCTCGAAATGCAGAAATCTGAGATTGTCTCGCGTATTGACGCCGAAAAAGCGCAGGAGAACCTGGACGAAGCAAAGGCCACGCTGCAACAGCTGCGCGAGACTTTTGATTTAAAGCGCAAAGCCGCACAGGCGGCCATTCGCATCCTGGAAATTCAGCGGGATCGGACTCGCGAATCCATGCTGCATGCACAGAAGAATTCCGAACTCATGCAGATCCACTCGCCCATCGACGGCGTCGTGGTTCTGAACACAATTTGGAAACAAGGCAAGATGGGCGAAGTTCAGGAAGGCGACCAGGTACGGCCCGGTGTCCCTTTTATGCAGGTCGTCGATCCCGCCAGGATGCAAGTGCGTGCGCCAGTGAATCAGCAGGATTTCCTCAGTTTGCAGGTAGGCCAGACGGCACGCGTGCATCTTGACGCCTACCCGCAGCTTGAGTTTCCCGGCAAACTAGAGGAGATGGCTCCCATCGGCAGAGATGGCGACTTCTCTTCCAAGCTGCGAACTTTCGCAGTAGTTTTCTCGATTTCAGGCAGTGACGCCAAGCTTATGCCCGATCTTTCCGCCGCGGTTGACGTGAATATTTCCACGCCGGTTGCTCGTGCGGGAGGCTCCCAGTGACGCTCGGCAGCGTGATCGCCTGGATAGGGCAGTTGTGGGTTCGCCGCAAAGCGATGGTGCTCACTGTCATCGTGTTGCTCGGCTGCGGGGGCGTGCTCGGCGCGGTCCGCTACTCCAATCATTCGCCGGAGATTTCAACTTTCGAGGTGAAGCGCGGCGAGTTCGTCGACACGATTGAGTTTCGCGGCGAAGTGAAGGCAATGAAGTCGGTGACGATTTCCGCGCCGGCCGAAGCCGGGGATCTTCAGATCGTCAAGATCGCAGCCGATGGCACTCAGGTGAAGGAGGGCGACACCGTCGTCGAGTTTGACAAGACAAAAACCGAGCAGGATCTGGCGCAATTCCGATCCACGTTGAAATCGGCACAGGCAGAAATTGAACAAGCTCGGGCTGCGGCGCGTCTGACGGAAGAAGAGGACTTAACCGCAGTCATGAAAGCGCGATTCGATGTGGAAACCGCAAAACTGGACGCCAGCAAGCAGGAAATTGTCTCAAAAATTGAGGGAGCCGAAGCCGATCTGAAAGTTGCGGATGCCAAACAAAAGCTACACGAAGTAGAAGAAAAGTTGAAAGCCGATCGCGCCGTGAACAAGGCGACGATTGAAAGCAAGACTGATGCGAGCAAGAAGGCAGCCTATGACGTGCAGCGCGAGGAGCGTGCCCTGACCAAAATGACGTTGCGTGCGCCCACGGCAGGAATGATCAGCCTGATACCGGTGTGGCGTCCCGGAGGCGAATCGGCGTTTAAGCCCGGAGATCGGGCTTGGGCGGGAGCGCCACTTGCAGAGCTGCCGGATATCGCTACTCTGCGGGTCTCTGCGCGGGCGGATGAAATCGAACGCGGCCGACTTGCTTTAAAGGAAACGGTGAACGCGCAGCTCGACGCGATTCCAGACCGGCAATTCACCGGCGGGATCGAGCGGATCAGTACGATTGCTTCCATGGACTTTTCAGCGGGCTGGCCAATTCCCAGGAATTTTGATCTAGAGATCGCGCTCGATCAGACCGACGCCCGTTTGAAGCCCGGCATGACCGCCCAACTCACAGTAGTGCTGGATCGCATCCCAGATGCCCTCACCATTCCCGTTGACGCTTCGTTTCAGAAATCGGGACAGACTGTGGCTTACGTGTGGAAGGGTTCGAAATTCGAAGAGCAAGTGATTGAAGTGGGGCGCAGAAGCCGTGACCGTATCCTGGTTGCAAAAGGTCTGCATCCAGGCGATCGAGTAGCTCTGAAAGATCCTACGGTGCAGGAGTGATCTCGACCACATGAAACGTCGCCGGATCATTCTATGGTTAGGCTCGATGGTGGTTCTGGTTGCCGCTATCGCGGCGCTCGCCGCAGCCCGGCGAACTAGCCTTCCCGCAGCCGAGGGCGAGATTCCCCTTGGTCAGGTGAAGCGAGGAGATCTGGATCTGAACGTCGTAACCACGGGTGAGTTACGGGCGAATCAGACGATGATGCTCACCGCTCCTCCAGTCGGCGGTGGCGCTTTGCAAATCACTCGACTCTCTCACACCGGAGTGCCGGTCAAGAAGGGCGACATCATCATTGAGTTCGATCCCAGCGAACAGCATTACAAGCTGGAGCAGAACCGTTCGGAGCTGTTGCAGGCAGAGCAGGAGATCACAAAGGCACAAGCCGATGCCGCCGTTCTGGCGGCACAGGACAAAGTAGCTTTGCTCAAGGCTCGCTTCGACGTGAGGCGAGCGGAGTTGGATGTCCAGAAGGCCGAGCTTGTGAGCGCGATCGACGGCAAGAAAAACCAGCTCGCCTTTGAACAAGCGAAGCGAGTGCTGGCGGAGTTGGAGCAGGATATCCAGTCGCACACCGCATCGGGCCAATCCACAATTTATCTTGCGCAAGAGAAGCGAAACAAAGCCAGGCTGGCAATGGATCAGGCGCAGCAGAACATCGACAAGATGCGGGTTTCCGCGGCAATGGACGGCTTGGTATCTATTCAAAAGAACCGCGACGCGAGTGGCGGATTCTTTTTTGACGGGATGACTCTGCCTGATTACCGCGAGGGTGATCAGGTACAGCCGGGGAGCGCTATTGCAGAAGTGATCGATTCCCGGGAGATGGAGATTACCGCTAAGATCAACGAACACGACCGCAGCAATATCAAACCCGGACAACCGGTAGAGGTCGAGTTCAACGCTTTGCCAGGCGAGGTCTTTCACGGAACGGTCAAGACGGTTGGCGGAATGTCGCGGCGTCAATTCTGGGAAGAAAACGAAGGCGGCAAATTCGATGTTGCGATTCAACTTGCAAGCACTAATTCGCGTCTGCGCCCCGGGCTTACGGCTCAGGTCGTAATTCGAGGCGGCGCTAACAAGAATGTGCTTTACGCTCCACGCCAGGCACTGTTTCTGAAGGATGGCAAACGCGTTGTCTACGTAAAAAACGGCAACGGATTCGAGCAGCGCGAAATTAAAATTCAGAATGAAGGCGAGAGCCGCGCCGCCATCGAAGGACTCAAACAAGGAACCGCAGTCGCGCTCGTCGATCCGACAGCGCCGCGAAAAGCCGGCACAGGCGCTCCCGCTCCGGCCTTGGGTGGAGGGACACCATAGTGGCAACCATCGCGTCGCCCAGGCCGAAACGCCTGCCGCACGGCTACGAGCAATGGATCCCGGATGTGCGCCTGGGATTGCAGAACCTTATTCTGCACCGGTTGCGCTCTCTGCTCACGATGTTAGGAATGATTTTCGGCGTGGCCGCAGTGGTTTCCATGCTGTCAATTGGCGCTGGGGCGCGGCAGAAGGTTATGGCCCTGATCGAGCAAATGGGCGTCCGCAATCTAATTGTCGAAGCGAAGGAAACCACGGAGTGGCAAGCTCACTCCAAGATTCGCAAGATCTCGCCCGGCCTGACTTTTCAGGACTATCGCGTGATCCGCGATGTGGTCAGCGACATTGTCGCTTCGACTCCGCGCAAGCGCATGACTCCTTCAAAAATCATTCCCAAGGCTCAAGAAGATATACCGGCAGTTTACGGAGTAAGCCCGAGTTACACGAAGATCGCAGGTCTTCAGTTGCTGCAAGGCAGGTTTTTTGACGACGACGATGAGCGCCGAGGCGCGTCGGTCTGCGTATTGGGAGCCGCAGCGCGGTCGAGCCTGTTCGGAGGTTCGAATCCGATCGACCAATACATCAAAGTAAATGAAGCATGGTTTCGTGTAATCGGCGTGGCAAGTCCGCAACTGAGTTCACGGACAGAAGTAGCGGGCGTGCCTACCCAGGATCTCAACAACATTATTTACGTTCCGCTGAACGCGGCGATTCTTCGCCTGGAAGACAGCTACAGCGATGTGCGCGACGAAATTGATGGCATCTACCTCAATCTGAGCGAGCACGCCGACATGCCGGGAGCGGCGCAGGTCGTCCGCGCAATTCTGAATTCGTCGCACCGCGCAGCCGGCGACTTCAATGTAATTGTGCCCGCCGAACTGCTCGCCGAGCAACAACGGACGGAGCGGCTATTCAACATCGTGATGGTTGCGATCGCCTCTATTTCTCTGCTGGTAGGCGGTATCGGCATCATGAATATCATGCTGGCCAGCATTCTCGAACGAACGCGGGAGATCGGCGTGCGCCGCGCAGTGGGAGCCCGGCAATCCGACATCGTCCGGCAATTCGTGGTCGAGGCTATGATCATTTCTTTTGTGGGAGGAAGCCTCGGCATTGTATTCGGCTTTGTATTGTCGCGCCTGATCGCATGGCTCGCCGGATGGTCCACCATCGTGACTGCAAGCTCCATCCTGCTAGCGTTCATCGTTTCGATCAGCGTTGGTCTGGTGTTCGGAATTTATCCCGCAGTGAAGGCAGCCCGCCTGGATCCTGTCGAAGCAATCCGGTACGAGTAGTCTGTGACAGTTTCCGTAGAGTTCTGTTTTCCCCGACGTTTAGAGGATGAAATGAAAATGAAAGCATTTTCCCTTGCCTCGATATTTTTGCTGCTCACGACTTTACCTCTGACAGCGCAAGCTCAGGAACCGCCGCAGACGCCTCGAATCAATGAGAGCTATCGCGGGCTCATGACGCCGCAAGTGGCATCAGCCAAATTGCCTGCGCTCCAACACATGCACGACTACGTCGCCGACGGCAAACTCCGCCTGACCTTGCATGACGCGATCTTGCTATCGCTCGAAAACAACAGCAATGTTCGGATTCAGGAAACGCAAGTCGAGAGCGCCAAGTTTGCGCTACTCGGCAATTACCAGCCTTTCGATCCAATTCTGCAAAGCATATTCAACGTCAACCGCTATTCTTTTCCCGGCGACAGCCAGTTGCAAGGCGTTGGCATTTCCACAGCATCAACTCTCAACACGCTGACCCAATCGGAACAGATCAACTACACCCAGACATTCCAAACGGGAACGAATGTCGTTGTTGGCCTGAACGGCACTCGAAGCTCGACCAACAATCAGTTCTACTTTTTCAACCCGAACTACAACACCACACTGAATTTCCAATTCACTCAGCCTCTTCTCCGCAACGCGGGATTTCTGGCGAATCGCGCACCGCTGATCATTGCTCGTCGCACGTTACAGCAGTCGCGTGCCACCTTCGAAGCCGAAGTCAGCGATACGGTACTGGACGTTGTCAATCGATACTGGGCGGTGGTGCAGGCGCGCGGCAGCCTTGAGGTCCAACGGAAATCGCTGGAAGCGGCCGATGCCAGCTATCAGCGAGACAAGCGGGCTCTCGAACTCGGGGCGTTGCCGCCGCTGGACATCTACCGCTCGGAATCGGAAGTTGCTTCACGGCGCGTCCAGATGATTCAAACCGAATATGCCGTAAAGCAGGCCGAAGATGCGTTGCGCTTGACGATCGGAGCGAATCAGGACGAGTATTTTCGCGCGCTGGACTTGAATCTGACCGAGAAGCCGGAACCGGAGGGAGAGTTGCAAGCCGTTGACTCGGCTGCGATCCTGCAACAGGCGCTGGCACAGCGCCCTGAGTTTCATGCCACTCGTTACGCGCTCGCGAATGACGACACCAGCATTCGTGTCGCACATAATCACCTGAAGCCCGATCTCTCCGTCACCGGTTTCTATCAGAGCAATGGCCTGGGCGGCAATCAGTACGATCTGAATGTGATTCCGCCGCAGCTCAGGTCGCGCGGAGGATTGGGATCGTCGTTCAGCCAGCTTTTCGGCTTTGGCTATCCTGGATACGGGGCGCAATTGACGTTGAACTTGCCAGTCAAGAATCGGCAAGCTCAGGCGGAATTGGGTAATGCACTGGTCTCCCGCCATCGTGACCAGTATTCCGGGCAATCGCTGCAAGAACAGATCACGCTGGAGGTCAGTAACGCGGTTCATCAACTGGAAGAGGCAAAGCTCACGTTGTCCGCGGGCAAAGCAGCCTTAGACTTGGCGCAGAAAGCGTTGGTAGCCGAACAACGCAAATATGAACTCGGTTCCCAGACCATTTTTTTCGTACTCGACGCACAGACCCGTTTGGCCCAGGCGCAATTGGACCTTCTGCAAGCTGAAATCAGCTATCAAGTCGCTACCGCCAGTGTCGGACATGCCGCGGGAACACTTCTGGCACCGTATCACGTGCAAATCGCTGAACTGATGCACTGACAGGGCCGCTCGAATGCGTCCGTTCGGAGCGGTCACGCGCGGGAATCTGGCGGAGAGGGAGGGATTCGAACCCTCGGTACAGGTGTTAGCCCGTACAACGGTTTAGCAAACCGCCGCATTCGGCCACTCTGCCACCTCTCCGGCGTGCGGAGTTACAGTTTACCACTCTTCGCTCCTGCTGTTTGTCCCTTCGATCTCGGGAACAATCCCACCGGTTCGTTCGTAGATACGTATTGATGCTTTCGTCGATTGGGGGATCTCTGCATGAAGAAGATTCTTGTTCCGCTGCACATATTGCTGGTTGTGGCTTTGCTGATGACGCCGCTGGTGCTGGTCCGGGCACAAACTTCGAGTTCGACTCAAAAATTGGCTTCGACGACTGCGGCGGAGGCTGCGCCGGATGCACTGTTTCGGACTATCCAGACCCTCGACACGCAGCTGTTTGACGCTTACAACCGATGCGATCTGGAGAAGTTTGGATCGTTCATGGCCGACGATTTGGAGTTTTATCACGACAAGACGGGGTTGAGCCGCGGGCGTCCGGCGCTGGTGGAAGCGATCAAGAATAATATTTGCGGGAAGGTCACGCGCGAGCTGCTGCCGGGGACGCTGGAGGTGTATCCCATAGCCGGGTATGGCGCGGTGGAGCTTGGAGTGCATCGCTTTCACCATCCGGGACAGGAGACGGCGGATTCGATCGGCGAGGCGAAATTCATTCATCTCTGGCAGAACAAAGACGGCGCGTGGAAGGTGACGCGGGTGATCAGCTTCGATCATCAGTCGATGAGTCAGGCGGAGAAGAAGTAAGAGAGCTAATCTGAAAAGAAGTCAAAGTCCACCCGCGTTTCTTTGATCATTTCTTTTTCAGAAAAAGGTGCGTGGCATTTTCGCCGGGAACCGTGCGGACAATGGTGAATCCGAGCTGATGGAGATTGAGTCCGGAAAATAAGTTTTCGCCTTCGCCCAGAAGCACGGGCGACAGGGCGAGATGCATTTCGTCGATCTGACCGGCGAGCAGATATTGGCGAATGACGGAGACTCCGCCGCCGATGCGGACGTCTTTGTTGTTGTTGTTCGCAGCCGCTTTGGCTTGCTGGAGAGCAGAGTCGAGTCCGTCGGTGACGAAGTGAAACGTGGTGCCGCCCTCCATCGCCAGGGGCGCGCGCGCATGATGCGTGAGCACGAAAACCGGCGTGTGGTACAGAGGATTCTCGCCCCACCATCCTCGCCACGAATCGTCTTTCCATTCGCCGCGAATCGGCCCAAACATATTCCGCCCAAGGATCCACGCGCCGACATTGTCGAACGATTGCGCGGCCATCTGGTTATCAATGTCGTTTGTCCCGCCGCTCTGACCTTGCATCTTCTTGAAAATGTCAGTGTGAAAAAACCAGCCGTGAAGCTCCGTCCCGCGGACTCCGAGCGGATTTTGCAAATCCTGCCGCGGTCCGGCGCCAAACCCATCGAGTGAGATAGAAAACGCAGCGACTTTAACTTTGCTCATCGAGAAATTGTAATTCAGGCATGGTGGGTAAATCTGGGCAGCGGGAAGGAAAAAGCAGACCTGAGTCCGCCGAGAGATCAGACTCTCAAAGACGAGACCAGACTCGGCCCGACTCCGTCGTGGGTTTTCCAGTTGGAAACTGGGCCCAGCCTGAGGGTCCACTTATCGGAGACATAGAAGAGCTAATCCCATAAATATGGTAATATGGGAAGGTGAAGACGACGCTTGAAATTCCCGATTTTCTCTTTCGGCGGGCGAAGTCGGTGGCCGCCGAACGCGGGATCCCTTTGCGCCAGTTCGTCACCGAGGCTGTCCAGGAGAAATTGAGAACAACGTCTCAGGAAAAACCCTGGATGAAGCACATGGGAAAGCTTAAAGCTCTTCATAAGGAAAGAAAGCCGATCGAGAGGCGCGTGGAAGAGAGCTTCGAGCGGATTGATCGAGAAGTCTGGCAGTAGTTTTCTGAGCGCTGATCTTTTGTGAGCGCTGATCTGCTAAAGAATGATTGTCGATACGAACGCCTTGTCTGCCGCGGCCGATGACGATCCTGCCGTCATTGCGATTCTCGCTCGCGCCGACCAGATGGCGATTCCGGTGATTGTTTTAGGGGAATATCGCTATGGAATTGCGCAGTCGAGAAACCGCGCGAAATATGAAAGCTGGCTCATGGGTCTGCTCCGCGACTGTCTGGTGTTGGACATCAGCGAACCAACGACCCATCATTATGCGGGGATTGTTCTTGAGCTCAAACGAATCGGCAAACCCATTCCCACCAACGATCTCTGGATCGCCGCCCTCTGCCGACAACACTCGCTGCCCCTGTTAAGCCGCGACCGCCATTTCGACCTGGTGCCAGGAACGAAGCGGATCGGCTGGTGATTTACGAAGAGTCAAAATCATTTCTAATCCTACAGCCACGAACAAAAATCTCGAGCTGCGGGCGATTCGTGGAATCCCACCCTTCGCAAAGAACGCGAAAGATGGGGACCCGACTACGACGCTGTGTGCCGCGGGAGATCCCTCGGCCCGCTGGTAAAAAACGCGGGCTCTTCGGGATGACGCCTTATGAGATGCTGAGTTCAAACTGAGCCACTACCAAGCCGATCGCGAAATTCTCCGGGCTGGCAGATCATGATAAGGTGACAACTTGCGCAGGCGATTCTGATCGCCACGCAATCGTTCCACGCCAGGTTCACGCCCATGTCCCAGTCCCTACATCCAGCCGTACCGCAGCAGGTGGCGCCTCTGCTTGCTTTGGCCACTCAGTTTCTCAGGGCCGGGCGACCAGCCGATGCGATCGTGCCGTTGCGCGATGCAGCGCGGCTGGAGCCGTTCAACGCCATCATCCAGCACGATCTCGGCCTCGCCTGCCTTGAGGTTGGCCGCGTACCCGATGCCATCGCGGCATTGCAGCGGGCCGTCGCCAGCAACCCACGTTACGCGGACGCATATTTCCGCCTGGGAATTGCCCTGGAGAAGCTGGGCAACATCGGCGAGGCAGTCGCTGCGTACGACCGCGCCACGAAGCTGGAACCATCCTTGACCGAGGCGTGGTTCCGCGCTGGCGCCCTGGTCTACATACTGGGCCATCGCGAGGCGGCGATCGGGTGTTTCCGGCGCGCAGCGGTGACCGGAGGCAAGACCAACTTCGGCCGCCTGGGCAAGGCGCGGGCGTTGCTGATCGAGGATCACAATCAGGAAGCCGAACACGTATTGCGAGAGGCGCTGGTGGCCGATCCGACCAACGCCATGACCTATGATTTGCTGGGTACTCTGCTCTCCGACCTTGGCCGTTTCGACGAGGCCCGGGCATGCTTTGAACGGGCGATCGGGATCGCACCGCTGCTGGCGGGCAGCTACTACGAACTGGTCCGCTGCCGCCCGGTCACGAGCAAGGACAACGGTCTGCTGCAAGGGATGGAAGCAGCCTTAGCCATGCCGGGGCTGGAAGCGGCGCAACGCCTGCGGGTTCACCTCGCGATCGGCAAGGCGGCCGACGATCTTGGAGACTACGCCCTGGCTATGCGGCATTTCGACGCCGCAGACGACGTGCGCCGAAGCTTCGTGTCGTTCGACTCGGCAGCGTTTTCCGTCGAGATCGAACGCCTGATTGCCCGCTGCACTCCTCAAAGGATCGCGCGCGCGTCGGAATTCGGCAGCTCGGATGTGACGCCGGTGCTGATCATCGGCATGCCGCGGTCGGGCACAACTCTAGTCGAGCAGATCGTCTCCATGCATCCCGAGGTCGGGGCGGGTGAGGAGTTGCATTTCTGGAATCAGCGGGGGGCGGAGTGGCACCGGTCTTATTTGACTGACAACGGCACGGCTGAGACCGACAAGCCATTCGACATTTCGGAGTTCCTGGCCAAAGCGGCGGCAGACTATCTCGGAGTGCTGCGCACGATTGCGCCGACAGCGGCGCGAGTGACCGACAAGATGCCATTCAACTTCCTCTGGGCCGGACTGATCCACGTGGCATTCCCGCGCGCAATCATCATCCATTGCCGGCGCGCTGCGGTCGACACGGCGCTGTCGATTCATCAAACTCATTTCCTTCCGACGCTGGCGTTTCCGACCGGAGGCGCCGAACTGGTCGCGTATTTCCGCGACTACCAGCGGCTCATCGACCATTGGCGGAGAGTGCTGCCGGCGGATCGATTTCTCGATGTCGATTACGAAGATCTGACCAGCGGGCCCGAACCAGTAATCCGGCGGATCATCGCGGCCTGCGGCCTTCCGTGGGACGACGCGTGCCTGCGCCCCGAATCCAATCCGCGGGCGGTGAACACGCCCAGCAAGTGGCAAGCCCGGCAGCCGATCTATCGCAGCTCCGTCGCGCGCTGGCAACGCTACGAACCCTGGCTGGGACCGCTGCGCGCACTCGTCGATCTTGAGTAAGGTCGACCCAGGTTGAAGCTCGACCCGGATAGCGCCTGATCATCAGCGGGGGTATATACCCTTGAAAAAAAATATATATTTTCGGCTTAATCTATTTTTATCAATGGGTTGCGCGGCTTTGATCCGGGGGAGCGGCGCTAGATCTATGGATCGAAAGGAGTTGCGGGTAAAATATTCAGTTCAAAGGAGTTAGATGGCGGACGATGACGCTAAGTCCTTTAGAATCGACTGACTCCCTGTAAAATATTGCATTTGCTGGAGTTAGCTTTGTGCGGTTGAGTTGTCAAAGATCGACTGCGTTAGTTTTGTTAGATGCAGGATTTGAGGGACGAGCTTGGGGAAATTTTTGGCAAGTCGGTGAGCCGACCCCTCGGCAAATAGTCCCATCTGTCCCGGTTTTCAGCCCGCCCCGCAAAGATTAACGTCCTGTCTCAACCCAACCGGATTGGTTGCAATACATTTCGCAATGGACGCTCCCCCCGGACGTGCACGACGGATGCCCCGCAGTACAGACGGCGTTGCAATCGTTGGCGACTGCATGCGTGCCTTCCGAGGAGGAGTTGCAGGCTGGCAGGTTGACTACCGCCGATACCGGAGGATTGAAGCCTTGTTGGCCGCCCACGGTGCTATCGAACGTAAAGGGAACTGCAATGAAACCACTGGCGCCATTGATTCTCATGGGGGTGGTGGGACCGCCGCCGTTAACGCCGTTAGCAGTAAGGTGCAAAATGTCGTTACCACTTGTGACGGTTGGAGCGGAAACCCCATTTACCCCACCTTCTCCAAGATAGAAATAGTCCGTGTTTTGAGTGACTAAGCTTAAAGGGACGGTCTGACACTCGCCGGAGATTGTGTTGTTAAGGTAGCATCCGCTCCCCCCTGTGGATGTGGAGTTCCCAGCCAATTGTGAGGCAATGACTCTTATCATCTGCGTGCGGTTCGTGGCGCTTTCTGTAATGGTGATGCCATTGCTCTTGCTTCCGCCCGAGCCGTTGAGAGCGACGACATAAGAGTGGATGGTGACGTCGCTAGCATCGTTTAAATAAATGCCGGTCTGATTAGAAGAGGCGCCTTCGAGCTCTGTATACGCGCTGATGTCGATTCCACGGAGGCTGTGATTTGGGTCCCCGTTGCCATTGATCTCAAGCGCCGGATACCCGTCGCCTGCGTCGTTGCAGACGGAGCCGTTATTAATAGAAATTCCCACAATGGAATCGCCGGTTCTCGAAATCTTACAGGGTTCGCTGTTGGGTCTGCCTACATCCATCGCCCAGACGTTGTTGACTGCGAATGGTCCGGTGAATCCGCTGAGGGGGGGGGCCCCTGTCGATTGGATTAGCCACCCGTTAGTCACCGGATCAACTGTACAGCCGCTTGCCCCTGCTAATCCCGATTGGGTGTTGGTATAGGTTAGCGTCGAAGTTGACAAGCTCTTTACCTGCCAATTGCCGTTGTAAGCTGCGAAATTCCCTGTACCTGGTGCATGCAGTAACGCGGATGTAACCATTCAGCCGGACAGCAGCACTCCAAGACGGGGATACAGATAAAGTAACCGTTGTGCCGCTCTCTGTCGCAGTCACGCCTGTATTCTCAAAGGGAACTTGTGGCCCCGGGCAGTAAATAAATGTATCTCGAAAAATGGTCATGTTGCCGAGGGAATCTATAAGGACACAAGAGGAAGGCGGCGTGGCTGCCGCTGTCTCGTTAATCGTTACTCTATCGAGAATCATGGATGCTTGCGGAATATCACGATTCTTGACCATGTATTGGACGTTCATCGTCGAGGCCGCAAACACAGATAGGGTATCGTTGCTCTGACCACTCGCACCACTACTCCACGGAGCACCTCCAACCAGTCCACTGACCGAATGGATGCCAATGCAATAGCTCCCGGAGCTGCTGTCCTGTACGTTGCAGGTCAACACAACGTCGTTCCCACCAACAAGCACTACACCGTAAGGCGTCAGTGTCCCGCCAATTGTGACAGCGCCACCTAAGTCGAAGGGTGAGGTGAATGTTTCGCGATAGTGATCGACAAACTGAATTTGACCGCCTGGGTGGGATCCCATTGCAATGGCGTTCAAGCCATCCTGGAGATGGGGGTAAGTTGTTGTCCCTATCGTGATCGTTCCCGTCTGAGCGTAGACCAATGTGGCGAACCCAAACCCTAAAAGCAAAGCCACGCGAATACCAACACGAGTACCAAGCACTCTGTGCCTCCTAAGAGTCGATGTGATTTCGAGGGCCGACTGTGTGACAAGGTATCACGAAATAACACGAAAACAAGTCCACGAAGAGAGACTCCGCTGGACGTGTAGCTGCGCGCGTCACAATCCGCGAGAGCTTTCAATCCTGTAATTGAACTTACACATGTTCGTCACAAAGATGTCACACAGCCGTGACATCTGGTCTAATTGGGTCAGCGTCTGCGAAGTGTGGAGACAGACGGGACGTACCCCTGGACTGCACCCCTCCTATTCTGTGGAGCGCAACCAATTTTGCAGTCGCAGGCCCTCGACCTGTGAGAATTCTTTTTCGTCGTCAGTGACCATAACGTAACCAAGAGCCAGAGCTTGAGCCGCAATCAGCAGGTCATTGCTCAGCAGATCATTATTCAGCAAATCACGGGCGCCGATGGGTGTGCCCCGCTTCTCCAAACGAGTACGCAGCGATCCGTAGCTCGTGTCCGCCGGAGTCTCGAAGGGCAAGACTTACAGGGCTCCGAGCACCGCGTCTAACTGGGAGGGTCTCGCGGGGAGCGAAACGGGATGCACGCGAGATCCCTCCGCCCGCTGGTGAAAACGCG
>Ga0210410_10001420_pt1 | contig 22553 bp, 26 predicted proteins | sample IncBWC4MmetaG_FD_161058 | JGI IMG/M metagenome (GOLD analysis project Ga0210410, IMG submission 161058) | Forest soil microbial communities from Barre Woods Harvard Forest LTER site, Petersham, Massachusetts, United States - Inc-BW-C-4-M | ecosystem: Environmental > Terrestrial > Soil >... | reverse complement strand
ACGGTGGGCGATCACACGTCCATTCTGGCGTTCATCGAGAAGCGGTTCTTGAGCACCCAGACAACCGAGGGCGACGAAGACGACCGGGGCGTCACACGTCAATTCCTGACGCTACGCGACAAGCATGCGCACACGTTGGAGGATCTCTTCGATTTCGACGGTTCTCCGTCGTTGAATACCCGCGTGACGGTGGCGGCTCCGCCGGCACAGGACTGCACGCCCTAGTAAGTGGTGGTGCGGCGGATGAGCTGAGTAATCAGAAATCCGCAGAAACAAACAAGAGGATGCGCCCCACGGGCAAAGGTTGCCCGTGGGGCGCATGGCTTCTATCGTTCAGAAGGAAGCCTTATTTGCTAATCGTGATCCGGGTGACTGTGGCGGTAGTTCCAGTAATGCTGTTGGTAGCTATGCTTGCGGTGCTCGTACGCAACATACGAGTCGTGGCGTTGTTGCTGGTAGTTCCGATAGGCACGGTCTTCGCGGTCATCCCAGTTGTGGTAGTCGTGGTGATGCGAGTCGTAGACTCGAATTTGAACGTGCTCTTCCTGTGCCGCCGCCGCGGCGACGATGGGACCGCTGATTGCGAGGGCTGCCGTCAGGAATAGGCCGCTTACAAGTAGTTTTGCTCGATGCATATAATATTCTCCAGACCGCAATCCCTGGATTCAAGAGTTTGAAATCACGGTTAACTTCACTATGCGCGTTGCGTGGGCGGAAAGATGCCCTGTATTGAACAAGATGACAAATCTGTAAGATTGCCTTTTCAGGCTACATCTTTTTGGCGTAGTGGCCGCCGAAGAAGTCGTGAGGGTTCCACGCGGGACGCGCTGGATCTTGCGCGACGAACCAGCCGCAAAGATAGATGAACTGAGCGTATTTCACGGCCTGGTCGAAATCGAGGCCGGGCTGCTGCATGTCGTCCTGCGGAATTCAGAGTGAAATTTACCGTTAGACAGCCTATGCAGAGCTTGGACGGGTGTCAAACGGACGTGGTGAGCGGCGATCTGCAGCGAATCATTGGGAATTGCGGGGGATCAGGAGGCGTCGGGCGGCTCGGGGTGGATAGTGACGCGCGAAATTTGTGGGAAGCGCTCCTTGACGCTGTCCTCGAGAGCGGCGGTGACATCGTGGACGCGGGTAATCGAGAGATCGCCCTTCATCACGCAGTGGCAGGAAACGAGAATGTGGTGCTCAACCTGGCGGACGCGGACATCGTGGCAATTGATCAGCTCGTCGTAGGTGCCGGGCATGCCGTTGAGGAAGGATTCCACGGACATTTCCAGCTGGCGCATCTCGCCTGCCCGGGTATCGGGGGTCGCAATGTGGCGGCCGAGCGGCTCGATGTGAATGTTGACATCGACATCGCCCTTGCCGAGTTCGCGGATGCCGTCTTCGAGTTCGGTGGCGCGGCGGTGGGCTTCGCGGAGGCTTAGGTTTTCGTCCACTTCGAGATGGAGTTCGACGAAGAGGTGGCTGTCCTGTTGCGAGGCGGTGACGTCGTGGACAGCGAGACCGAGGCGGAGAGCGACAGCGCGGACGGATTCGAACAGCGTCTCATCGCGAGGTGCGCGAGGTTCGGCGTGGACGATGACGTCGGCGGGAACGATCTGGGCGATGCGCTTCTCGATTTTGTCGGTGAGGGCGTGAACCTGTTCGAGATTGGCGGTGCGCGCAACGCTGACGGTAGCGTCAACGAAGTAGCGGTTGCCGGCGCGACGGAGGCGGACGCGTTCCACGTGGAGAACTCCTTCAATATTTCCGACCTCGGTAACGAGCTGATCCTGCAGCCCCGCGGGAGCGGCGTCGAGAAGGGCGTCGAGGGTGCGGCGGCCGAGTTGTGAACCGACCCAGAGGATCACGCCAGCGACGGCGAGGCCGGCGAGGGAGTCGGCGTAGGCAAGCCAGGGAAGATTCCAGACATTGCCGGCCCAGACGAGAGCCACGCCGAGGATGACGACAATCGTGCTCCACACATCCGTTGAAAAATGCAGGGCGTCGGCTTCGAGCGCTTCGCTGGAGTAGCGTTTGGCGACGGCATTGAGCGTGCGGGCGCGGGTCAAATCAATCGCGAGAGCAACGAACAGGATCAGGATTGCGGTGACGCTCGGCTGGATATGGACCGAACGGAAAAAGAGGCGATGGAAAGCTTCGTAGATGATGTAGACGGCGGTGAGGATGAGCAGGCCGGTTTCGATGAACGCGGAAAAATTTTCAAACTTGCCATGGCCGTAGGGGTGGCGCTCGTCCGCCGGCTGGTCGGAGACGCGCACGGAGAGAAACGTGATGACGGCAGCGACGAGGTCGAGGCCGGAATGCAGCGCTTCGGAGAGGATGCCCAGGCTGTCGGTGCGGATTACCAAAAAAGTTTTCAGGCAAAGCAGGAGAGCGGCAGAGCCAATGCTCAGCAGGGCGGCGCGCTTCTTTTCCTGGATGGCGGTAGGCAGGTCTCGGGAAAGGACCATGGACTAAGACTACAACATGTGGCGAGAGGATGCCGTACGGGGACTTGAGAGAGAGTGATCCGTGGCCCGTGTTCCGTGGGTAAAAGGAAGGGCGCAAAGTGGACTTGTCGAGCAAGATTTGAGATTGAGGTTCTTCGGGCATCCTTATCGGATGCCCTTAGAATGACAGATGTGTTCCTTGAGACGTTTTTCCTATGGGCAACTTCTGCGTCTCGCTCAGGATTTTTTTGCAGGGACGAAGCGGAGAGACGCGGAGTTCATGCAATAGCGCAGGCCGGTGGGCTTGGGGCCATCGTCGAAAACGTGGCCGAGATGCGCGTCGCAGAGGCGGCAGGAGACTTCGTCGCGGGACATGCCGAAGCTGTTGTCCGTGGATACAAAAATATTTTCCTTGGCGATGGGCGCCCAGAAGCTGGGCCAACCGGTGCCGGATTCGAATTTAGTGTCCGAGGTAAAAAGGGCGTTGTTGCAGCAGATGCAGCGGTAGAGTCCCTTCTCGTGATTCTCGAAGTAGGCATTCTGGAATGGACGTTCGGTGCCGGCGTGCCGGGTGACATGATATTGCTCGGGATCGAGGAGCTTGCGCCACTCTTCGTCGGTCTTAACCACTTTCGAGACCGTAACCACCCCAACCTTCTTCCCGGCATCGTCAAATTGAACAATTTTCACCGGGCCGCTGTTGGAGTCGGCGGAAACAAGCGCGGAAGGAGCGGATAGTTCGCGGCGCACGGTCCACAGCAGCAGCGAACCGCCGGCCAAACCACCCAATCCAGCAAGAAACGCGCGGCGATTGGATTCCATAGAAAAACCTCCGAAAGGCAGAACGAGGCAGCCCATGCGGACTACCCTGCCTCATGTGAGTTGCTCGCGCGGAAAAGGTTACAGCGAGCCCTTGGCGCTCATCGGCGGCTCGGGAAGTAGCGGCAGGTGCTTGGGTTCGCCACGCGCGCCACGCACTTCGACCTCCTCGAAGAGCAACGAGGGCGCGACGACGGAAGCCGGTAACCCGTTCTGCGCGGTGCCGAAAGCAGCCAGCGCCGTGCCGGCAACTCCGGCGGTCTGATTCTGCATGTAATTGAAGACCACGCTGTCGTTGCCAACGCCTTCGATGTTGCGCAGCATGCGCGGGCCAAAACCGCTGATGCGCGCGCCGCGCACGATCTCCTCATGGCCATCGGACGGATAAATTTTGTAGACGACGAGCGGCAGGCGATCCGTGGCCGCGTTGCCTCCAAAGCTGGCCAATAATTCGCTGAAATCTTCCTGGTGCAGCAGGCTGAGCGACGGATTGTCCATCTGGCGGACCACCATGCAGTAGTCGAGCTTTTCCGCGCGGCAGGAGTCGAGGAACTTCTTCTTCAAATCTTCCTTCGAAAGAGCCTCCGCGGAGGAAAAGAAAAGATTGCTCATCGCCGGCCTGGCGTCGACCAAGAACGCGCTGCGCCCGTGGCCATTGGACTTTTCAAAATCCGGGCCGGGGCGGCGGGACATCAAAAGGTTCTTGAGCTTGCCTTCATCCACCACCGTAACCTTCTCGCCGGGAACGCCTTCCTGGTCGATGGCATAGCTCCCTATTAGCAACGCGCCTTTGTAATCCGCCGCGCCCGGGTTATCCAGGAGCGTGACGCCTGCGGGAAGGACCCGCGTGCCGACCTTGCCGCTCCAATCGCTGCGACCGCCGAGGCTGCTCATCAACTGCTCAACCACAGGCTGAAACGCGAGCGGAGGACGCGCCCCGCTGAGCGAGGGCGTCAAAACTTCGGCGAGAAGTGCCGCTGCCGCGCGAGGCTCGAAGAGCACCGGGCCGGTGTAATCGGGCGCGGGCGGCGCGGCCCGCATGCCCATCAATTCCGTGCCGGCAACATTGAGCGCCTTGCGGACCGCATCCGGGCTGGGGAGATCGGCGGGCCGCGGCGCATACGTCGCGTAATAATTGTTCACCTGCATGCCGTCGGCTGCGAGAGAACTGAGCCCCGATTCGATCCCGGCGAAGGAATGGTTCGCGCGAACTTCCGTGCCCTCGCTGGTCAGCAGGTACTCGGTCGTGAACACGAGATAATAGGTGACGCGCGATTCATAAATCTGCGGGAACGCGCGGAGCGCCGCGGAAGAGTCGCGCGCTTCCTGTTCCCAATTGCGGCTAGTCCAGTCCGAGCCGACGAGAGGCTCGATGTGCGTAACCGGTTGCACATGCGAGAAATCGTCAATGTCAGACTGCCGGGCTAGGCTGCTGAGATAAGCCTGCTTGCGCGAATAGGTTTCCACCGCTTCCTTGAACGCCTGGTCGGTGGCGATCCAAAGATCCTGGCGAAGCGAATCGTAGTCGCGATCGATGCCGACCGTACCGGAGGGGCCGATGAAGCCGCGGAAGCCGTCTTCGCTGATGAAGTTGGAACTGTCGAGCTTGTAATCGCCAACCCGCGCGGAGACATTCATCACCCGGCTGCGATTGTGCGCGGAGGTGACCAGCGCGCCGTATTCGGCAACCACTTCGCGAATATCCATGTCGAGAAGCCGGTACTCGATGTAATACGGCCGCACGGGCTTGTCGAGCTTGGGAATCTTGAGTTCCAGGCGCGACTTGGCACGCGCCATTTCATCCTTCATGGCTTGCAAGGTGTGATCGTTGTCGGCGGGAGCTTGCGCGAACGCCGCGGATGCGGCGGCAAGGGCGATAACAGCAGCGAACGGGCGAATCGAACGCATTACTGAAGGCCTCCGGATTTCTGGTTGTCGTGTGCCGGAGGCGGCAAAATGGGCGGCCGATCCGTGGACGATTGCTTCTTTTGCACTTCGAGCTCGGAAGTAAGAATGGCCGGGGAAGCCGCGGAGACCGGCACGTAGCCGGATTCGGCGCCGCAGTAGCCATTGAAAACTTCGGGCGTGTCGCCGGTGGCGACGATTTTTGTCAAGGCGGCCAGCGGCGTGCCAACAATATCGACACCGCGTACGAGCTGGTCCGGGCGGCCGTCCGCAAAAACTTTGTAAACAACAAGCGGTTCCACCTGGAAAGCTTGCGGCTGACCGCGGCCGGTGAAGGTAAACCCTCCGGCGATGTCATCAATCAGCAGCCCGTACGGCTTGCCCTGCTGCTTGACCAGTTCGATCAGCTTGGCCCGGAGCTGGGCGTTGGTGAGCGTCTTGCTGCTTTCCACCAGCAGATTTCCCTGCCGGGAAACGGGCGTGGCGCCTATCTGGCGGCGGCCGTGGCCGTTCGAATGCGGAGAGTCCTTCAACGGCGAACGGGACATTTCGAAATTTTTCAGGACCCCGTGATCGACCAGGACCACGCGCTGCGCGGCCACGCCCTCGTCGTCAAACTGGTAGTAGCCGAGCAAATCCTGGCCCACGACCTTTTTCTCCGTGGCGTCATCTACCACCGTCAGAAAGCTGGGAAAAATCTGTTCGCCGACCTTCTTGGCGAATGTCTGCCCCTCGGTCACATCCTTCTGGCGGTGCCCTTCGGCGCGATGGCCGAAAACCTCGTGAAAGAAAACGGCGGCGGCGCGGCCGGTGAGCAAAGCCGGGCCTACGGTAGGATCGTTCAGGGGCGAAACGACCAGCCCATCCATCTCCTTGACCAACTGGGCGGACGCAACATGCACCGCTTTGTCATCCGGCGCATCGCTGGAATTCACCCAGTCAAAATTGTAGTAGCGGTTGATGTCCATGCCATCTGCGGCTTTTCCCTGAATGAATAGTTCCAGCCGGTAACGAACCTGGCCGAATTGAAGCTGCGTACCTTCGGAATTCACCTGAATCTGATTTTGCGCCTGGGCCGTGAAGGTGACGATCGAATTGATCACCGCGGTAGATTCGCGAAAGTAACGGGTGTAATCGCGGACTTTCTGTTCCCAGGGTTTGCGATCGAGCGAAAAGGAAACCAGCGGGCCGGTGTAAATCTGGGGCTTTTCGCGCGAAAAATCCGGCGCCGCGCCTTCTTCGGTTTGTACTTTCACTTCCTTGCCGGTTTTGATCTTGATGAGCGCTTCGGCGGCGGAGCGATATTCCGTGTCGGTTTCGAGCCACACCGCCCGGCGGAGAACTTCGGGATCGTCATCTATGGGCACGTTGGCGCCGGGGCTGCCGGAGGGCGGCTGGCGGCCGTCAATCTTGTGAGTGTTGTCCAGCTCATAGCTGCCCGTGCGGACGGCGACTTCCAGCCAGCGGTTACGTCCTTCGTCGCTGTTCAACAAGGCGCCATTGGAACCGGAAACGGTGGCGCGCTGCGTGTCGGTGAGGGTGTAGCTGATGAAATAGGCGGCGGGATCCTGGGCGCCATACACTTTCATGGAACGGTCCAGTTCCGCCTTCAACGCGGCGATGAGCGGAGAAGGCTTTGCCGCGGCATCCGGCGGCATAGCAAACAGACGCGGGCTTGGAACTAATACAAACAGCGCGCCGAGCGTGGCGCAAAGACAGAAACGGCGGGCCGAAAAAACGCGGATGGAAGGGTTCAAGAGTGCCTCACTCACAATTAGACGCAATGCTCAAAGGTTCAGTGTACGCCACCGCCGGTAGGTAGACAAAGCGTGGTGTGGACGGCGAGAAGCGGCAAAGCCACTACCTGAGGTTAGATGGCCGAAGCGAGGGGAGCGTTGCTAAACCAAGTGGCCCTGGTGGGATTGCGTCGCCGAGGCCTCAGGAAGGGCTGGAATTGGGATCAACCCCTAGCAAGTCTTTGCGCCGTTGGGGCAGCCTGTTGTGGGCACCGGCGCGGGAGCGCTCGAGCTCCGTGTGGTCACGATGGGAACGACAATGATGGGAATGGCGGCAAGGATGCCGATCGTGATCGCCGCACCTTTGCTGATGTGGTGAACCTGGCCGATGTTCGGGCCGGTTTCAAGAGTGGTGCTGGCAATCGCTTCGGAAAGCGCGGAGAGATTCGCCTGCGAAGGCGCGGCCGGTCCGTTCGAATCGCTGTTGCGCACTGTAGTGAGTTGCCCGGCTTTCACGGCCACGCAAACACCGGCGAGATTGCAGACCTTGACGACGCCATCAAACACAATCACGGTCATGACGTTATTTTCATAAGAGACGTAAAAGTCCGTGCCGACCACGCCGGCAACGCCCGAGGGCGTGTGCACTTCGAACTTCCCATTGGGCTGCGAAATTTTTTGCGCCTGCGAGCGGATTTTCCCAACCGTGACCTCGAGGTCGGTCTGCTGAGCGCCTGCGTCGTGCTTCACCACCTTCACGGAGGAATCCGACCCGACGTTGAGCACCGAGCCGTCGTCGAGCGAAACGCGCGCGCGGCCGTTGGCCTGGGTGGTCAGCACATCCAGCCAATCAACGGGAGTTTTCGCGCTGGCATTCATGGATTTCGCGCCGCGCAGGAGATTGACCGCCGGAATGACGCGGGAAACTTCCCCTGCGCGCTGGCCGGCGACATCGGGTAGGGCGAACGCGTCGAAGGGAATCGCCAGCGCACAGGTGAGCAGGCAAACGAGTGCGACGGGACAAGGGGATCTTCTATTCATCGAGGACTCCTAAATAGCAACGAATCTTTGAATACCTTAGTTACTGGAGAAGCGGCCACAGGTCAATTGAAAAGAGGCCAAGCTTTGCCCAGTTAACCACGGTGGAGAACGCGAGCGGCAACTATCCGGCGAAGTGGAAGTAAGCAGCGGTCATATCGTCCCACTGCTTGCAGTTAGTGGTGAAATCCTGGATGGTCGAAAAAAGATGGCCCAGGAGGTCGACAGGCGATTCGCCGGCATGACGGCGGCAAACATCCTGGATGCCTTCCACGCTAAACTCCTGGTCCAATTCGTTGCGGGCGTCGCTGAGGCCGTCCGTGAAAAAGAGGAGAGAATCACCGGGTTCCAACTGTAACGAGAGTTCTTCGTAAGTCGCCGCCGAAAAGAAGCCGGGAGGCAGGCCTGCAATCTGAAGTAGGCGCGAATCTCCGCCTCGGAGCAGCAGTGGGCCTGGCATACCAGCACTGACAATGCGCATCTGAGCAGTGCCGGGATGAAACAAGGCGTACTGAATAGCCGAATGCCGCCCGGAAATGCCCCGGAGGAGCAGGCGCTCATTCAACAGCGAGAGCACGCGCTCGGGTTCCATGCCGGTTTTATGGATGCCGCGAAGCGTGCCGACGGCGAGCGCCGCATAAAGCGCTGCTGGAAGACCTTTCCCGGAAACGTCGCCGACGTACAGGCCTATGGTATCGTCGCTGAGCTTGAAGTAGTCGAGGTAATCGCCGCCCACCTCCGTCACCGGCTGGAATGCATGGGAAATGGTGACACCGGCGGTGCGCAGAGGATGCGCGGGCAGCATGACGCTCTGAATGACGCGAGCCTCTTCAAGTTCCTGCTCGCGAAGTTTTTCAATGGAACGCAGTTCCGAAGGTAGTAGCAAGCTGCCCATGAACCTATCCGGAGGGGAGAGTGGGACCGCGAGAGGGGCGGCGTACTATGGAGCATAACAGGGCGCGGGGGGCAGCAGGAGAAATTGCCTGGAGGTTGTTACCAATTGTACTCCGCGTGTGGCGAAGAGCTTGCGCACGTCGGAGGTCGACGAAAGAATAGACACATGCGCGTTCTTGCACTGGTACTGGTGGCGGCCCTGGTCGTCTTCGGGGTGTATGTAATTTATTTGAAGAAGATGCCCACGACCGACGCGGGCACGGCGCCAACACAAGCCATCAGCCTGACCGGTGTACGCATGGACCTGATGCAGATTGCACAGGCCGAGCGCGCAAACCTGGCTTTGAACAACTCGTGCGCTACGGTGCCTGAATTGATTTCGTCAGTGGCGATCAGCATGGCTCGGCCGGAGCGGGACGGTTACACCTACGAGGTAAATTGCGTGAGCGGGACGGAATTCCAGGCGGTCGCGCGTCACGCGCCGGCGCCCGAAGGTTCACCCGTCCGGTATCCGACCCTGGCCATTGATTCCTCGATGCAAGTCAGCGAAATCCAGTAAAACTCATCCCTCTCAAGTCCACGTCCTTTGCTCGTTTTGGCGGGAACAATCCGCTACCCTTCTGCGTATTTAGGGGTGAGGCCGCACAAAGCGGCCGGCGACGGATGAGCGGAAAGAGAGCAATAAAATGGGTGGCGATGTGATCGGATTGGTTGCCGTGGTGTTGACGTGCGGGATTCCTTTGGCGGCGATGTATACGTTTTACAGGGTGCGGAAATTGCGCACCGAAGAGCGGTTGGCCGCGCTGGCGCGCGGGACGGAAATCCCTATGGAACCGGAGCTTTCGCAGTATGCCAGGTCGCGCCGCGCGGGGATTCTGCTGGTGAGCGGCGGTGCTGGGTTTATTTTAATGTTTGCGATGATCGGGCGGGTGGTGGGCGAGCCGCAAACGCTGGTGGCCTCGGCGTTTGGCATCCTGCCGCTGGCCATCGGCCTGGGCTATTTCGTGGACGCCGCGCTGATTCGCCGCGATTTGAAGGCATCCTAATCCGGCTGGTTGCGCGAGCGCCGAGTGCCGGTTCAGGGGCCAGGCTTTTGGTCGGCCACAAGGGTGCCAGACAGCGCATAGTTTGTCGTAGGCAAGTCCAGAAATGTGATTTGAATATGTTCCGGTTTGGCTTTGCCATCTTCGACCAACACTGAGGCGATCCGTTGGGCAATTCTGCGCTTTTGATCGATTGAGCGCCCCTCAAGCCAGGTAATTTGCACGTAGGGCATGGTCCCTCCTCAAGAACAGGTCTGGAAATCCTGTACTTTAATGACGGGGGCCTGGCGGGAAAGGTGAGCCGTCCCCGTGTGTTAGAATCAAATCGGGATGAATCCCGCTATTCCACAGATGCTGGAGCTGCAGAGGCTGGACCAGACGACGGCTGGGCTGCGCGCCGAGCTCGAAGGCATGCCCAAGCGGCTGCGGGAAGCCGATGCAAAGCTGAGCGGCGAGCGGACCGCGCTGACCTCGGCGAAAGAAGCGCTGACGCAGGCTCTTGCGCAGCGCAAGAAACTTGAACTGGACGTGCAGCAGTGGAAGGATCGCGCGAAGAAATACCGCGACCAGAGCAGTTCCGTCAAAACGAACGAGGCGTACAAAGCGCTGCAGCATGAAATTGCCACCGCCGATGGCGAAGCCGGCAAGGCCGAAGACCTTGTGCTGGAACAGATGATGACGGTCGAGGAAGCGGAACGCCGCGTGAAACGCCTGGAAGCGGAACTGAAGGAATCCGAGCAGGTGATTGCGGCGGAGAAGAAAGAGATAGAAGAGCAGTTCGCCGGAAAAAAGAAGGCCTGGGAAGCGGCCACGGCCGAGCGCCGCGGCATCGCGAAAAAGATTCCCGAGGATCTGCTGGAGCTTTACGAACGGATTGCCAAGAAGCATCCCGGCACGGCGCTGGCGCAGGTGCGCGACGGGCAGTGCAAGGCGTGCGGATTGCGGGCGCTGCCGCATACGGTGCAACTGCTGGAATCAGACACCGATGAGGAGATATTCCGCTGCGAGTCCTGCGGGCGGATTCTCTATTCGCTGGAACCCATTGCCCACGCCGCGCCGAAAGAATCGGCTACGGGAGCGGCGAACTCCTGATGTCGAAACGCCCACCAGTGCAAAAAGGCGCGGGCCTTTTTGGCGAAGCGGAACCCGAGCGCAAAGCGATCGCTGCTTACCAGGCGAATGTTGACGGCGGCTCGCGGGGAAATCCGGGGCCGGCGGCATATGGCGTGGTGGTGTGGGACCCGCGCGGAGAGATTGTGGCGCGGCTGAAGAAGTACATCGGGATCAACACCAACAATGTGGCGGAATATTTTGGGCTGATCGCGGCGCTGGACTACGCGCAGAATCATGGCATTCGCGCCTTGCGCGTCGAAAGCGATTCGGAATTGATGGTCAAGCAGATGCGCGGGCAATACAAAGTGAAGAGCGCGGAGTTGAAGCCGCTTTTTGAACGGGCGAATAAAATGTCGCAGACATTCGAATCGTTCCGCATCAGCCACGTTTATCGCGAGCAGAACAAGGAAGCGGATGCGTTGGTGAACCAGGCGCTGGATGAAACCGCGGGGCCGGGTAGCACGCCTAGTGTAAAAGCGGAAAAACCCACGGCCAAAGATGGGACCATGCGCCTAATTGCCCGTTACAAAGATGGCGTTTTGCAGCCCTATGATGCACTGGATCTTCCCGATGGGACGGAAGTAGAGGTTCTACTGCGATTGCGGAAATGACGGTCGATCGGCCCTCCACCAGCGCTACATTAAAGAATTAAGAGAGAAAAAAGCTAGGCGGCTGTGAGTTCGCGCGCCACCGGCGGTTTCAGGACGTAGGAGCGGTAGAGCGTGTCGCGCTGCGCGGGTTGAAAGCCTGCATCGGTGATGATACGGCGAAGCTCTTCTTCATTGGTGCGGTTCCGGACACCCGCGGCGTACACCACGTTTTCCTCGATCAAAATGCTGCCAACGTCGTCGGCGCCGAATTGCAAGCCAACCTGGCAAACTTTGATGCCAGGAGTGAGCCAACTCGACTGGATATGGTCAATGTTGTCGAGATACAGGCGGCTGACGGCAAGCGTCTTCAAATAATCGACCGCCGTGGTTTCCTGCACCTTCTTGCCGAGCGCCGTATTTTCCGCGGCGAAAATCCACGGAATGAACGCGGTGAAGCCACCGGTCTCTTCCTGCAGTTGCCGGACGCGGTTAAGGTGATTGACGCGGTGCTGCAGCGTTTCGCCGCACCCGAACATCATCGTGGCCGTAGTGCGCAGGCCAAGGGAATGCGCGGTGCGGTGGACTTCCACCCAGTCATCGCTGGTGCACTTCAGGCGCGCGATTTTGCCGCGAATTTCGTCGTCGAGAATTTCCGCGCCGCCGCCGGGGATGGATTGCAAGCCCGCGTCCATGAGGCGCTGGATGGTGTCGCGAATCGAAAGCTCGCTGACTTCCGCGATGCACAAAATCTCCGGCGCGGAGAAGCAATGCAGGTGTACCTGCGGGTAGCGGGCTTTCAACGAGCGAAGAAGATTTTCGTAATAGCCAATCTGCAGGTCGGGATGCAGGCCTCCCTGAAGCAGAACGCCGGTACCGCCAAGCTGGAGCATCTCGTCGATCTTCGCGTAAATGGTTTCGAACGGCAGGATGTAGCCGTCCTTCGCGCCGAGCGGGCGGTAGAACGCGCAAAACGAGCAGTATTCCGTGCAGAAATTCGTGTAGTTGATGTTGCGATCGATCTGGTAAGTGGCGATGCGCGGATCGTTTTTCTGGAGCCGCAACTGATGAGCGGCCATGCCAATGCCGACGAGGTCGTCGGACTGGAGCATTTCGAGTGCTTGCTGTTTTGTGATTCCCACGGTGCGTTTCCTTAAACTTCAAGTTTTCCTGGTTGGCTCCAATGGCTTACCGGGCTCTGCGTCGTCCGGCTGCTGCCAACGGCAAAATCCAAAGAGCGTCCCGGGCCGCCCGGTTCGGAGGCCAGCGCCAGCTTATGTATCTCGGAAATCAGCCCCAACTCCGCAGCGAGCTCATAATAGCGCATCAGCCCACGCATATTTTCTTCGTCCAGGTGATAGTCGATATTCTCGAGCAGATAGCGCCGCAAATCAGCAGCAGGCAGATTCATTTCTGCTGCGGACTCGGAGGCGATAGCGTCCACATGCTGCAATCCGAAGGCGAGAGAATCCTGGAAATCCTGCACCAATTGCGGCGTAACGGCTTCGCGCCGCGCGGCCCAGACGGCCAGCACCGCCGGCAAGCTCGTCATCGCCCGCCACTTTTCGACAATGTCGTAAATGTAGAAGGAACCACTCTCGCTGAGTCCGGTGAGCGAAGCTGTCGAAACGAGATCGCCCGCGGCGTCTCGATGAGCCCCGGGCGCACAAGCAATCGCGAGCCGCAAGGCGGGGTCGCCGATGAGCAAGGCCGCGTCCGCCTGCTGGAGCATCACGGGCAGGTCAGGTGCGGCTTCAAAAAATTCCGGCTGAATGTGCCAGAGCCTTTCGCAGAGGATGCGCGTAAGCGCCTGCGTGCTGCGTGAACTACGATCCAGCGCGACGCGCTTGACTTCCTGGATGGGTTTTTTGGAAACCAGCAGCAAGCTGCGCACGGATTTTTTGGACGCGATGGAGAGATTCGCCAGGATCACCAGGTCCGGGATGCGCTGATACTCGATGGCCGGAATGATCGCCACGTCCACAACCCCGGAACGAAGCGCCTCAGCGCACTGCGACGGCACGGTAAACGAAAGCTCATACTTCCCGCGTAGCGGCCCATGCGTAAAGCCGCGCACGAGAGGCGCTGTGTTCAGATACTCAACGATGGAAATGCGCGGACGATTCACAATTCAGCTCTTCCAGGAAAGCGGAATTAGTATAACAAACGTAGCTATCGAAGGCCGCTGAAGCTCGTTCGCCGGAACCTCCAATTGCTTCAAAAGGTATGAAATCACCAGAGTTCCTTCCCCACCCATTTGTTTTGCGATTTTGCGGGCTTCTGCTACAATTAAGACTTTGCTTTTCAATCTTTTGGAGTGCAGGAATCGATATGGCATTGAAGTGTGATCTTTGCGGCAAAGGGCCGCATTACGGAAACGTCGTCAGCCACGCCAACAACACCCGGCGCCGGCGCTGGAATCCGAACCTGAAGCGCGTCCGGGCAGTGGTTGCCGGCGTTCACAAACAGATTCGCGTGTGCACGGCATGCATCCGTCTGGGCCGTGTGACCAAAGCAGCCTGAGCGAACCTTTGAACCTCTCCCCAAGCACCACCAGCAGAGCACTGCGACTGCGGCGCGCCGGGGTCCTCTTGCCCGCGGCGGGACTGGTGTTTTCCGTCCTCGCCGGGTGCAAACAGTCGGAGCATCACGCAGCCGACGTGTGGGCCACTGTGAACGGCACGGAGATCAAGCGGGATGAGGTGGAGAAATATTACCGTTCTCAGGTGAATCCCGAGGGCCAGGAGCCTTCGCAGGAAGAGGCGCTCTCGCTGAAACTGAACGTAACCGACCAATTGATCAACAACGAAATCCTGCTGGAACGCGCCAAGAAGCTGAACCTGGAAGCCAGCGACGGCGAAGTGGAAGACAAGTTCACCGAGCTGAAGAGCCCGTTCACCGAGGAAGAGTTTCAGCGGCAACTGAAAGCGCGCGGTATGAGCGTCGACGATTTGAAGCGCGACCTTCGGCGGCAACTCTCCATCCAGAAACTCCTGAACCGCGAAGTGGCGGCGAAGATCACCATCAGCGATCAGGACGTGCTGGATTTTTACAATGCCAATCACAACCAGTTTAACGTCGCTGAGCCGCAATACCGGATTTCGCAGATCGTCATCACTCCGCGCAAGGAATTGCAGGTGCGAAACCGCAAGAACGACGACGCCACCAACCCAGCCGAAGCAGAGCGCAAGGCGAAGATGCTGACCGACAAGCTGAACAGCGGCGCGGATTTTGCGCAACTGGCGATGGATTATTCCGAAGACGTGAACACGGCCGGAAACGGCGGCGACTTGGGCTATATCCCGGAGTCGGCGCTGAACCAGTCCGACCCGATGCTGAAGAAGACCGTGATTGCGCTGAAACCCGGCCAGGTGAGTCCGCCGATTCAGCTGAAGGACAGCATCCGCATCCTGAAGCTGGTGGCGCGCGAAGCGGCTGGCCAGCGGGGCGTGAACGATCCACAGGTCCAGCAAACCGTCCGCGACACCTTGCGCAACCGCAAGGAACAGCTCTTGCGCTCCGCGTACCTGGCAACGGCGCGCGACGAAGCGAAGGTTACGAATTATCTGGCGCAGCAGGTGGTTGAAACCGCCGGCAAGCTGCCGGACGCCGCGAAATCTACGTTACCGCCGATCAAGCCGGCTGTGTCGCTGCCGCTAAATAGTTCTCCCGCAAACACGCAGTAATTCCCTGCCCCGCAATTTGCGATTGGTTTGAGGCGATTATTTCGCCGGTACGAAGTCGCTCGCGCCCACCAGCTTCACCGCCACATCCGTGAAGAAAAGACGAAACGGCTTGTCGTTGTACGTGACGCGATGGTCCTCGGAGATGAGGATCGGCCCGGCCATCTTGTGCGGTTCACTCCACCCACGCAAGCACTTCCCCGGCGTTTACGTTTTGCCCTTCCTTGACGAGCAGGCGTTCGACTTTCCCGCTTTTGGGCGAGCGGATTTCGTTCTGCATTTTCATGGCTTCGACAACCAGCAGGCCCTGGCCCGCTTCCACGGCGTCTCCAACCGCCGCCAGCACGCGAATGACTTTGCCGGGCATCGGCGCGAGGATCTCCTGGCGGCCTTCCACTTCCACCGCGCTATGTTTGCGTCCGCGCCACGCGCGCGGATCAATGATGTCCGCGGAGAATTCGTGCGGCCCGCACTGCAGCTTCAGCGTGCCATCCACGGAGCGCGAAAGGTGAATTTCGAAGGATTGCCCGCCGAGCATCACGGAAATGGCGTTCGGCGCAACCTGCACTGCGTCGGCGTCGACGGGCTTGCCGTCGAGGGAAACTGTGGAAACCTCGCCCTTTCGTTCCAATTCCACTACGTGTTTTCGCTTGCCGCTTGCGCCAGTGAGCTGGATCTCAAATTTCATGGCATGTGATCCATTTGCTGACGCCGGCCTTCCATCTTCCAACGGGAAGGAGTTACCTGGGGCTCCGCGCCATCAGAGCATGCGGCATTCGATTGCGCGCTGTGCCACCACGCCGCTGCGATCAGAGCGGCTTCTTCGGTTCCCGGGCGCGGTGGAACAGCGGGCGGATGCGGTCGGGCGAGCAGTTCATCCAGCCATTTGGTGTGAATCTCTGCCCGAAGGAATTCCGGTTCGGAAAGAATGCGGCGGAACAGGCTGACGTTGGTACGGATGCCGGTGATGGTGTACTCGTCAAGGGCGCGGCGGAGGCGGGCAATGGTCTCCTCGCGGCTGTTGCCCCAGGCAATCAATTTGCTGAGCAGCGGATCGTAGTCCATCGGCACGGTCCAACCTTCGTAAACGCCATCATCGAGGCGAATGCCGGGGCCGGTGGGCACGTGGCACGAAATAATCTTGCCGGGAGACGGAAAGAAATTATTGTCGGGGTCCTCCGCATAGAGGCGCACTTCCATGGCGTGGCCGCGCGGCGTGATGGTTTCCCACGCAAACGGTAGGCGGTGATCGGCGGCAATCGCGATCTGGAGTTTCACCAGGTCAAGGCCGGTCACCTGTTCGGTGACGGGATGCTCTACTTGCAGGCGTGTATTGACCTCGAGAAAGTAGTAGTTGAGATCGGCATCCACGAGAAATTCCACCGTGCCGGCGTTGGTGTAGCCCCCGGCGCGGCCGAGACGCACCGCTGCATCACCCATTTTGCGGCGGAGTTCCGGAGTAACCACCGGCGAGGGCGCTTCCTCGACCACTTTCTGATGTCGCCGCTGGACGGAACATTCGCGCTCACCGAGCGAAACGCAGCGGCCGTGGGCATCAGCAAGAATCTGAATCTCGATGTGCCGCGGCCCGACCAGATATTTTTCAAGAAAGACCCGCTGGTCCCCGAAAGCGTTCAGCGCTTCGGAAGCCGCGTCGCGCCACGCGGAGGCAAACGCCGCATCATTCGGCACCATACGCATGCCTTTGCCGCCACCGCCCGCGATGGCCTTCAACAGCACCGGATAGCCCATGTTTTGTGCCAGGGCTTGCGCCTCTTCAGGATTTTCGATCGGGTCGCTTGTGCCCGGCACCGTTGGAACGTTGGCGCGCCGCGCCAGTTGCTTGCCCGCGGTCTTCGAACCCATCGCTTCCATGGCCTCGGCGGAAGGGCCGATGAACGTAATCCCCGCATCGGCGCAGGCACGGGGCAGCGCGGCATTTTCCGCAAGGAAGCCGTAGCCCGGATGCAACGCATCGCACCCGGATTTCTTCGCCACATCCATCAGCTTATCAATGCGCAGGTAGCTCTCTCGCGAAGCCGCGGGCCCGATCAGGTAGGCCTCATCGGCAAGCCGCACGTGAAGCGACGTGCGGTCCACTTCGCTGTACACGGAAACAGTCTGGATGCCCAACTCGCGGCAGGCTCTAAGGATGCGAACGGCAATTTCACCGCGATTGGCGATCAGAATTTTCTTGAACATTTGTGATTGGGTAACCTGCAGGATTTTATCATGCGGAGCGCATCATCAAGGTTGCGCCAAGCCTCCACGAAGGTTCTGCCTTGTGTGTTGACTCCAGGCACTCCCTTTACGTAAGCGATGAACCAGTCTCCATGCTTTTCGATGACGCGAGTCAATGCGCTTTTCATAGCGGGATGTTGGCGTGCTTCTTTTTGGGATTGGTGTCGCGTTTGTTTTCGAGAGCGCGCAACGAGGTGATAATGTGTGCGCGGGTCTCGGCCGGCTCGATGACGGCGTCGATGTAGCCGCGTTCGGCGGCAACGAACGGATTTGCAAACCGGTTGCGAAACTCGGCGATCTTTTCCTTGCGTAGCGCGGCGCGGTCCGCTTCGGGCGCGTTGCTTAGCTCACGCTTATACACGATGTCCACTGCCCCTTCCGGCCCCATCACCGCAATCTCGGCGGTCGGCCAGGCAAAGTTGGCGTCGGTGCGGATGTGCTTTGAGGCCATAACGCAATATGCGCCGCCATACGCCTTGCGGGTGATAACCGTAATTTTCGGCACGGTCGCTTCGGCAAACGCGAACAAAAGTTTCGCGCCGTGGCGAATGATGCCGCCGTACTCCTGCTGCGTGCCGGGCAGAAAACCCGGAACGTCTTCAAACGTAATCAGGGGAATGTTGAACGCGTCGCAAAAACGCACAAAGCGGGCGCCCTTCACCGAGGCATTGATATCCAACGTGCCGGCCAGGAACGCAGGCTGGTTGGCGACGATGCCCACAGGTCGCCCATCGAACCGCGCAAAGCCCACCACGATATTCTTGGCATAGTGCTCGTGCACTTCGAAAAAATAGTTTTCGTCCACCAGCGCGTGGATCACATCCTTGATGTCGTAGGGTTTTAGCGGATCTTCCGGAACGATGGAGTTCAGCGATTCCTCGCGGCGATCCGCGGGATCATTCGAAGCGCGGCGCGGCGGATCCTCAAGATTGTTCGACGGCAGAAATCCAATCAGCTCGCGCACCATCGCCAGGCAATCGGCGTCGTCGCGGGACACAAAATGCGCCACGCCGCTCGTCGAATTGTGCGTCATGGCACCGCCAAGCTCCTGCTTGGTGACCTCTTCGTGCGTGACGTTCTTGATCACGTCCGGCCCGGTCACGAACATGTACGAAGTGTCGCGCGTCATCAGCACGAAATCGGTGATCGCGGGCGAATACACAGCACCCCCCGCGCACGGGCCCATAATCGCGCTGATCTGCGGGATCACGCCGCTGGCCAGCGTGTTGCGCAGGAAAATCTCCGCATAGCCCGCAAGTGACGCGACTCCCTCCTGGATGCGCGCCCCGCCGGAATCGTTCAATCCGATCACCGGCGCGCCGTTGCGCATGGCCAAGTCCATGACCTTCACGATTTTCTGCGCATTGGTCTCCGAGAGGGAGCCGCCGAAAACAGTAAAGTCCTGCGCAAAAACGTACACCAACCGCCCCTCAATGCGCCCAAACCCGGTGACGAAGCCGTCGCCCGCCGGCCGCTGCTCCTGCGAGCCAAAATCCACGCAGCGATGCCGCACAAACTTATCGAGTTCCTCGAATGTGCCCTCGTCCAGAAGCAATTCAATCCGCTCGCGCGCGGAAAGTTTCCCGGCCTTGTGCTCGCGTTCACGGCGTTCCGCCCCGCCGCCGGCCTCCGCTTCCTCCGAAATACGGCGCAATTGCTGCATCCGATCCGCATTCGTGGATGATTCCCAGATACGATTCTTTTCAGCCAAGAGGCCCTCCCTCGGGCTTGTCGCTCTTTGGAGCGAAAATCAGGACCGACGCGTGGGTTGCCAGCCATACCGTGCCAAGCAACAGCACCACGCCCAGCAATATTTCAGCAAGGATTGCCCCAGCACGCGGCAGGGGCGACTCAATCGACGTTACGTACAGCGTCGCGCGCACCAGGATCACCATGGCGCTCAGCGTGGTGGCCACGACCATCAGCATCGTCAGGATGGAAAGAATTACCTGTTTCATGGGCGGTGAACAGGCCGGAGATTCCAGCCAGCCAAAGCATAGCGCATTCGCGGGCAAAGCTGAATTCCGGGAAGCTGCGCCGCTAACAAAGCCGGGGCGTCATTTTGTGGCGGGGGAAGGGCAGGAAACCCAACATAGCCAGAAGCGAAAATTTCTAACGCAGGCCCGACCAATCGTCGGCGACCACGATTGAATCGCTGGGATTCGATGGGTCATACTTCACGCTGGTCGGATAGCCCGTCACCAGCCGCTCGATTTTCACCTGGCTCTCCAGCCCGGTGATGTCCTGCGCGGTGTGATACGTTACGCCCGAAATCGAATAGCTATAAGAGACCAGGCTGCGCGGCCGGTTATCCGCCAGCGGTTGCGAGCGCGTTCCAAAAAGTCCTCCGCGCTTTTCAGCCGGAGTCGCGGGATGCAGCGCAAGCTCCACCACTTGCCCTTCCGCGATACGTCCAATCAAATTCAGATGCAGCCGGCGCTTCCGCTCCTCGGCCTCCGGATCGGCCGCGGGACGCGCAAAGGCATAAGCGATCAGCGCCAGTGCGGCGAGGCTTCCGCCACCAATCATAAGCAGCAACTTCCAGTCGGCGAGCAACTCTTTCAACGCTCAACCCCTTGCAAATGTAAATATGGGAATGTTTGTTAGAGAACGCCAATCGCCCGGCCGCCTGCACGAATCCCCGGCGGGGCGCCAGCCTTCCCTACTGCCTTGTATAGTACCGAATGCGGGCAAGCTCCGCGTAGTCAGGAAGCCGGGGCGTGCACCGGATTGTGCAACACGCCAATCCCGGCAACCGAGACTTCCACGGTGTCGCCGGGCGTGAGCGGCCCGACGCCAGCGGGCGTCCCGGTAGCGATCACGTCGCCCGGGATCAAGGTCATCATCCGCGAAATCCACCGAATCAGAAACTCCACCGGGTAAACCATCTGCGAAGTGGTCCCGGACTGCCTCACGGCGCCATTTACGCGCGCTTCCACCAGCACGTCGCGCGGATCAAGTTGCGTCTCAATGTGTGGCCCCACCGGGCAGAAGGTGTCGAACCCCTTCGCGCGAGTGAACTGCACGTCGCTCTTCTGCAAGTCGCGCGCCGAGACGTCGTTGAGGCAGGCGTATCCAAGAACGTAGGACAAGGCATCATCCGAATCGCTGAGTTGCGAGCATCTTTTGCCGATAATCACCGCAAGCTCTGCTTCGTGGTCCACGTGATTCGAATAGCGGGTGAGCACGATTGGCTCATCCGTCCCGATTACCGACGAAGGCGTCTTCAGAAAGATCATCGGCTCCTTGGGTACGGAGCCCCCCATTTCAGAAGCATGCGCCGCATAGTTGCGCCCCACGCACACGATCTTCGAGGGCTCGACGGGAGCGAGCAATCGCGCCTCCCGCCGCGGCAGCGAAGCCCCTTCTCGCGACCATTCCTGCCAGGGGGGCGCGGAAATTCCGTGGATGAGGTCGTCTTCTATCAGACCGTAAGAGGGTAAAACTCGAGAGTTCAAGCCAGCGGATTTGGGGACAAACCGGCAAAATTTCATTTTATGGGAACCTGTTCAGCGGGAGGTGTGCGTACCCTGAGTTGCTCGCGCCCGCCACACAATCATACCAATCCAGGAGAGGGTTGCAAAAAGCAGATAGACGACGGCGCCGAGCACAAAGACGTGGAAGGTGCTGTAGTAGTACTGAAGCAGGATAAATTTCAGGCTGAGGACACGGTAGGCGAGCGTCAACACGCTCCAGGCCAAAAGGCCCGAGATCAGCAAATCCCCAGGCGCGCGCAAAAAGCGCAGCACGGGCATGGCGGCTATCAACGCCACCAGCAATGTGGCAATCGCGTTGCGTTGTTGCGCCAGCGGCTCCAGGAACGGCATCCGATTCGCGATTACAACCCACGCGGTAAAAACCAGCGAGAGCCAGACTCCGGTGTATAACCCAACCCGTGCGGGGGTGTGACGAAGAAAATCGAACCACCGGTATCCCGGCGGGCTGAAGTTCGCTGGCATGGTGCTGGGCGGCCTACCAGACAGTCGCTCATGAGTAGGAACACGGATTCAGCGGGAAGGTTGCGCGACTTCTATCTCCACCGCAAGGCTCGGAGCGCTTTCGTTGCCCGAGCGGTCCACTGCCGTTACGGTGTACCAATAGCGATGGCCGGACTGCACAGAGTTATCACGATACGCGGGCGACGGCAAGAGTTCGGGGGTGAGCAGCGCGCCCCGCACGCCCTCCTGCTCGGCGCGGTACACCCGGTAGCCGGCCAGATCCGGTTCCACGTTGATGGACCAGGAAAGCTCCACCGCCACGGAGCCCGGGGTGGTCCCAGGCTGCGTTGCCGCAACAATGCCTTGCGGCGCGGCTGGAGGAAACGTGTCCTTGGGTGTGACGATGGCCAGCGGGGAGTCACTCGATTCGAGCGCACCGCCGGGTGAACCGATTACGCCGCGCACCAGGTAAGCGTACGTCTTCCCGTAATCGAATCCGGAGTCGCGATAATCGGTTGTGCTTGTGGCCCCCAGTTGAAGCAGCGGAGATTTCCATTTCGCCTGCAGGGGATCGCTGGCAGCAACGCCGGCCGTCGCGGGATCCAACTCCCCGCGATAAACGTGGTATTCCTTGATTTCCGAAAGCGGCTCGCCGCGGGAAGTATGCGTTGGCGCCTGCCATTTCAGGTCGATGCCCTGCTCGGTCACGTTCGCGTCCAGCGAGGAAATCCTCTCTGAAACCGGATAGAGGTGCAGCGTCACGTCTTTCGAATCGGGAGAGAGGTGCTTTGCCGAAAACAGCGTCCGCACATGATAAACGAAGGGCTGTCCAGCGCGCAGCTGGGGATCCGCAGGCGAAACCGGATCAACAAACTGCACCTGGCCCCGCTGCGAATAGCGTGCAACGAGCGCCCCGGGCACGGTATCGACTACTCGAAACGATTTCGGATCCGGCGTTCCATCCGCGCGCAATGTTCCGCGCAGCACTTCGAACGCCGGCACCTGCTGAAGCTTTTCGCCGAGTGTGCTCTTCCCCGGCATAGTGAAGGTAAGCAGCACACCGTCACCCGCCTGTTTCGCAGTCAGATCAGCAATCCCCTGGGGAATCGGTGGAG
>Ga0210410_10001419_pt1 | contig 22586 bp, 22 predicted proteins | sample IncBWC4MmetaG_FD_161058 | JGI IMG/M metagenome (GOLD analysis project Ga0210410, IMG submission 161058) | Forest soil microbial communities from Barre Woods Harvard Forest LTER site, Petersham, Massachusetts, United States - Inc-BW-C-4-M | ecosystem: Environmental > Terrestrial > Soil >... | reverse complement strand
TGTGGCCGCGCCTTCTTCAAAAAGACGTGAGCGCTTTCGAACAGCTCTACGATCGCCACTCGCGCCTGGTCTACGGCCTGGTCCTGCGCATTCTCCAGCAGGCCTCCATCTCCGAAGAGGTCGTCCAGGATGTCTTCCTCCAACTCTGGCGCAACGCCGACCAGTATGACGCCTCTCGCGGCCCTTTTGTTCCCTGGTTGTGCACCATGGCGCGGAACCGGGCGCTCGACCGCCTTCGTCTGAAAAGCGAGCGCCAGCGCCGCCGCGAGGATCAACCCGGCGAGTTACCGAGCGCCGTCGTCGCACCCGAATATGAAAAGGTCCTGGACGAAAAACGGCGGGCCGAACGCGTCCGCGCCCTGATGGCTTCGCTCAGTCCACCGCAGAAAAAAGCCATCGAACTTGCCTATTTTGAAGGTCTAAGTCATTCCGAAATTGCGGCAACACTCGAAGAACCGCTCGGCACGGTCAAAAGCTGGATAAGAAACGGTTTGCTTCGTCTGAAAGAAGGATTGCAGGCAACATCGTGAAAAACTGCGACCAATTCCGTGAGCGGACGGAAGCCTATGCGCTCGGCGCGCTCGATCCCGAAGAACGCGTAGCGCTCGAAGCCCACCTAGCGAGCCCCTGCCCGGACTGCACCAAGGCCGTCGAAGAAGCTCGCTGGCTCGTCAGCCAACTCGCCTACACGGCCCCGGAAGCCGCTCCGTCGGACATGCTCAAGGGCCGTCTGATGCAAACGGTCCGCGCCGAAGCGCAATCCCAGGCGAAACCGCATGCGATGCCCTCCAAGAGCGCCATCCCGTTCTGGCTGTTGGCAGGCGTGGCCGCGCTAGTCGTCTTCTCGATCTACTCTGCTTGGAACACGCGCCGCCTGCACGACGAAATCCGCGAGGCCAACAATCGCGCCGCCGCGCTCGTCCGAGAACGCCAAAAGATCGAACAGGAACTCCTCCTTGCCAAGCGTGAGGCTACGATTTTGATGGACCCGAGTTCCGTAAAAATTGCTCTCAAAGGCAGCGACGCTCAAGGACCGCAACTGGAAGCGAAGTGGCATTCCCAATGGGGCGTCGTGGTCATGGGTGAAAACATTCCCATGCCGTCTCCCCATCATGTCTTGCAACTGTGGTTCATTCCTAAGGCCCCCGGAAAAATGCCCATGCCCTCGATGATGGTGCGCCCCGATGCAAATGGGAAATTCGTCCTGCTGGTCTCGAATCCGCCGGAATCCATGGACGCCACCAAAGCTCTCGCCATCAGCGAAGAACCCGAAGGCGGCAGCCCCTGGCCCAGCAACCCGCCCCGCTATTCCGGCGGCGTCAGCTAACTATGTGTCTCTTCCCGTAACGCAGAGCGAGGCGAACCTCGCGCCGTTTCGCAGCCTCTCGAAACCGTCGCCTCTCCTCGGCCGTCTTCAAGATCAGCGGCGCCACAGGCTTGGGAAACCTGGTGTGCTCATCTATCGCCACAAACGTCACATAAGCCGACGTCGTGTGCTTCCGCTCCTCCGTCATGGCATTCTCTGAATATACCTCGACCCCAACTTCCATCGACGTCCGGAACACCCGATTCACTTGCGATTTCAGATTGACGATCTCCCCCAGGTTAATCGGATTGCGAAAATCAATGTAGTCCACCGACGCCGTAACCACATAACTGTTCGAATGCCGGTGCGCCGCCATCGCCGCCACCATATCCACCAGATGCATCACCTGCCCCCCGAGCAACTTCCCCAAAGGGTTGGTCTGCGCCGGCAACACAATCTCCGTCATCTCCGAGCGCGAAGCGCTCACCGGTTTCGCCTTTAACGCAAATTCCCCGCTCATCTCACTCTTCACCAGTTGCTTACGCTTCATTCGCTCTCCCTCGTGGCACAGGCACTCCGCCTGTGTGCTTTCTGCAGCCCTAGCGACGCCTCACTACGCCGCCCGCGTCTCCGCCTGTTCCTCGCCTGCTTTTGAGACACCGTCTCTTTCCCGTATAATACGAGAGCCAACTATGCCGGACCAAAAGAAAACGCGCCGCCAAATGCTCGAAGACTTTGTCGCCAAAAAACCCGACGACGCCTTCTCCCGCTACGGCCTCGCAATGGAGTGTATGAACGGCGGCGACCGCAGCGCCGCCGACGTCCACTTCCGAGCCTTGATCGAGAGCCATGCCGAGTACATCCCGGCATACCTAATGTACGGCCAGTTCCTAGCTCGCGAGTCGCGCAGCGACGAGGCCAAGCGGATTCTATCGAATGGCATCGCCGCCGCCGCCCAAAAAGGCGACGACCACGCCCGCTCTGAGATGGAATCCCTCCTCGCCGAACTCGCCTGACACGCGCTACCTCCTACCTTCCGAGGCTCGTGGGGCATGCACATCCAATTGGCCCGCGCTCTGGTATGATTTGACCTGGCACTATGCGGCCTGATCGTATCCCGCTCTTTCCACTGAACGTCGTCCTTCTCCCCGGCGCAGACCTTCCCCTGCACATCTTCGAGCCTCGTTATCTCGATATGGTCAACCGTTGCCTGAAGGAAAGATCCGTCTTCGGCGTTCTCCTGGCCCTTCCGAAGGGCGTCGCCCGCGTGGGCTGCACCGCTGAAATCATCGAAGTCGTCAAGCCCTATAACGACGAAACCCTGGACATCTTGGCCGTCGGCCGTGACCCTTTCCGCGTGATCAAATTCTTCGAGGAGAATCCGCTCGCTGAAGGCCATGTGGATTACCTCGAAGACCGCGAGGCACCGGCCAACCCATCCATGCGCCGCGAGCTTGTCGAACTCTACGAAACTTGCCACACGCTCGTCTTCGAGGACTATCCCAAGAACACCGATACCGACCAGTCGGCTCAAATCTCCTTCGTTATCGCAGGCAGCCTCCCGATGGATCTGCTCTGGAAGCAGCAAATCCTCGAACTACGCTCCGAATCGGACCGGCAGGAGCGCCTGGTCGGGTATCTTCGCGCCTGGGCGCCGCATCTACAGAAGACAGGCGTAATGCGCCAGCGCGCCGGGGGCAACGGACACGGATTGAATTAGCGCGGGTTGAATTCGCATTGCTGGCGTCCCAATTTGCTTAGGACGCGGAACGGGGCCTCATGACGGCAACCACATCTCTCGAATCCGCAGGACATCCGCGAGCGGGCACTCTTGGTGAGCTCAAACGCATCCCGGACTTCGACGCTCGGACCGTCTCGCGCTCCGTGAAGGCCGAAATGCGCCAAAACCTCCTGCGCATGATCGAAAAGAACGAGCCACTCTTCCCCGGCGTCCATGGCTACGAAGACACGGTCATCCCGCAAATCATCAACGCCCTGCTCTCCCGTCACAATTTCATTCTCTTGGGCCTTCGCGGCCAAGCCAAAAGCCGCATCCTCCGCGGCCTCGCCCAGTTCCTCGATTCAGAAATCCCCGTCGTCGTCGGATGCGAAATCAACGACGATCCCCTGCGCCCTATCTGCCGCGCCTGCCGCGAAAGAGTCGCCGCGGAAGGCGACAACACACCCATCGCCTGGATGCCCCGCGATCATCGCTATGTGGAAAAGCTCGCCACTCCCGACGTGACCATGGCCGACATCATCGGCGACGTCGATCCCATCCGTGCCGCTCGCGGCGGCCGCGATCTTTCGGATGAGCTGACCATCCACTACGGCCTCCTCCCTCGCGCCAATCGCGGCATTTTCGCCATCAATGAGCTTCCTGACCTCGCCGGCAAGATCCAGGTCGGCCTTTTCAATATCATGCAGGAAGGCGACATCCAGATTAAGGGCTACCCCCTGCGCCTGCCGCTCGACGTCCTTCTCGTCTTCACGGCGAATCCCGAGGACTACACGGCGCGCGGCAAAATCATTACTCCGCTCAAGGACCGCATCGGCGCCGAAATTCGCACTCACTATCCGTCCAGCCTCGAAGAAGGCATGGCCATCACCGCGCAAGAAGCCTGGGTGGCCCGCGACCTCGGACGCAAAATCGAAGTTCCCGCTTATCTTCGCAACGTAGTGGAAGAAATTGCCTTTCAGGCCCGCGAGGACAAACGCGTCGACCGCCGTTCCGGCGTCAGCCAGCGTCTCCCCATCACCACTCTTGAAAGCCTGGTCAGCAGCGCCGAACAGCGCGCCGCTCGCACCGGGGAGAAATCCGCCGTCGCGCGTATCGCCGATGTCTACTCCTCACTCCCCGCCATCACCGGCAAGCTCGAACTCGAATACGAAGGCGAGCTAAAAGGCGCAGACACCATCGCCCGCGAACTGATTCGCACCGCCGTCGGTCGCGTCTTCAGCAAACATTTCGCCGAAGTCACCTTCCAACCTGTCATCCAGTGGTTTGAAATCGGCGGCGAACTCAAGCTCCCGGAGCTAGCCACAGCTTCCGACCGTTACCACCAGCTCTCCAAAATTCAGGGTCTGATGGAGCATATCGGCCGCCTCGGCGTCCAAGACCGCAAAGACGCAGCCCCCGCCGCGTCCGCCGCCGAAATGATCCTAGAAGGCTTGTGGGCCCACCGCCGCATCGGCCGCAGCGAAGAACGCGGTTTCTACGCCGACAAACCCAAGCCGCAGCCGGAGCAGCGCGAAAATCCGGGCCGTCCTCCGCGCCGCCAATTCAACTGACATGTACACCGCGCTCCGATCCGACGCTGGTTGCCGAACGGCACTCTTTCGGTTTTTTGGTAGCTGTAAGCTGCCAACTGTGGGCGATTAGCTTTTCGAGGTTCTACGCATGAAATTCATCCGCTACGGAAAATACGTCGGCGAACCCGCCGATGCCATCGATCTCGAAGAACTTGTCAAACGCATGGGCGATTTTTTCCTGCAAAGCGGCTTTGAATCGCAATTCTACGGCGTTTCCCAAATGGATCCCGGCCGCTCCATGGAAGCCCTACGCGAAGCTATCCTCCGCGCCCTCCAGGAAGGCGACCTCCTTCCCGAAGACGCCATCAGCGAAGAGCTTCGCCAAATGCTGCAAAATCCCGACGCGCAAAACAATCAAGCCGTTAAAAATCTCCTCGACAAACTAATGGAACGCCTCGCTCTGGAAGGGTTCGTCAATCCGCAGCAACCGCCCCAAGTCACGCCACCTCCACAAACCTCCGCCCGCGGCCAACTCGGCCAGCCCCACGAAAAGCCACAGGAAGCACGCTTCGAGATCACCGACAAGACCATCGATTTCCTCGGCTTCAAAACTCTCCAGGACCTTCTCGGCTCCCTAGGCCGCAGTAGCTTTGGACGTCACGACACTCGCGACCTCTCCACCGGCATCGAGTCCGGCGGCGTCTCCCGCCCCTACGAATTTGGCGACACCATGAATCTGGATGTCAGCGAAACGCTTTTCAACGCCGTCCGCCGCCAAGGTGCGAAAGTTCCCATCGACATGGCCTATTCGGACCTCATGGTCCATCAGTGCGAGTATCACAGCTCTTGCGCCACGGTCGTTCTTCTCGATTGCAGCCACAGCATGATTCTCTACGGCGAGGACCGCTTCACTCCCGCAAAACGCGTCGCCATGGCCCTTTCCCATCTGATTCGCACGCAATATCCCGGCGATACGCTCAGCCTGGTCCTATTCCACGACAGCGCCGAAGAAGTTCCCCTCGGGGAACTCGCCCGCGTCCAGGTTGGCCCGTACTACACCAACACGCGCGAAGGCCTCCGCCTGGCGCAGCGTATCCTCCTCCGCCAAAAGAAAGACATGCGCCAAATCATCATGATCACGGACGGAAAACCCTCCGCCCTCACGCTCGAGGACGGCCGCATCTACAAAAACGCGTTCGGCCTGGATCCTTTCGTCGTCGGCCAAACTCTCGAAGAAGTCAACAAGTGCAAACGCGCCGGCATCATGATCAACACCTTCATGCTCGCCAGCGACTACAGCCTGGTCCACTTCGTCCAGAAAATTACCGAAATGTGCCGCGGCAAAGCCTATTTCACCACTCCTTACACGCTCGGCCAATACTTGTTAATGGATTACATGCAGCGAAAAACAAAACAAATCCACTGATCGAGAATTCGCTGATCATGCCAACGACTACCGGGCGCACATCTGAGGTTATGGCACTCGCACGCAGCGCCGCGGCACAATACTGCTTCTCTCGGAGCGTTGCGCTAAACTGATTTTATGGGAATCTTGGGGCGGCTTTCACGCTGGCTCGGTACGGAAGGAAAAATGACAAATATCCTGGCGGGAAATGCTGCACCTGTTTTTTCGCTAAAAGCGCTGGACGGAACTGAATTCTCTCTCGTCAAATTGCGCGAGCACGGCCCGGTCGTGGCCGCGTTCTTCAAAATCTCCTGTCCCGTCTGCCAATTTACTTTCCCTTTTCTCGAACGCATCTACAAGCGCTACGGCGGCGACAACCTGACGTTCCTAGGTATCTCGCAAGATGACGCGGGCGCAACGAAAGACTTTGCCAAGGAATTCGGCGTGACTTTCCTGATGCTTCTCGATGAAAAGCAAAAGGGCTACCCGGCTTCAAATGCTTACGGCCTCACCAGTGTCCCCACGATCTTTCTCATCGAGACCGACGGCACGGTGAAGATCAGTTGTACGGGCTTTGACAAAAAGGACTTGGAATCGATCGCCAGGGAACTCGCCGAGCACAAGAAGATAACGCCAGCCGCGCTTTTCCGCCCGGAAGAATCCGTCCCGGCCCACAAACCGGGATGAGGCTCGAAAAACTAGGTCCGGTCCGGACCTGACTCAAAAAAAGCGAACTGCGGTACCTCTCCGGAAGTTCTCCGGTTCTATTCCACTTCTTTTTCGAGCCACTTTTTCCTGTGCTTGGCCGGATGCTTGCGCTTATCCGCGATCACCCGCGTGGCCGCGGGCGCTATGCCGGAATTGCGGGCCGCCCGCCTGGCCTCCACCCCCACATCGAGTACTTTCTTTTTGCGCCGCTTCATTGTTTCTTCCCGGCAGTCCCACGATCAGGCTACTCGAACAAGCCCAAACCGTAGGCCATTAAAACGTGAACTGTACCTGCAAATCGATCCTTCGGTTCGCCGTGGAAGACGAGTACGGCTGACCAGCAAGACCATTGGCGAGACCGAACAACGGTGAACTCAGATTTCCAATCGGCGTGCTCACATTCACATTATTGAAAATGTTTCGCGCATTCACGCTGAACGTCAAATTGTAGCGCTGGTTCGACGGAGCACCGCCGAACATTCCTCCCATTCCACGATCCCCACCGCCGCCTCGCGGGCCGCCTCCGCCGGGACCACGTCCAAACGTGCCTCCCGCTCCCGGCCCACCCGGTCCGCCGCCCGCCGTCACTTCCTTTTTCTGTCCAAAACCAAACGTCTTGCTAAGCCGCACGTTTAAAGTAAACCGTCCGGGCCCAGTCAAATCATTGATTGGCACGATGGCTTCTCCGGACTGTGGAACAAGATCAAAGGAACCAAATCTATTCGTGACTACGTTGAGACGATTCGATTTGCTGCTCGCAAACGCCGGCCGGTCGTTGAAAATAGAATCGCCATTCAGGTCTTGCCCCGTCGTGAGGTTAAACGGTATTCCGGAGTTGGCGACTAGATATGGACTAAGCCGGAAACCATACCGCAAGCCGAGTGTGCCTGCAAAGAAAATGCGGTGACGTATGTCAAAGCCCGCACGGCCATAGTCCAGACCGATGTTATTCAAGGTTGACGGAAAACTTCCCGCGCCGGAAGTGTCGCTATTTGCGTAGCTAAGTGTATAGTAACCGACAAGCGAAAAGTTCGTCCCCACTCGAATGCTGCTGTTCACAATCAGCTGGTTCTGCTTGAAGATTCCTTCCGATTGGTACTGATAGATATTGTCGGAATTGTTCGGAATAGGCCGCTTGTTGTGAAGCGTATCATTGGGATCGCAGGGGAAAACCGTACAGCTCGGCGCATTGATATTTTCCGTGAAAAACTGGTGAACGCCTCGCGAATTCAGATAGGTGACGGACAAATTCGCATTTTTTGTCAGTTGTCGTTCGAGGCTCAATCCCGTCTGCATCGTGTATGGCGTGCGCAGATTGGGATTGGGCTGGTAATGGGTCGGGTTGCTTTGAGGCAAGGAGAGCGGTGATGGTATGTTGAAGAGATAAAACTGCGGATTGGCCACCACAAATTGCTGTTGCGTAGTGCCATTCAGCCGCTCTTGCTGCAAAACCAGATCATACATGAAGCGGTCATAGAATATTCCGAAACCTGCTCTCACCACTGTCTTGGGTGTCTTATTCTTTCCGTTGCCATCCACTCCCCAGGCCACTCCAAACCGCGGCGCAAGATCGGCATGATCCCCGAGGTCATTCTGGCTTTCGTAGCGAAGACCGTAACTCAGCGTAACATTCGGGCGAATACGCCAGTCATCTTGGGCATATAGGCCGGCGTCCAAATAAGTCACCTCCGCCAGTGCGCTCCCCGCACCGACCAGGTACTGGCTCGCGCCCCCACCCTCCATAATTGCCTTGGCCAGATTTGCAGGGGTATTCCCCGACGCAAGCGCCTGCAGCGTGATCTGATATGCCGCAATTCCCGTAATATTGGGGCAGGTTTGCGGAGTGCTGTTGGGGGGGCAGTTGGGATTTTGCCGGCTCCCAAATGTAAATGTCCCATTGAAATTGGATTTTGCCTCATTTACATCCCGGTAGACCCGTAGCCTGCCGCCGAATTTCAGGAAGTGCTTGCCCTCGGCCATCGAGGTGAAATTCTGGAGTTCATAGCGACTGAGGATATCGCTGACCTTTCCGTTCGAGTTGCCCCCGCTCGTGAACGCGCCCTGCACCGAAATTGTCGGATCGGTGCTTTGCGGCGTCTGATCGCTGCTCTCACGGATGAATTGGAAGCGCGTCTCGTTGATAATCTTAGCATTCAAGATCTGCGTGTCGGTAACCTGAAGCTGGTGTTCCGTGTTCAGCTGGTTGAATCCCAGCGAAGCCAGACTGAATAGTCCCACGCCGTTGTTGGACTCATTCTCGCGTTCGTACTGGTAGCGCACGGCGAGCGTATTGTTCGTCGCCACTTGATAGTCGAATCGCGGGCCGAGATTTGTTCGCGTCCGCGGATTCGGCACGGCGTCGCTGAATGGAACAATCAGAAATGTGGTGGGATCGAGAACCTGCGCGCTTACCACCGATAGATCATTGATGTTGCGCCTGTCCAGATTAAAAAAGAAAGACGCTTTCTTTCCCAGTGGTCCGCCAAGGTTGCCGTTGAACTGCGTGGATTCATACCCAGGCGGCGGCGTTCCCGCGGGCAGACGCTCGAAGGGGTTCCGCGAGTTGAATCCCGCCGTGTTTCCACTCAAGAACAGCTGGCCGTGCCACTGGTCCGTCCCCGGCTTGGTCAGAATCTCGATTCTTCCATAGCCGAGTCGGTCGTATTCCGCCGAAAACGGATTTTGATTAATGCGAATCTCCCGAATCGAAGCTTTCGGCGGGAGTTGTCCAGCGGTGAACCCATCAATATAAATCTGGCCGCCATTCGGACCAGCTGACGGCCCGGCCAGCGCCTGCAGCTCCGCCTGCAACTCATCTGGATCGTCCGAAAGCGCTTCCAGGTCCTTGCCCTGCATCACCACCATTCCCGCGTTGTTCGCCGGATTGACGTCCACCTGGGTGGTACTGTCGGTGACTTGCACGCGCTCTTCGCGCACTTCGATGCTCAACGTCACGTTCAACTTTTGCGCTTGTCCAGCGGTTATTTCGACTTCCGGCCGCTCGAACGTCGTAAACCCCGGAGCAATCACCTTCACGCCGTACTTTCCCGGAGCCAAGGCCGTCACTTCAAAGATGCCATCCCGATTTGTCGTCACAGTCGTAGCCGCCCCGCTCGGTGTTGTCACGAGCACGGTCGCACTCCCGACGGCTGCACCAGATGGATCTGTTACTTGCCCGCGCAGTGTTCCCGTAGATGTCTGCGTCTGCCAGGCAAACCCCGCCCTGGCTGCCATCAAGAGAATCATCACAAAAACAATCCAACGGCAGGTAAACCGAAAGCTCATTCCTTCTCCTGACTCAAGATCATTTTTTCGTAGCCGGATCGTCTCAAGGTGCCGCATCCCCGCCCGGTGCTCCGCCCATCGTCCACGGCGTAAGAATCGTGGACGCACCTGCAGCTTGTAGGAGTGGTTCCACTCCGGCAAGCAGCGTGATCGCCGTCACGCCACCTTCTTGCGTCCCTTCTGTTGCGACGATCATCACCGCATCGCCCTTCAGCAGATCGGCAAGCGTCGCGGCAGGCATTCGGCTGAGCGCTTGTTGTAGGTCGCCCCCACCAGCTCCACCCGTTCCGCCCGGTCTCCCCGCGCCACTCTGCCCCCCAGCTTGGCCGCCGCCTGATGTTTCCGCAGGTTTGGCCGTCGGACTCCCCGTCGCACTACCGCCCGCCGGCGCATCCGCGGGAGCGCCCTTGAGCCGCATCGCAATCCGCTGCGCCATCGCAGGAGCCAGCTTGCGAAGCTGCGTATCCGCCGTAACTTTCACGGTGATAGATTTCTTCGCCACGAGATCCATGACCGTAATCGTTCCCGCAGAGGCGTCCATCGCGTTGATCATTCCGGCTATATTGCGAAATGTTCCAGAGACAACTTCATCCGCCGTCAGCTCCGCGCCATCCGCGCTGCGTGTTCCGCGCGCGCGAAGCTGGTCTCCCACCTTGATCTCCTCGATCGCCGAAGGCTTGGCATCGTCAAACTTCACGGAGTCCGGCGCGTATCGGCGCAATACGGTTTGCTTCGATACATGGATATTCACGTCTTTGGCAGCCCCGAGGGCGTTTGTCGAGATCTTGATCGTGCCGCCTGCTGCGTCGATCGCGCTCACCAGCCCTCCAACACCATGCTTCTGCCACTCGTCGCGCTCGTGGGACAGCTTCATCGCGATGTCCGTTTGTTTCATCGCGATAACAGAAGCCGCCACGACCGCCTTCCCATCGTCCGCCATCTTCCCGCGGACCAGAATACGATCCCCCGGCTGAAGGTCTGCCAGTTGAATCGGAGCCGCATCTTTCAAGTCTTTTTGTCCCGGCGCGATACGCACCAACCGCGCATCATCCTGCACCTCGATCGTGACCTCGGCCCCAGCATCGGTGGTCAACACAATCGTTTTTCCAGTAATGGTCTTGATCGTGCCGACAGGCCGCGTGGCGGGATTCGCTGCTGCAGGAGGCGCCCCCGGTTGTGCCGCTTGCAGTAGATGTTCTCGAGGTCTCGCGCCCACCCCGCGAGCGGCGCCAAGAACCATCGAAGCAAAAACAACAAGCAATCCTAAGCGCCTTAGGCGCCTTATCCCACGCAATTCCATCGATGACTCCCCGAATCTAACGCGACCTGCAAACCCCGACCGTCTTCGCATGGGAGGGCAATGCGGCAGACGCGCCACGCCCTTTGCGTCACAGGTTAGACGTATCGGAGACCCCAAAATGTTTCAAGAAACTTCCGCGCAGGCCCTCAAGGGTAAGAGGCAGCCATTCCTCGCCTCGAGCGTGATGGCGCATGTGCCTTGCCTGCGATCCTCTTCTCCAGAAGCGAAACAAATGCGCCGAGCGCAGGGGAAACCCACTTATCTTTGTGCCACACCACGTATGTGGTGATGACCATATCCGGGCCTGCCCACGGGAGCGCCACCACTCGCTTGTTCGCGATTTCTCCCGCTATCACTACCTCTGGTAACCATCCCAAGCCCATGCCCATGGAAACGCACTCTCTGATAGCCTCCACGCTCGAGAATTCCGTGATATTCCCCGGATGAATTCCTTCGAGCGCGAGCACGTGGTCCAGTTTTTTACGATAACCGCATCCCGCTTCGGTGAGCAGCAAAGTCTGCCCGCTCAAGTCTTGGGGTTCCACTTTTTTCTTCGCCGCAAACGGATGTTCCGGAGAAGCGAACAGGAGAATCTCCTCGTCACGAAGACGCACAGATTTCAATCGGTTTGATTCGACGCTGTCCACCATCCACACCGCCAAATCAAACTTGCCCACCTCCAGCGAATGGACCAGCTTCTCGTCACTGTAGGGCCGGAAAGTCAGCGCCACCTTTGGATAGAGCTTGCGGAACTCGCTGAGAATCCCCGGCAGACGATAGGTGAGCACGGATTCGGGAGCGCCAACCGACAGCGGCCCTCGAGGGACAGAATCCTGGATCATCGCGCAATGGGCCTCGTCGAGCGTCGAGAGAACTTTGTCCGCATACGGCAGGAAGCGCCGTCCCGCATCCGTCAGAACTACGCGTTTCGCCAACCGGTCGAAGAGTGGCGTGCCCAATTCCTCCTCGAGGGAGCGAATCTGGGTGGTCACGTTGGATTGCACGCAATGCACACGCGCCGCCGCTCTGGTGAAGTGCAGCTCTTCCGCGAGCGCTCGAAAAATCTGCAGTTGTCGGATCTCCATGCTCATCATCTCCCGCAAGAATGATCATGATTATAACCATCTATTGGACTGATACAAGAGCGTTCCTCACACTGGCGCCATGCGCGTTCTTCTTCACCATTGCACATTCCCTCGAGTGGTGCCGCGCCGCCGAGCGGTGCTTGCTCCGCTCTTATCCTTACTTTCGATGTTTCCCGTTTTTGCAGAGGAACAACCCGCCGCCTACGATACCGTCGTGATCGTCAACTTCCCCTCCCCCTCATGCAGCGGATTTTGGCCAGCTTTGAAATCCGAGCTGGAGCGCTCCGAAAAGCCAAAATTGCTGACAGGTTCTGTCCGGTGGATCACGCGAGACGAATTTCAGAAAGGCATGGAGTTCAAGCGCGGCTACCAAATCCTGCTCCATGGTGATTGCCGAATGGCCGCGCCGAGTAGCAGCCAGGACCAACCTCGCGGCCCCCTCGGTTGGGTGTTAATGGTGAATGATCAGATCCAGCCTTTTGTCTATGTGGACTGCGATCGGGTTCGGCAGACGCTCCATCGAGATCTTCGAGATAAAACCACCGCCGAGCGCCGGCGCATCCTCGCGCGCGCGGTTTCGCGCATCGTCATCCATGAAATGACGCATATCGTCACGCAAAGCCCGCTCCATGGCGCAAGCGGGCTGCAAAAAGCCCATGTCAGTTCTTCTGATTTGCTGGCCTACGAAACCCCCTAGGGTTCATCAGCCGCAGGAGAGCGCCTGAGGTCCGTCTATTGGTCTCATTCGTCGATATCCCGCGCAGCGCGAATACTCGGGGCAGCCCCGCCGCCTGATCCGCTTGGATGAATCCGTGGCGGATCGATCTGCTCCCGGTAAGACATTCGCCTGAGTACGCTCGATCCGGCGATTTTCGACAGGTCACCGAAGTTGATCCGCCAGCGATTCGGGCCTCGCAAAAAGCCCAACCGGGTGTACAATGCCGCCCGTTGGGGTCCCTGGCAGCCTCCATGACGCAGACGGCCGCTGTGAGCCTCCCCAATCAAACAGACTCAAACGAAGCCATTACGAGGATGTCTTCGGTCAACACATTCAACTCATCCCCCGGGGGGGTAACGTATCGATTCCACAGCACCGGGCGAAGCAGACAGCTGCTCCACCCGGTCGTTCTTTGAGTAAACCCATTAAGAAATTTGGCCATGGAGGACTATGAGCGTGGCTCTGCCGACGGACAAGCATTTTACGGCCCGCATTATCGAGCGAAAGGACTTGTCGGAGGACTTGTGGTTGATCCGCGTTGATCCCGGCGGCCCCTTTGCGTTTAAGGCCGGACAGTATGCCACCCTCGGCGTGGATCACGAAGACAAGCGCATCGAGCGCGCTTACTCCATTGTCTCTTCCCCGTACGAAGAAGGTCTCGAGTTTTTCATCGAGCTCGTCCCGCAGGGGGCCCTAACGCCGCATCTCTATAAACTCAAAGTGGACGACACGCTGCTGTGCCGCAAAATTTCCAAGGGCCGCTTCACCCTCGATTTGAAAAGCGGCCGCACCAATCACCTTCTCCTCGCCACCGTCACCGGCATCGCCCCTTTTGTGAGTTATGTGCGCACTTTGTACAAGGATTGGAAGGCCGGCAACAGCCCCATGCCCGGCGAACATAAATTCTTTTGCCTGCAAGGCGGAAGCCGTTCTTGGGAGTTCGGTTATCGCGAGGAACTCGAGCGCATCGCTGCGGAAGTACCGTGGTTCAAATTCGTCGCTACCATCAGCCGCCCCTGGGAAGACGCTTCGTGGAAAGGCCAAACTGGCCGCGTCGATGATTTAGTTCGCATGTACGCCGACGAGTGGAATCTGCGTCCGGAAACCACCACGGGCTATCTCTGCGGCCACCCCAGCATGTGCGAAAACGGCCAAGGCATTCTCACGCGCGCCGGCTGGCAAAAGGGTTCCTTGTTCGAAGAAGTCTATTTCGTCCCCGGCAAAGAGGTCGGAGCCGAATAGAGCCAAGCCGATTCCACTGGCAATTTGTTTGCGTCCCTCGCCGTGCGATTCCGATGTAGAATGCCGCGCGGACGTGGAAAAACTGGAATCGTGGGTAAGTTCTGAAGTAACCGAGAGAATACCGGAGGAAGTTTCATGATTGTCGGAGTGCCACGAGAAAGCTTTCCTGGAGAGCGCCGCGTAGCGATGGTGCCCGCGGTAATTCCGAGCCTCATAAAAGCGGGCTTGGAAGTTGTCGTTGAAGCGGGCGCAGGAAAAGAAGCCGGCTATCTGGATACCGACTACGCAGCCAAGGGCGCAAAGATTCTCTCCACACGCGCCGACGTCTTCGCCACAGCCGATATCGTCGTTCAGGTCCTCTGCTACGGTTCGAACGACAAGACCGGCAAAGCCGACGTCCCCCTCTATCGTCCCCATCAAGCACTGCTCGGTTTCTTGCGTCCCCTCGGCTCTCTCGAAACCATTCAAGAAATCGCCTCCAAAGGCGTAACCGCTTTTTCGATCGAGCTGATGCCGCGCACCACGCGCGCGCAAAGCATGGACGCGCTTTCGTCGATGGCTACCATCAGCGGCTACAAAGCCGTGTTGATTGCCGCGGACACTCTGCCCAAACTTTTTCCGATGCTCACCACCGCAGCAGGAACGATCACGCCCGCCCGCGTCTTTATCATCGGATGCGGCGTCGCCGGGCTGCAAGCCATCGCCACCGCCCGCAGACTAGGAGCAGTTGTCTCTGCCTACGACCTGCGTCCCGCTGTCAAAGAGCAAGTCCAGAGCCTCGGGGGACGCTTTGTCGAGATCGCGGTGGAAGCCAAGGACGCGCAGGATGCGCGTGGATACGCGACGGCCCAGGGCGAAGAGTTTTACAAGAAGCAACGCGAACTGCTCGGGAAAGTAGTCGCGGAAAGCGACGTCGTTGTCACCGCCGCGGTAATCCCCGGCAAAAAATCCCCGATTCTCGTAACCAAAGAAATGGTTGACGGAATGGCGCCGGGATCGGTGCTCGTCGATCTCGCCGCCGAGCGCGGCGGAAATTGCGAACTGACCCGCGCCGGTGAAAAAATCGAAGAGCACGGCGTGACCATCATCGGCTCCATTAATCTGGCCAGCACGGTTCCCTATCACGCCAGCCAGATGTACGCCAAAAACGTCGCCACCTTTCTCCTTTACATGGTCAAAGAAGGCAAGCTCCAAATAAATCCGCAGGATGAAATCGTGCGTGAAACTTTGCTGACCCATGGCGGAGAAATTGTAAGCGTCAGGCTTCGCGAGATTTACAAGTTGCCGGCGCTGGCTGCGAAATCATAAGGAGGCATGGATGCCCGCGGATTTTATCTCGAGTCTGTTTGTGTTCATCCTATCGGCGTTTTTAGGTATCGAGCTCATTAAACGGGTTTCCCCGCTGCTGCTCACTCCTCTGATGTCCCTGACGAACGCGCTCGACGCCATCGTGGTCGTCGCCGCCATCATCATTGCCGGCCGCCACGAGACGCGTCTCTCGACCATTCTCGGCCTCGTCGCTGTCGCGGCCTCCTTCAGCAACATGGTCGGCGGCTTCGTTATCACCGACCGCATGCTTAGCATGTTCAAGACCGGCAAGGCGGCGAAAAAGCCATGACCCCGGCCGACATGCAGCAGCTCATCGATTTCACATACATCGCCGCAGCCATCGGATTCATTCTGGCGATCAAGTGGCTCGGCTCCCCGGTCTCCGCTAAGCGCGGTGTGATCGTCGGCGAAATCGCCTCGGCCGTCGCGGTCATCGCCACGCTATGCGACCCGCAGGTCGACCAGTACAAGTGGATCATCATCACGCTGATCGTTGGTGCTGCCGTCGGCGTGCCCCTCGGCATGGTGAAGATGACTGCGGTTCCCCAGCGAACCGCGTTGAGCCACGCTTTCGGCGCACTCTCCGCCGCGCTGATCGGCATCGCGGAATATTACGTCTCCGCTCCCCATGTGCCCAAATTCCAGATGGCGGAAATCGGCCTCGAGGTGATCATCGGTTCGCTCACCTTCACAGGCAGCTTGATCGCCGCCGGCAAGCTCCAGGAAATCCTCCCGCAGCGCCCCATCACCTACAAAGGACAAAACTACGTCAGCCTCACGGTCCTAGCGGCTGCGCTCGGACTCGTGGTGGCTCTCGTCATTCATCCCGAGATGACGTTTCTCTTCCCCATCATGATCGGCGTGGCCCTGATTTTCGGAATCATGCTTGTCACGCCCATTGGCGGCGCGGACATGCCCACGGTCATCTCCCTCTTGAACTCCTACGCAGGCTTCTCCGCCTCTCTCCTCGGCTTTGTGCTCAACAACAAAGTTCTGATCGTCGCTGGGGCTCTCGACGGCGCCTCCGGCTTCATCCTCTCGGTCATCATGTGCAAAGCCATGAACCGCTCGTTCACAAACGTCCTCTTCGGCGCCTTTGGCCAAGTGCAGGCTTCCGCTGCAGGCGCCAAAGAAGAGCGCGCCGTCAAGAGCGCCAGCCCAGAAGACGCCGCGGCGATTCTCGCAGCGGCGAACACCGTGGTCGTCGTACCTGGCTACGGCATGGCCGTAGCACAAGCCCAACACAAAGTCCGCGAACTCTACGACATCCTTACGAAAAAAGGCATCGACGTCCGCTTCGGCATCCACCCCGTCGCCGGACGCATGCCCGGCCACATGAACGTCCTTCTAGCCGAAGCCGACATCCCCTACGACAAGATGATGGAGATGGACGCCATCAACGGCGACCTCCCGCAAACCGACGTCGCCTTGGTAATCGGCGCAAACGACGTCACCAACCCCGCCGCCCGCACCGATCAAAGCAGCCCCATCTTCGGCATGCCCATCATCGACGTAGACAAAGCCCGCACGGTCATGGTCATCAAGCGCAGCATGGCCGCCGGTTTCGCGGGAATCGACAATCCCCTCTACTACCTCGACAACACCATGATGCTCTTCGGCGACGCCAAAAAGTTCGTCAGCGACATCGTCCGCGAACTGAGCGGCGGCCATTAATCTCCCCGCCACTCGCCGGCGGGCGCTCCATCTGAAAGGCGCACTCGCTTGCTTCTGGAAGCTCCGTTTCGGCAGAGCCCCTGCCGCTCAACACACTACGGTCTGTGAACCCGCCGTTCGTGAATAGATTAGATCGTTGCTGGAGGGAATTGCTGAGGGCCCTTCTGCCACAAGCGCGAATGAATACGCGCTCGTCGCGAGAGGCTACCTACTTCCGCTGCGGCCGTTTTTAGGCCGGCGTCTTCCAAACGTAGAAATTCTTTTCGTCAGCGAGCGTTTCAATGGACAACCCTGCGGAAGTGGACGCCCGATGAACCGCGGAACGCAAGTTCGCCAGTCCGATCCCGTTTACGTCCGCAAGCGGAATTTCCAGCGCCGAACCGGGTTGCACCCCTTCTAACTCGCCCAGGATTCCCTGAACGATGTCGTGGTGCTTGCCGCGGCGTCCCTTCCTGAGACTGGAAAGATCCACGCGGCGATACTTCAGAATCGGTTGCTTGGCTGCGGCTTTCTGTCCATTAGGCATGGGCCCCTCCTCAACGGGGAATACCGTACCCGAGCAACAATTCTACGTCAACTATATTTTTGTCCACCCCTACTCATTCGCGGCATACGCGATCTTCTATCTGGCATACGTTAGCTCTATGATTTGCATCGGTCTGTGGCGCGGCCACCGAACCTTTACTACCTTTTACGTCCTTCTACGTCGTTCCTAGCTCCGATAGAGGAACCCAATACCTCCACCTTTCTTTAGTGGTCTGGATATTCTTGGTCCGTGCGTCGGGACTTAGTGTGGGTCAAAACAGGGAATTTTCAGGGCTGGGCATGTTCAGAATGCGCGTGGGTATTCAACCCGTCGGTCCCCCCCGTTGGAAACACGCTTGAGGAGATGAAGCAGAATTACGAGCAGCAGCGTGACCAGGAATTCTCCTCCCACGCTTGTGCCGCCCACGGCCCGGCCAAAACTGTAAACAAAAAATAAGCCAGACTGGCCGACCCGCCGCAACGCCAGTCGAATGACCCGCCGCAGTGTGCCAAATTGAACAGAAAGTGTTCCGTTTCGATGCGAGCATACCAGGGGGATTTTTATGCTAACTGACCAGGAGGAGTTGCGGGAACTCGGCTTGAGCGATGCCAGGAAGGAAATGGCGATTCCGCGAATGGCGCAATCCGCGCGGGCTGCCCTAGGCCAGCAGAATCGGAGGCTCAATCACCCCATGGCATCCAGAAAAGAACGCTCTTACGCAACTCTGAGTGATTTAGGCGGAGTGGTAACCAGGATTGAAAAGTTCGCGACACGAGAAACTATTTTCTCTCAAGGCGATATCGCCGAGACGGTCATGTACATTCAAAGAGGCCGCGTGGAATTCGCTGTGGCCTCCAAGACTGACCAGGACGCCGTGGTGGCTATACTGGGACCGGGTAATTTTTTTGGGGAAGCCTGCCTTGCCGGTGAGGCAACTCGTACGAAGACCGCCACCGCGATTGCCCCTACCGTCCTTCAAGTAATTGAAAGAAACGAGATGATCCGAGCGCTCCACGACGAACCTGCGCTCGCTCACCGATTCTTGTGCTATATGCTTTTGCGGAATATCCGAACCGAGGAGGATCTAATCGACCAGCTCAGTCAGAGCAGCGAGAAGCGACTCGCCCGCGCACTGCTGCTGCTCGCCGGGAAGGGGAATCAAAGCAAGCTGCACGGATTTACTGGAATATCACAAAGGACGCTGGCAACGATGATCGGCACCACGCGCTCGCGCGTCAATTTTTTTATGAACAGGTTCAGAAAACTTGGATTCATAGGATACCATGGCCGTCTCGACCGAAATGGCGGGATCCACATCAACACTCCCCTCTTACGCAAGACTTTTTGCAAATAGCTTTCAGCCCTCGCCGAGTGCCGCACCCGCGGTATTTGCCTATTCAAGGGTTGGCGTCTTGATTTTCCACACATTTCCACAGTCTCATTAAAACCGCCTCAATGGAGCCAACCGATTCCAGCCTCTTGACTACTGGCAGTCTCATGGGAACCCGCCCTCCCCATTCATCGGTCCCCATGAGACTAGGGTTCTCTACCGTGCTCTGTTGGACTACAATGTCCGGCGAATTGCTGTGGAGGGAATATGCGCGCCGATCGAGTGGAAGTTTCCTGGGACAACGGGAAATCGGACTGGCTGGTTCGCATTGAAAGCGGCGAAGAGGTAATCCGCCGTCATTGCAAAGCGCCAAAAGATGCGGATGAGAAGATGCTTCGCGCGAAAGCCGAAGAAACCGTGAAGGAAGAAGGCTACGAAGCGAACGCCGCGGCGGTAAGCATTCGACGGTAGCAGCTTGGAGCGCGGCTCGCGAAGGCGCACAGGCACTGTTGTGCGCTTTTTCATTTGTTGCGATACAGAGCACCGCCAAGAGTGGCTGGCCCACGAGCTAGCTGAGCCATGAGCCGGACGCGGTCAGTTGGACATATGTTTCGGGAGTGTTAAAATCTGAGACGAACTGACATGCCGCCAAAAACACTGTACGAAAAGATCTGGGATTCGCACGTCGTACACGAAGAAGCCGGAAAACCTGCGCTCATTTATATCGACCGGCATCTCATCCACGAGGGCACGTCGCCGCAGGCGTTCGCTGGCCTGAGCGCCGAAGGGCGCAAGGTGCGGCGGCCCGATTTGACGTTTGCCGTGATGGACCACTCCGTCCCGACCAAAGACCGCACGCTGCCAATTGTTGATACCGATGCACGGCTGCAATTTGAAGCGCTCGAAAAAAATTGCCGCGAATCCGGCGTGCGCCTGTTCGACATGCACAGCAAGCATCAAGGCATTGTACACATCATCGGCCCGGAACTCGGCATCACGCAGCCGGGGCAAACCATCGTCTGCGGAGACAGCCACACTTCCACGCACGGCGCATTCGGCACGCTCGCCTTCGGCATCGGCACCAGCGAGGTCGAGCATGTGCTCGCTACGCAATGCCTGGTGCAATCGCGCAGCAAGACGCTGCACATCCTCGTGCACGGCAAGCGCCCGCGCGGCGTGACGGCGAAGGACATCATTCTCGCAATCATCGGAAAGATCGGCATTAGCGGCGGGACGGGGCACGTGACGGAATATGGCGGCGAGGCGATCCGCGACCTGAGCATGGATGGACGCATGACCGTCTGTAACATGACCATTGAAGGCGGAGCGCGTGCGGGTATGATCGCGCCGGATGAGACGACGTTCGCCTATATGGAAGGCCGGCCATTTGTGCCGCGTGGCAAAGCGTTTGAAGAAGCGGTCGCGGGATGGAAGAAGCTCACGAGCGACCACGGCGCGAGGTTTGACATGACCGTCGAGCTCGAGGCGCAGGAACTCGCACCACAGGTTACCTGGGGCACAAATCCCGGCATGGTGACAAGTGTGACGGGACGCGTGCCGGAGCCGGGTTCGTTCCATAATCCAAACGATCAGAAAGCCACAGAGAGCGCGCTGAAATACATGGGGCTGAAAGCCGGCACACCGATCGTAGACATCCCAGTGGACAGAGTGTTCATCGGGTCGTGCACGAATTCACGCCTGGATGATTTGCGCGCCGCAGCGCATCTGGTGGCCGGCAAGCATGTTGCCGGTAGCATCAAGCAGGCGCTAATCGTGCCAGGCTCTCGCGGCATCAAAGCGCAAGCCGAAAAAGAAGGCCTCGACAAGATTTTCCGCGACGCAGGCTTTGAGTGGCGCGACGCGGGCTGTAGCATGTGCATCGGCATGAACGCCGACGTGCTGCCGCCGCACGAGCGCTCTGCGAGCACGTCAAACCGTAATTTTGAGGGCCGCCAAGGCAAGGATAGCCGCACGCATTTGGTGAGCCCGGTGATGGCCGCCGCGGCTGCGATTGCGGGGCATTTTGTGGATGTGCGGGATCTCGACGTCGCTTCCGTTGAGTAGTTTTGCGATTCTCGGCAAGGCTTGTTGAACTTAGGAGCTTGGACTGAATGCAACCGTTTTCAACGCACACCGGCATGGTCATGCCGCTGGACCGCGTCAACGTGGATACCGACCAGATGGTGCCGAAGCAATTCCTGAAGGCGCTCACGCGCGAAGGATTTGGGCGGACTTTGTTTTACGACTGGCGGTATCTGCCGGGCGAAAAACCCAATCCTGAATTCGTCCTGAATTTTCCGCGCTACAAAGGGGCTTCGGTTTTGCTGGCACGCGCCAACTTCGGCTGCGGCTCGAGCCGCGAGCACGCGCCCTGGGGCGTTAAGGATTACGGCTTCCGGGTCATCGTCGCGCCGAGCTACGCAGATATTTTCTACAACAATTGTTTCAAGAACGGAATTCTGCCCGCGACACTGAGCGAAGAGCAAGTGGAAGAACTCTTCCAGCGCACGGAAAAGGAAGCGGGCTACTCTCTAACCGTGGATTTGCCGACGCAGACCATCAGGGACAATCACGGGCTCGTCTACAAATTCGAAATCGTGCCATCCAGGAAAGAAGTCCTGCTCCAAGGCCTCGATGATATCGGGGCCACCCTGCTCCATGAACCCGATATCACCGCCTTCGAAAAAGCCCACGCCGCCACAGCCACCATGTACGACAACGTCGATGTGAAGTACTACTCCAACGGCCGGTGATCTACCGCACATTACAAAGTGTTAGGAGCAAGCGTGCCCTGCGTCTAACTTTCTCTCCGGCACCGTGCAGAAGTGATTTTTGGGCCGCGAGAGTTCGCGCGGCGAGTCGCGGCGCTGCGGTCGCCTACGGCTCCCTGCGCGCCACAACTCGAAGAACGGAAAGAGGCAGAGGTCATGAGTTCAGGAGGTTTTGGCGTCGTATGATCTCGTGCGCGGAGCTAGGGGGCAGGTCATGGGCGCTTGGTGTTGATTAGCCCTCCCCTGATTTTCTGTAAGTGTTGCATCTAAAGATCTTAGGTTTTAAACCAAACCCTTTGTAATCAGCACTTGCGAGCACGTCACGCAAGTGTTGCATCTAAAGGACTTAAGCATTCTGTGCACATCACTTATCTCGGCGTGAGCTTACCTCCACCCGATTCGAGACGGTGTCTGCACCGAGGCACCTCTCGGAACGATGAGAAAGGCGCAAGGGAGACGTTAAGGGCCTGGCGTGAGCGCAGAGAGTAGCCTCAAGAATGGGGATAGGGGGGACGGTCGCCCGTCCTACCCTCCCACACCACCGTACATGCGGGTCCGCATACGGCGGTTCAGCGAGTTGAGCCCTCGCGGGCCGGAGGTTCGAGGCGTCGTTCGCCACAAGGGCTTCGCCGCTCTGCAGGTTTCCGTTTCGGCT
>Ga0210410_10001418_pt1 | contig 22597 bp, 22 predicted proteins | sample IncBWC4MmetaG_FD_161058 | JGI IMG/M metagenome (GOLD analysis project Ga0210410, IMG submission 161058) | Forest soil microbial communities from Barre Woods Harvard Forest LTER site, Petersham, Massachusetts, United States - Inc-BW-C-4-M | ecosystem: Environmental > Terrestrial > Soil >... | reverse complement strand
GCCGTTCAGCGCGGCGCGCCAGGAACTTAGATCCACGCCTTCGATATCTTTATCGTTGATTTTTCGTACGCACAGTTCGTAAGCAAAATTCGGCGCCGCTGCGATCGTTCCGCGATGCTTGTGAAACGCCTGCAGCCAGCGTTCCGGCCGGGTGAGAAACGTCAGCGGCGACATCACCGCGAGCGGTACGCCGAAGTGCAGCAGCGTCAGCCATGCGCCGATCAATCCCATGTCATGATAGAGCGGCAGCCAACTGATGCCCACGTCGCCGGGCCCCATTTGCAAGGCTTCGCCGATCGCCCGCATGTTCGCCAGCAGGTTTGCATGCGTCAGGACCACGCCTTTGGGATCACCGGTCGAGCCGGACGTGTACTGCAACAAAGCAATATCGCTCGCTTTGCGCGCGCGGCTGCCGGTAAGGTGCGCAGGAAGCGCGCCCGGAGAAGGTGGCGGCGCCTTGTCCGCCGCTTCCATAAGTTTTTCCGCATCGACTACCGCGTGCAACGTTCGAACGCGCGGCTTCAATAAATGCGCCACGGACTCCGCGCGGCGAAATGTCAACAACAGGCACACTTCCGCATTGTTGAGAATCGCCGCCTGCCGCGCCGCGTACTCTTCGATGCGGTCCGCGCGAAACGGCGGATAGATGGGCACGGGAATCGCACCGGCCAAAAGAATTCCCGCGTATGAAACAAAAAATGCCCGCGACGTTGGCAGCATCATGGCCACGCGTCCGCCTGCAGGAACGCCGCGGCGCGCCAACTCCGCCGCGCATCGTTGTCCGGCGGCGTAGAGTTCGCCGAACGTGAGTGTTACGCTTCGCTCGCCATCATCCGTATCTTCGGTGATCAGTAGATGCGCGCGGTCCGCGTCATGCACGGCGCGAAAGCGAAGAACATCGAGCAGCGTTTCCGCCGAGAATATTCCTGTTTGTGCCGCTTCGCGCTGCAATTTTTGCGCCGTTACGGAAGCGCGCAACGCAGAATCCTGCTCCTCCTCCCGCGGCTCCGCTTCGGATCCACCGAGAATCGCCCGCGCCAGATCTTCCGGGGTGTTTGCTTCCGATGCCACGCGGTCCGGCAGGCGCACGCCGAACGCGGTCTCCAACCGTGCCAGCAATTCCACCCGTTCTAGGCTGCCGAGACCTAGGTCGCGGTCGAGTTGCGAGCTGCCGCCCAGCTCTGGGATAGCTCCCTGGCTGCCCAATTCTTCGAGCAGCGCGCGCACGATCTCAAGTACGCGTTCGCGTACGGCGGAGCGGTCGAGTTGTGCCGTGGATGTCGCCACAGGATTCCCGAAGGGGATTGGCTACTTCGTCGAGAGGCTACCACGCGGTGGCCTCGATTGCCACCACCTGCAAAAAACTACGCGCGAAAACTACGCGCCTTTTTGACCGGCTCCTGCTGCCGCGAAGCCGGGCGGCATCAACGCAGTGGAGAGGTCCACGCCGGAGAGATCCGCGCCCGTCAGATCCGTCTCTCGCAAAATGGCCACTCCCATGTCCGCGCCCGTGAATCGCGCTCCGTTGACATTGGCCTGCCTCAGATTCACGTTGCGGAGCTGCGCACGCTGAAAATTGACGTTCGAAAGATCGCAGCGGAAAAATTCAACTCCGCTGGCTTGTGCTTCCGTCAAATCCGCGCCCGGAAGGATCGCTTCGGTCATATCCGTGTTGCGCAGGTCGGCTTTGTGCAGCTTGGCTCCGGACAAGTCCGCGCCGGGCAGCTTGCATTTGCGCAGGTTGCTGCCCGTGAGATTTGCATTTCGGAGAATCGCGCCGCTGAAATTGATGCCTTGGAGGTCGGCGTCGGCGAGCTCGGCTCCGGTCAAGTCCGCGCGGGCGCCGCCATCCTGCCCTCGAAAAAAGCGTTCGTGCGCCTCGAGAATTTCTGTCAGGCTCTTTCCGTTGTGCTTAATGCTCTTTGGCTTTCGCAGTCCCATCGCGTGTTTTCCATCCTTCTCGACAACCATTCATTTTACTCGCTCCCGTGCCCGCTGACGAGGGGGGAGCTGGATTTTGCGAGAGTCTCTACGTCATTTGCTTTGCTCTTCCGCACGCGAGAGTGTGATAGTTTCTTGTGCGGTCTGCGGCTGCCCAGAATGGATGTTCCTCTTGTGGCTTAGGTTGAAATTCGTCTGTTTGCTGGTTGCCGTACTTGTGTTTTCCTCGCTGACTTATGCTGAGGACCAGCCTGCGCTGGCGCTCACGCACGTCACCGTTTTTGATGGCAGCGGCCGTTCAATAAAAATAAACCAAACAATTATTATTACAAATAGGTGTATCACAACCATTGGTCCCGCCGCGAGCGTTAAGCTGTCGAAAAATACCAGGGTCATCGACGCGCGTGGAAAATTTCTGATTCCTGGCTTGTGGGACATGCATGTTCACATTGCCGGACTGAACGCCGATCCGGCGTTGAGCAAACAGGTTCTGCTTCCGCTGCTTCTCGCCAACGGCATCACCGGCATCCGTGATATGGGCGGCGACCTCGAAGCGCTGCTAGCGTGGAAACGCGACGTCGAATCCGGCGCGTTGCTTGGTCCGCACATCGTTGCGGCCGGTCCGTTTCTCGCCGGCAGCCGCAAAAAATCGCCGGAACAATATCCCGTGGCGAATGCTGACGACGCTCGCGCGGCGGTGCGAGATTTGAAGCAGCGTGGCGCCGACTTCACCAAAATAATTTCGTTGCCGTCGAGAGAGACGTTTTTCGCAGTTGCCGACGAAGCGCGGAGACAGCATATTTCCTTTGTCGGTCATTTGCCCATCGAAGTGGATGCGTTGGAAGCGTCGAATGCAGGCATGCGCGGCATCGAGCATCTTTTTTACAGCGAATTCGCGCTTTCGTTGTCTTCGAAAGAGGATGATTTGCGCCGGCGGCTGATCGAAGCGCAAGCAAAACGCGACCACGCCGGCGAGGAAGCGATTCGTCACGAGGCAGAGGGCACTTATAATGGCGAAAAAGCCGCCACGCTTTTTGCGGTATTCAAAAAAAACAAAACGTGGGTCACGCCGACGCTTGCCTCTCTGGACATCACCTCACACGCGGAGTTGTGGCGCGCCGATGATCCGCAACTTTCTTTCGTTCCGCCAGCAAAGGCCAAAGAATGGCGAAATTCTCTCGATGACACGCGGATGAAACAGTATGCCGCATCGCTGGGGCGACAAACGGCCAACGATTGGAAGCTCACCGGAGAATTACACCGCGCTGGAGTTTCTCTTCTCGTTGGCTCCGATTCGCTCGATCCTTTTGTGTTTCCCGGCCAGAGCTTGCACCAGGAACTGGCCGAGTTCGTCCGCGCCGGGTTTACGCCGGCCGAGGCTTTGCAAGCGGCAACTCGCGGTGCTGCCGAGTTTCTCGGGCGAGAAGGGGATTTTGGCACCGTGGAAATGGGTAAGATAGCCGATCTGGTTTTGCTCGACGCCAATCCGCTGGAAGATATCGCGAATACGCGAAAGATTTTTGCTGTCATTCGCAATGGCCAATACTTGGATAGAGCGGCGCTCGATGCCATGCTTGCTAAAGCGAAGGCCGCAGCAGCAGAGGCCAAGTAGGGCCACGGCGCGCCGCGCCCGTTGGAGCGCAAACGCGATGAAATCCACAGTCACAATGCGTGACCGAAAGCTTCATCGAATATTTCTGCTGTGCTTTTCTTTCTTGATATTCTTGCCCGCAGCGGATGCGCAAACACAGCAACCTGAAGAGGAAATCGTTGCCAATCTTGCCGGCGGCCGCGTGATCGTGCACGTCACGCGCGATAACATCGTTTTTGCGGCCATCGATCAGCCCATCGAGGCCAATTCCATTCCGCCGCGTGTGATGGACCTCGATAAGAGCCATGTGGCCGTTCTTTTTGGCGCTTCGGAGTGGCGGCTTCCCGCCGACCCGAAACCGGTGCGGCTGGACCGCAATTTCCAGTATATGGGCGCGAAAGATCCCAAGTTCCAAGTCTATTCCGGTGAAGCGGAGCCTGATCTTGAAAGCATCGGCGTGGCGTTTCTCGAAAAGCTGCGCCCACTCGTTTCGCAACTTCGACACAAGGTCGACTTCAACCCGGATGAGCCGCTTTTTGAAGCCGTCATTATCGGGTACGCGCCGAACGGCTATGGTCCGGAAGTCTGGACGGTGGAATACCGCATTCAACAGGAAGAGATCGCCACACGCGGAGACTACTGGCAAACGCACATCCTGCGCCCGCGCTTCGAGCAGCTCTACCCGCCGGAGAAAAAGGCGCCGAAAATACTCGTGGAGGCAAGCTATCCTGCGGACGCCAAAGGGCCAGCACTTCAGACGCTGATTGAAAGCAACGATCCGCGCATCGCGCGTTTACGCTCCGGGGATCAGCGTTTCGCAAAGCTTTTCGAAGTCATCGACAAAGGGCAGGCGCAAAAGGCGGTTGGCGCGGATGCTGCGGATTTCCTTCGCGCGGTTGTGCCGCTCATTGCTCCCAATGCGCGATTCGTGCTGGCCACCATGGCGGAAGACCGTGGATTTGAGTGGGTGGTGGAACCCGAGGAGCCGATGGAGAAGGCACAGGAAGACAAAGACCGGCCTCCAGATGCGCCGACGCTGCGGCGCAAGCCAAAGCCTTAATTTTAGGGGAGCTTTTCGATGGGGTCGCCGGCGCGCACGGTACCGCCCTCGAGGACACGGCACAACATCCCGCGCCGTCCGCGCATTTCTTTGCGCAAGCCTGGCCGCAGCTGCTCAATTTGGCCGCAGGGCGTGCACACTTCGCTCACTTCCAGACGGGCTTGACCGATTTGCAGTTGCTGGCCCAGGGCGAGGCCATTTACGTTCAGCCCCTCCGTCGTGATGTTTTCCCGGATGATTCCGGGAGGCAGGTCTAGGGCTTCCAAAGTCTCGCGATCAATCAGTAGTACTTGCCGCTTGCTGCCGGGCCGACCGTGCGCGCATCCTTCCAAGCCCCGATCGCCGATGATCTTCACCTCGGTCAACTCTTCCATCGGGGCACGCCGCTTCGGTGAACGGAAGAGGTGTTTCACGCTTGCCATCAGCGCTAGTCTCCTGCTGCTTGAACTCGGCTGCCATGCGCTCCAATGTCTTTGCGATAGTGCATGCCTTCAAAGTGAATCCGAGCCGCTCCCTGGTAAGCAGTCCTCAAGGCAGCCTCCAAGGTGGGGCCTGCCGCAGTTACGCCCAAGACGCGGCCGCCAGCTGTGACGAGGTTGTGGCCTTCTTGTTTGGTTCCGGCGTGGAAGACCTCAACACCGGTAATTTGGCTCGAAGCGGTTAGTCCTTCGATTCTCTTGCCGCTGCTGAATTTGCCGGGGTAACCCCCGGAAGCGAGCACCACGCAGGCGCTTGCACCTGGCTTCCATTTCACGTCGGCAGGGTCCAGTCGGCAATTGCCGATATCCACCAACACCTCGGCCAAATCGAAATCCATACGAGCGACTATGGCTTGCGTCTCCGGATCGCCCAGACGGCAGTTGAACTCCAGGACTTTTGGCCCGTCCTTTGTGAGCATCAGCCCAATATAGAGAAAACCCTGATAGCGGATGCCGTCCGCGGCCAGTCCCTGGAGGGTTGCCTCAACGATTTTCGAGAAGATCCTTTCGCGCAAGGGCGCCGGCAGCAGGTCGTCCGTTGAATAGGCGCCCATACCTCCGGTGTTTGGCCCTTGATTTCCGTCGAATGCGCGCTTGTGGTCGCGGGTAGGTACCAGAGGCGCGTATCGCTGGCCGTCGGTAAGAATAATGAAGGAGAGCTCGTCACCCTCCAACGTTTCTTCCAACAAGATTCTCTGGCCACCAGACCCGAACTCTTTCTGCTCCATGGCGCGCTGGATGAAGTCTTTCGCTGATGCGACGTCCGGCGCGAGGAATACACCTTTGCCGGCACACAAACCATCGGCCTTGATCACTAGCGGCCATTTCACTTTGTCTAGCGCAGCGAACGCTGCCGTGGCAGATTCGTAGGCGCCATAGGATGCCGCGGTCGGGATGTTGTGCCGCAGCAGGAAATCTTTGGAAAAAATCTTGCTGCCTTCGAGCTGCGAGGCCTGCCGCGATGGTCCCACGATGGCCCATTTTTTCTGAGTGAAGGCGTCGACGACGCCGTTAACCAGTGGGAGTTCTGGCCCCACGACTGTCAGATCCGGCGAAATCTTCGCAGCCAATGCGACGAGCGCCGCTACATCGGCCACGTCAACGGCCACGCATTCTGCCTCGGCCGCGATTCCGCCGTTGCCCGGCGCGCACCAGATCTTCTCCACGCGGCGGCTCTGTTTTAGCTTCCAGACCAGGGCGTGCTCGCGGCCGCCGCCTCCAATCACCAGGACTTTCATCCAGCTGACCTCGTTGGTGTCACTCTTCAAAACGATAGACGCCGGGAGAAGGCGTGTCAACGCGGTGGATCGCTGGGCGAAAGCTGGGACCAAAGTCGGCCGCAATTCTCCGGTAACGAATATGGCGATACGCTAATGTTATTACTATATAATAATATTATGGATGGATAGAATAGAAGAGACCAAATGGAAAGACTCAAAAGCATGACGAGTGCGCCGTTTTGTGGACCGTTTGAGTCCTGGTCCGAATGTGGGTGAAGGGCGAGCTTACGCCTGACTTACGGCGCGGATGGGGATGGTTACGCCGGAGGTGGCGTCGGAAGAGGCCAGCATGTGGCAGCGTCCATCGAAGATTCCGCCGGGATCGATAACCATGCAAGGGGAATGAACTTCGCCGGTCACCACACCTTTGGCTTGAATCTCGACGCGGCCCTTGGCAAAAATCACGCCGTCGAAGCGGCCAGAGATCACCACGCGGTTGCCTTCGATCTGTCCTTCGACTTTTGCGCGCTCGCCAAGGACGACGGTTTGCTCGGAGATGATGTTGCCTTTGACGTTGCCGTCAATGCGAAACGTGCCGGTCAGTTGCAGCGTGCCCTCGAGGGTCACGCCTTGATCGATGAAACCGGTCCACTCTTCGTCCGCACTGTTCTTGGAAACACCAGGCCACTTCCACGCCATGAGATCCCCCGCACAAAGACTCTTCCACTTTAGCGGCGCGAGCGGACAAGTCAACTACCGCGGAAGAGCGAGTTGTCGAATGATGCGATGGCGGAGACGAAAAGCGCGAGATTGGCGATTCGCTATGCCGGGGACTGGACTTACTTCATCAAGCGGTCGTAGATGCCCATGAGCTGTGCGTCATCGTAATACTCGAGGACAAGCTGGCCGGGACGCATCTTTGTTTTTTGCCGAAGCAGGATCTTGGTACCCAGGTGGCGTTGCAGTTCTTCGAGCGCGGCCCGGATATTGGCGTCTACGTGGATTTCGGCAGGCGCGTTGGTGCTGCGAGCGCGGCGCGAGGCAAGCCTTTCGATCTGCCGGACGGTCAAGCCGCCGCGGGCGGCACGCTGGGCATAGCGCATACGTAATTGAGAATCGGCTACGGCTAGGAGGGCGCGGCCGTGGCCGGCGGTGAGTTTGCTTTCTTCGATCCAGTCCTGGATGGTTGGTTCGAGCTTCAGGAGGCGGATGGAATTTGCGACGGTTGCGCGGTCTTTTCCGGTGCGTTCCGCGACGGATTCTTGGGTCAGTTGAAATTCGTCCATCAAACGTTCAAATGCGCGGGCGGCTTCTATCGCATTCAAGTCTTCGCGCTGGATGTTTTCTACCAGCGTCATTTCGAGAGCGAGCTCGTCGGGAACCTCCCGCACGATAGCGGAAACCTTTGTAAGGCCGGCACGCTGGGCGGCCCGCCAGCGGCGCTCGCCAGCGATCAGTTGAAATCGGCTGCCGATCGGTCGAACAACCAAGGGTTGGATAATTCCACTGGACTTGATCGAACGAGCGAGTTCGTCGAGGGCCTCTTCACGAAAACGCGTGCGCGGTTGGTACGGGCTGGGCTCGATCAGGTCGATATCGATCTGGTGCGGCCCGGGATGCGCGGGTTCGCGCGCGGGCGCAACTGCGGCACCAGTAGCGGCTGTGGGAGCTGGGGAAGGAGCGGGCGTGGAAGCAGCCTGGGGTTCAGGCTCCCGAATGAGCGCTCCGAGCCCCCGTCCCAACGCGTTTCTCGGCATTGGCAATAACCTCCTGGGCGAGCTGGGTGTAGCCTTCCGCCCCTTTACTATGAATGTCGTAAAAGATGATGGGTTTTCCAAAGCTTGGAGCTTCCGCGAGGCGTACATTGCGCGGAATTACGCTCTGGAACACCTGAGTGCCAAAAAAACTGCGTAAATCCGTGGCCACTTGGCGCGAGAGAGTGGTTCGCTCATCGTACATGGTTAGTGCGATGCCCTCGACTTCCAATTTGGGGTTAAGAGTGCGCCGAATGCGCATGAGGGTATCCAGCAACTCGGAAACACCTTCCAGGGCTAAATATTCGCATTGGATAGGAACTAGAACAGAATTCGCGGCTACCAAGGCATTTAGAGTGAGCAAATCGAGGGCAGGAGGGCAGTCCAGGATAATAAAGCGATAATTTTCCTGGAGAGGAGCGAGGGCTGCCTGGAGTTTGTATTCGCGATTTTCAGCGGTAACAAGTTCAACGGCGGCACCGGCGAGGTTTTTGTCGGCGGGGACGACATCTAAGCCATCTACTTGCGACTTTTGGATGATTTTATCAAAAGGCTCGTTCAGGATCAGCGAATGGTAGAGAGTCCTTCGGGAAGGGTCCTTGGGGAAACCGATGGCCGCGGTGGCGTTTGCTTGGGAATCACAATCGACGAGGAGAGTAGGCTGTTCGGCGGCACCGAGACAGGCGGCAAGATTCACTGCGGTAGTTGTTTTTCCAACGCCACCTTTTTGATTGGCAACGGCGATGATTCGAGCCAAGCGGTACCTCGTGGTCGAGAATCTAACAAAGCACGTGCTGTGTTGCAAGATGTTTCACGTGAAACATAGGATGGGCTGTGGAAGACTCGGGAATCGGCCACGGTGTTCCACGTGGAACATGGTGGATCGGCACTGCAATTCTCCCTTGCGGCTGTTCCACGTGAAACAGTTTGGAGTGTGCAACGGGCGGACCACTCCCTGCGGTGACGTCGATCTAACTAGGCAAATGGCATCAAAATGGCCGATCGATTGTTCCACGTGGAACTTAGCTTCGTGGGAAGGACAGGTCCGTTGCGACTGATCGCTAGCTTTTTTTCTCAATGGAGTACATAACGGCGCGGAATCCGTGGTGGAGCACTTCTTCTTCGTAAGTCATTCCCAGTTTCTCCATTATGCGCGTTGAAGCCCTGTTTTCCCACAATGCGACCGCGACGATGCGGTTCAGACCGAGTCGCCCAAAGCCATCGTGCAGAATCAGTTGAGCGGCTTCCGTTGCGAGCCCTTGGCCCCAAAGATCGCTGGCTAGCCACCAGCCAATTTCTATCCCTGGCAGGTCGTTTAGCGGCTGGAGTCCGCAAAAACCGACGAGGCGATTTTTGTCCTTTGAAACGAGCTTCCAGAGGCAGAAACCAAAATCACGGTAATAACGCCGTTGCCGCTCGACAAATGCAATAATTCTGTCGTCGGGCCAGATTTGGCCATCCAAGATGTATTTCATTACAAGGGGATCGGTGGCAATGGGTTTGAACGCAATCCAGTCTGCGGATTCCCAGGGATGTAGGAGAAGTCTTTTGCTTTCAAGTCGATGGGCCGACACTTGGAACCTTTTTGGTACCAACAACGAGGAGACGTCGCAAGGAATGGGGTACCGGAATGGGATCTTGCCAATCCCAGCCCAAAACGGATTGAACTTCTTTCAAATCGCGCTCTCCGATCCAGAGAATAACTTGTTTGGATGCAATATGCTGCGACCCGGCCCACTCTAGAAACGGCCCAAAGTCCCCCAAGGCGCGAGAGCAGACGAAATCTAGAGGGGCGACCTCTTCGCTGAGCTCCTGGTAACGATTTACGAGGACGCGAGCGTCTGTAAGTTCAAGTTCTCGAATGACTTCCGCAAGAAAAGTGGCTTTCTTCACGTTGGATTCGATCAAGAACAAGTTTAGGCTGGGCCGAAGGATTTTGAGGGGAACACCCGGAAAACCGCCGCCGGAACCAACGTCGGCCAGCCGACCATTTTCCACAGGCACGGCCTTGGCGGCATACATGCTCTCGCAAAAATGACGATAAAGTATCTCCAGCGGATCGCGGATGGCCGTGAGATTGATTTTTTCATTCCAAGTCAACAAAATCCTTATATATTGTTGAATTTGCACGACTTGCTGGTCATTTGCGGAAAGCTGAAATTCACCGAGAGCGCGACGGATGGTTTCGGACGTGGGAGGAGCCGGGAGGGTTGTGGGCATGGGAGTAACTAGTTAGTGACCCCTTGGCTGGATTTCGACTTCCGACTGCATCTGCGGCTTGCGCGACAAGTATCTCGGGCCCGCGATTCCGGCGACTACATCCACCGCAACGTGCCAGGTGATGACTGGTACGAGGCTATGGTACGCGATTCGCGCCGTTCCGAACACTGTGCCGATGACCAGTGTGCTTACAAACCCGCCGCGTCCTTGATAGATGTGCGCGAGGCCGAAGAGAACCGCCGAAAGCAAAACCGCGCTCCAGAGTGGGAGCCCAGCGCGAGTGATTACCGCCATAGCGAAGCCCCGATAGAGAAATTCCTCGCACACGCCGGCGGTCACGGCGAGTGCGAAATAGGGAAGAAGTTCAATGTTTGATTGGGGGAAAATCCGGTCGGCGAGGGCTTGGAGAATGGCGCTTCTGGGGCTTGAAAGCCGGCCCATCCTGCGCAGATTGAACCATTGCCCCGCGGCGAGGATTGTGGCGCCCACGGCCGCCGCGAACACAATACCCATCCGCCAGTGAATCACGAGGCCCATCTCGGAGAATGTGTAGCCGTGCGCCCAGGCACGCCATCCGACGACAGCGACGGACACCCACTGAAAGGCGATGGTCGAGGCATAGAGCGATAGCCGCTCCGCCGTCCCGACATGAGCCTTCGCCAGAAGGCTCTTTAGGCGCGAACGCCCGCGCCACGGCAGAATCACCGCGAAGAACAGGAAGATGAGCCAGAAGTCCCAAGGCATTCGTGGATGAAAACACGTCTCGCGCGCTGGCGCAACCTTCCGCGCCTGAATGTTACAAACTGGACGCACGGGGCATCGTTATGCAGAGCGTGGTGGACATCCTTATAATGAATGGTGGGAAGGTGCTCCTTTGGCGGAAACGTTAAAACTGACTTCGATGGCGAAAGCGGCCGGTTGCGCAGCGAAACTAAATCCAGCAACGCTCGACGCGGTACTGCGCAAACTTCCGCGGCAGACCGATCCCAATGTGCTCGTGGGCTTTGATACAAACGATGATGCGGGGATTTATTTGCTTGGTGAAGGACTGGCGCTGGTGCAGACCGTTGATTTCTTTACGCCGATTGTTGATGACCCCTATCTCTTCGGCCAAATCGCGGCGGCAAATGCGCTTAGCGATGTGTACGCCATGGGCGGGCGACCGATGTCGGCGCTCTCGATCGTAGGTTTTCCGGAGAAAGGGGAGCCGGAAATTCTCGAACAGATCATCCGCGGCGGGCTGGCAAAAATGAACGAGGCGAAGTGCAGCGTGATTGGCGGACACTCGATTCGAAATGAGGACATGCTTTTTGGTTATGCGGTGACTGGCGTTATTAATCCGCAGCGGGTTTGGAGAAATGTCGGCGCGCGCACGGGTGATGTTTTGCTGTTCACGAAACCGCTGGGCACGGGCGTGATTACTACCGCGCTGAAGAAAGAACGCGCTACGCCGGAATCACTCGCTGCGGCGGTGGCGGCAATGACGACGCTCAATCGAGCCGCGTCTTTAGCGTTGCAGGAAGTGGAGGAAAAAGCAGGCAGCGCCAAACCAATTCACGCCGTTACCGACGTGACGGGATTCAGTTTGCTGGGCCACGCGCGCGAAATGGCGCTTGGTGCATCAGCGCAAGGGATCGAGCTCGTTTCCTTTGAAATCGATCACACTGCGTTCGCTTATTTCCCGGGAGCGTTGGAAGCTGCTCGCGAAGGCCATCTCTCCGGGGGGCTGAAAAATAATCGCGCATTCATTGGAGACTGCGTGACGTTCGATTCCAACGTTGTAGCGGAATACCAAGACTTGCTCTTTGATCCGCAAACCTCAGGCGGTTTGCTCGTTGCCGTCGCTCCTGATTACGCCGCCAACGCGCTGACGACACTCGATAATCATGGTGTGGCTGCTCGCCGCGTCGGCGACGTCGTCGCCAAGCGATCACCCATGATTCACGTTCACTGAGATTCGGGGCCGTGTAGTACATCCGGTACACTCCCAACATGGATACGATCACGCACGGCATCGCTGGGGCCTTGATTGGCAAGGCTGTCTTCCGCGGGGAAGATATGTTTGCGTCGAAGCCGGTGAATCGCGCACGCATCATTACCTGGTCATTGATGGTCGGCGCGATTTTTCCAGATTCGGACACGTTGCGGGATATTTTCTCTCACGACGAAATGCTGATGATTACATGGCACCGGGGCATCACGCACTCGCTGGTGTGTCTGCCGATATTTGCGCTACTGCTGGCGGCGCTTACGCGATGGTTCGCGCGCTGGCGCCAGTGGGATGCGCCGTCGTTTGGCGCGCTCACGGCGATTTACGCCATCGGAATTCTCAGCCACATTTTGCTCGATTTGGTTACGACGTTTGGGACGATGATCTGGTCGCCGCTGCAATGGTCGCGCCCAGCGTGGGACCTTATCTTCATTATTGATTTCACGCTGACGGGGATTTTTCTGGTGCCGCAGTTGCTTGCGTGGGTTTATGCGAAACCGGAAAAAATGAAACGCCGTGCTCTTGGCATGTGGCTGGTGTTTGTCCCTGTCCCGTTCGTCATCGCTAAGATTGCGCAAATTGTCGGCGCGCCGATTTCTGATGTCACCGCACTCATTGCCGTGCTTGTTTTTTCGGTACTCTTTTTGTTGCCCGCGCGCCGAGGCTGGGGCACGGGCGTACAGTATGCCGTCTGGAATCGCGCCGGACTTGCGGCTGCACTCATTTACATTGGATTTGCAGCGTACGCTCACCATTCCGCGCTGGCTCGCGTGGAGAAATTTGCGGCCTTCGAACATTTGGAGGTGGATTCACTGGGGGCACTGCCGCTTCCGCCGTCGCTCTGGCATTGGGACGGGCTGATCCGCGGGCCGCGCGGAGTCTATGAACTTCGCATGGATTTGAGTGAAAAGGCCGCTGCGATGGACATATCCTCGGCCGCCGTGCAAAACGAGCCGCCCATCAAATACAGCTACTTTCTTGACGCGTTTCCAAATTCCTACATCGATACGGCAAAGCGCCTGCCGGAAGTCCAGAAAGTCTTGTGGTTTTCAAGATTTCCCGTGACGCGCTTTCATAAAGAAGGCGCGGAGGCTGTCGTGGAAATTTCCGATTTGCGTTTCCCGAAAGTGCGTCCAGACCGTCCTTCTTCCTTTACCTATCGTGTTCGAATGGATGCCGATGGGAACGTTCTTTCACAAGGATGGGCAAAGAGGTAGGGCAGGAATTCACTCGAAGCGCGGCGTGAGTCAGCGAGAAGGTTTGCCGTCCGCGGGATGAATCACTACCTGGCGCTCTTCGCCGATGCCCACGCTTTCGGTGCGTACACCGGTCATTTCTTTCAGCGCCAGGTGCACGATGCGCCGTTCGCGCGAGGACATGGGATTCAGGCGAAACGGCTGGCGCGAAGTCTGCACGCGTTCGGCGGCGACGCGCGCGGTCATGCGCAGTTCTTCAAAACGGAGCGCGCGATAACCGCCGCTGTCGATACGGATTTTTTCGTGGAAGGCGGGCTCGAGGCGTAGCGCCTTGAATGCGAGATGTTCGAACGCTTTCAAAACTTCGGCGTTGCGCTCGAGCAAAAGTTCTTTGTCTTTGCCGTCGAGATCGGCGAGTACTTCGGCGTCCCCTTCCGGGTTTGCGCCATCCGCCGCGATGGAACGGACGTTGATCTTTAGTTCCAGACCTGAGACGCGCACAATCTCTTCCAGAAAGCGGCGCAAAGCATCCGCGGTGGCCTCGCGGTCAAGACGTCCTTCCCGGATGAGCTCTGGCGCCATCAATCCTCGAGAGAAACTCTTTTCGTGTGCCCGCGTGAATCGATTTACTTAGGCCTTTTTCCCGCGCGCCGGCTTCACGATCGCGGGAGTTGTCACAGGATGCTTCCGGTTCAAATACCACTGCTGAGCGATGCCGACCAGGCTGCTGGTGAGAATATACACCGCAAGACCGCTGGAAATCGGTGAAATCATGAAAATGGCGGCCATGGAAATGGGCATGATTTTCAACATCATTTGCTGCTGCGGGTCCGTGGCAGTCATGGGCGTCATTTTCGAAACGAGATACATGGAAAGACCCATGAAAATGGGCAGAACGTAATAAGGATCCTTGGCGGAAAGGTCGGTGATCCAACCGAACCATCGCGCATGGCGCATTTCGATGGCGTAGCGCAGGGTGGTATTCAAGCCGAACCAGATGGGCATCTGCAAAAACATCTGGAAGCAGCCGCCAACGGGGTTGATGCCCTCGCGGCTGTAGACGGCCATGACTTCCTTGTTCATTTCCGCTTTTTTCGGATCGTTGAGCTTGTATTTCTTGTAGCGCTCATTGATGGCTTTGATCTCTGGCGCCACGCGCTGCATTTTCAGCGTGGTTTTGTAGCTGGAGATGCGCAGCGGGAAGAGGAGCATGTTAATGACCAGGGTAAGGACGACGATGGCCCAGCCCCAGTTGGGAATGTAGTCGTGCAGCAATTTCAGCCCGTGAAACAGCGGGTCGGCGATGAACTCAAGCCAACCAAAGTTGACCAGCCCGTGCAGCGGCGGGTTCATTTTCTTCAGATCGTCGTAGTCCTTGGGACCGACGTAGACGCGAAGGTCCAACGGTTGCGCGGCTGCGGTGGTGGCTACTTCCGCGACGGGTTCCTGCGTCTGCTGGCCATTGGAATCAACCGTGCGGTTCACTTTCCAGGAACGCGTCGCGAGCACGCCTCGCGCCGCGCCACTCGCCGGCAGGAATGCCGCAGTGAAGTAGCGGTCTTCGATGCCCGCAAAATCTTTTCCGCCCAGCCAGGTGCCGCGTCCCACTTTTTCCAGTTCGTCGAGTTTCTTTGCCGCGGTGTTCGAGATTTTTCCGTTTTCGGTGGAGAAGGTCGAGACCGTTTCGACCGGGGCGGGATTCGTTACGGTATGGTCGCCGAAACCGCCGAGCCACGCCAGGCCGGCGGTGATGGGCTTGCCGTCGAGCTTTACGCTGGTTTCTGTTTGCACGACGTAGCTGTGGTCAAATTTGAAATGCTTGGTGACTTCGAGGTGGCCGTCGCTCCAGGAGAATTGCGCTTCGGCGGGGGCATGCAGGTCGTTGCCGTCAGCGGAAACTTTGTACAAGCCGGAATTGGCGGCCGCTTCTAGCAGCGGATCATCGAGGGCGAGGGCGAACGGCCAGCCGCCGGTTTGCTGCGAGGCGTCCTTCTGCACAACATTCAGTACGCAGGGAGGCGGCGTTCCATCGTCGCGGCATTTGTCCGGAAGTTTCGTGTCGTCCATGTATTTCTTGAGTTGCCAGCTTTTGACGACCGCGCCGCGGTTAGAGATTTCCACGCGATAAAGGTCGTTTTCGACGACGATAGTGCGGTCTTCGGTGGCAGCAATCGGCTTGACGATAGGAATGGGGGCCGCTGTTGCCACGGTTGAACTATGTGTCTTGCTGCTGTCCGGTCCCGGCGGAACGGAGTTGCGAGCCGGCGCGCTTGTCGAGGCATTTGGTGTGACTGGAGCGGTTTGAGCAGGTCGATTCGTTTGCGGCAATTGGGCAGGCGGCTTTGGCGCGAAGAAGCGGGCCCAGAGGAGAATCACACCCATGGAGAGCAGCGATGCAACTAAGATGCGCATCTCTGCGGAAAGCGGTTTTTTCTTTTGCGTGTCGCTCACAGCCGCACCTCTTTAGGACCATCTTGAGAGCGGTTGACGGCAGACGCTGTGAATTTCGATGGCATGAATTCCCATTTCTCCGGAACCGGATCGAAGCCAAATTTGCGCGAAAGTGGATGACAACGAAGCAGGCGCTTCAATCCGAGCCACGCGCCGCGCGCGACGCCAAATCTTTCGATGGCTTCGTAGGCATAGCGGGAGCAGGTCGGTTCAAAACGGCAGCTTCCCGCGAACAGCAGAGACAAGTAGGCTTTGTAAAACCGCAGCGCGAACAGCGCGGCGCGCACTGCCGCAGAATGCTGCGCCACCGGCGAATCACGCTCTAAACGCTCTTGAGCATGCGCAAAAGATCTGCTGCCAGCGCTGCAAACTCCGCACGCGCTACGGTGCTCTTCGGGTGAATGACGATGTCCCATCCTGCGGGTATCTCCGGGCGATGGTTGCGCACGATCTCGCGAATCCGCCGCCGAATGCGATTGCGTACCACCGCGCCGCCGAGCGCTTTCTTGATGCTGAAGCCGAAGCGGGTCCGCGGCAGAGCATTGGCCCGAAAGAAAACAGTGAAGTGGGAACTCGAGCGGCGCTTTCCGGCGCGGTAGACGGCGTCAAAATCTCCGCGCCGCACCAACCGCGCGTCGCGCGGAAAATCCAGGCGCCCCGTTTCACTCGGGCGTGAGGCGATGACGTCCCTTCTTGCGGCGCGCTGCGAGAACCTTGCGGCCTCCCGTGGTCTTCATGCGAACGCGGAAGCCGTGCGTCTTGGCGCGACGGCGTTTGCGCGGTTGATAGGTGCGCTTAGGCAAAGCAATCCCCCTTTAGTAGTACGCGATCGCAGGGAAGTCTGTATCACCTGCGATGGTGCAGCGTGACCGCTTTGCGGCCACGCGCGAGCTGACTAGCCGCGTCAGCGGCTATCCTCGAATCTATTAGTGTATTCGAGCCGCGCGCGCAGGGTCAAGAATTGACATGGATTAGTTGACATTCGGAATCGGTGAGATATACAAGGTTCCTTTGTGAGCAGATCGACATTCAATAGTTTTTGATCGCCCGACTGTGTTCATACAGCTTTCGCGACGCCTTACCAAGGCGCCCCACGAGTTGGGCTTCAGGAATGCAGGCTAGCGGCGATGCGAGTACGGAGGAGTTGCTGATGATCATTTGGCGAGGAAAGGGAATATTGATTGCGTTGATTGCGTTCGGCTGTTTGCTTCTGGCGGAATATGCGACCAGGAGCGCGTTTCACGATGACAGGTACTATCAGACTCACGGATGGCCAAAACTAGCCGCCATGTGGCTGGCGGCCGGACTCGTTTTTGCGCTTCAATCGAAGCTGGGTGGCGGGCCGCCCCGCGTGCTGGTGGATAAGGAAACGGGGAAAGAAATCAGTTTGCCCGCGCGGGATGCCCTGTTTTTTATCCCGGTGCGCTACTGGCCGCCAATTCTGGCGGCCCTCGGTGTGGCTTTTTTTTTCGTGCGTGAGTGAATGTTAAAGGAATTCGCAGATGTTTCTCATTCACGGGACATATCATTTCCGCCCAAAGCGAGTCGCGTTTCGCAACGACTATTGCCTGCCGTGCGCGCGGCCGCGGCGATCGGTACAGATTCGGACGTTTGACGCCGAGCACATATTCTGGATACCACTGGTGCCGATCGGGTTCCGGAATCGATGGTACTGCACGGTATGTGAGCGTCAAACGGATGTGAATGTGCGAACCAGACGCGGCTTTAAATGGGCGGGCTTATTGATCCTACTTATGTTCTGTGCGGCGGGCTGGGCGGCGCCGATGGAAGCGGGATCGGAAGTTCCGATTTGGCTGCTGCGGATTGGCGCTCCGATGGGGGCGGCGCTGTTGATCGTGCATCTTTTCCGCACACGAGGAGAGCCCTCGAGAAAAGAACAGCTAACAAGCATTCCTCCCGCGACGGACATGGTTTGCCCGTTTTGCGAGGTGGACATGATGATGATTTCTTCGAAGTGCTCCTGTCCGAAGTGTGGAATCGTGAGGTTGTAGCGTGGACGAGCGTCGAACGCGGTTTCATTCAGGCAGGAAGCTTGGCGTGGCGGTATTCGTCGAAGGCGGCCAGGAATCGCTCGACGTCTTTGTGGAGCAAATAGTAAGGGGTGGAGAGGCGGAGCTTTGAAGGTTCGCCGCCACGGATGCGGATTTTCTTTTCCGTCCACAGCCATTTTTCCAGGTCCATGCGGACGATGGGCGGGACATTGACGGTGGCGATGGCGCAACGCAGGGCTGGATCGGGCGAAGTCCAAGATTCCGCGCCGCGCTTCAGCATTTCCTGAAGAAGCCCGTCGGCGGTTTGGCGGTGGCGCTTTTCGATGCGGTCCATGCCGATGTCGTTGGCGAGTTTCAGGGAGGCACGCAAGCCCCAGAGCGCGGGAACGTTGGAGCTGCCGATGCGCTGAAAGCGTTCGGCGCGCAATTTCGAGTCGTCCCAGCCTTCGGTGGCGATGGTGTTCCAGAGACGGTCGATGACCTCGTCGCGCACGTAGAGGAATCCAGATCCTTTGGGCGCCTGAAGCCATTTGTGGGGGCTGGCGGAGTACATATCGCAGCCAAGTTCGTGGACATTCAGGCGCATCATTCCGGGGACGTGAGCGCCATCGACTGCGGAAAGAATGCCTTTCGAACGCGAGAGGGCGCAGAGTTCTTTTGCGGGCAGCACCACGCCGGTTACCGTCGTAATGTGACTGAAGAAAAGAACGCGCGTTTTGGGCGTGATGGCGTCGTTGAACAAGTTCAAGACAGCGGCTGCGTTGGGTACCGGTTTCGGAAGCTTGACCCTCCTCAGCACAATGCCATAGCGTTTTGCGCGCATGTTCCACGGATGCTCACCGCCGGGATGTTCCTGATCGGTGAGCACGACTTCGTCGCCGGCTTTCAGGTCGATTCCGTTGGCAATGTAATTGTTGGCCTCGGTGGCGTTTCGCACGAGGGCCACCTCATCGCGTTTGCAGCCGATGAATTCCGCGAGTGGATCGCGAAATTCATTCCAAGGACCATAACCCCAGATTGGATAGTCTTCGGGATCGCTCTGGGTCATTTTTTCGGTTTCGGTGTAGCCGTCGAATACCGCGCGCAGGACGGGCGCGGGCGAAGAGCCTACGGTCCCGTTGTTCAGATAAATCGTGTCCTCAGGAATCAAGAATTGTTTGCGGAGTTCGCTCCAGTAGGCTTCCTCATTCGAATCGTACAGCGAACGATCGGGAATTTTTGCGGGCGCTTGCTCCAGCATTTCATGCAGACGAGCAGTGAACGGCGAAGCAGCGGCAACTCCGGCCGCGCCTGCAAAAGAAGAAAGAAATCCGCGCCGATCTATCATGACCACCTCCGCGGTTCAAGTTTGCGCGGATTCTACGCGTTGCTCGGCCGTGGGACAATACCTCTTCTCGAATCCCGATGTTGCGGTCGACCGGCCTTGCGGACTAGTGTATCTGCGGAAAGATTTGGCGTTCGAAAGGAATCGGCATGACCGTGGTCTCGTGCGGACAAATGATCTTGTGCAGTCTTCTGATACTGGGGTTCAGCAGGGCGAGTTTGGCGGCCCAAGAAAAGGCAGGCACGAAACAAGCCGTGGAAGCACGGCTGAAAGCGGGGGAAAAGCCGAGAGCGGTGGGGCCGCTCGATGCGGCAGTGAATACTCTTTTCACGACGCATCGGTTCGAACAGGCCTTGATTTCTCCGGATGGGAAGAGTGTCGCGTGGGTGGAAACGCTGGTGGGGAAAGACGGCGCCCCGAACGGCAATACGGCTATCTACGTCGCCGCGCGAGAAGGAAAAGCGCCGCCAAAGCGGATCACCGCGGGAACAGGCGGAGTCTCGCATGCCGAGGGCAACGTGGCTTGGTCGCCGGATAGTAGGCACATCGCGTTTCTGTCGGACGCTCTGAAAGCGGGCCAGCTTCAACTGTATGTCGTTAGTTCCGCGGGTGGGGCGGCAAAGAAACTGACTGGTGTGAAAGGTTATCTCGCCACGCCGGGATGGTCGCCGGACGGAAAAACCATCGCGGTCCTTTTCACCGAGAACGCCACGCGCGCGGCGGGCCCGCTGGTGGCGGAGACGCCCGAGACTGGCGAATAAAAGACGCGTTTTTCGAGCAGCGGGTAGCGCTTGTGGATGTGGCGACAGGCAAGTTGCGGCAAATTTCTCCCGCGGATACCTACGTTTACGAATATGACTGGTCGCCGGACGGTAAGCGCTTCGCCGTCACCGCTGCGCTAGGGAACGGCGACAACAACTGGTACATTGCCGAGCTTTTTACGCTGGATGCCGCGACGGGCTTGATGAAATCCATTCACAAGCCGGCGCTGCAGATCGCCAATCCTGCGTGGTCACCCGACGGCCAAACGATCGCCTTCATTGCCGGTCTGATGAGCGATGAGCCGAGCGTCGGCGGCGATGTTTACGTCGTCTCCGCGGGTGGAGGTGAGCCAAGAAACGTGACACCTGAACTGAAAGCTTCCGCGAGTTGGTTAACTTGGACACTTGAGGGAAAAATTCTCTTTGGTGAATACGTCGAAGGCGATGCGGGAGTCGCTGCCGTCGATGTTTCGAGCGGGCGGATCGAGTCCTTGTTCCGAGGTGCGGAGGAATTCACTGCGGGGCTGTGGGGCACGAATCTTTCTGTTGCGCGCGATGGGAAAACCACCGCGGTGATCCGCAGTTCTTTCAGCGCGCCGCCGGAAGTCTGGGCCGGCGCGATCGGGAACTGGACGCAAATCACGAAGCGCAACGCGGACGTGAAACCCACCTGGGGCGAGGCCAAGAGCATCCATTGGAAGAACGATGGCTATGACGTGCAGGGTTGGCTGACGTATCCACGCGATTTCGATCCGGCAAAGAAATATCCGCTCGTTGTGTGCGTGCATGGCGGCCCAGGGTCGGCGATTCTTTCCGCGTGGCCGGGGACGCACAACTTTGTAATGCCGCTGGCCAGTGCGGGCTACTTTGTGCTGCAGCCGAATCCGCGCGGGAGTTTTGGCGAAGGCGAAGCTTTCACGCGCGCCAACGTGAAAGATTTTGGCTATGGGGATTTCAAGGACATTCTTGCCGGAGTGGACGAAGCGCTGCGCGTGGCGCCCATCGATTCAAATCGCCTGGGGCTTACGGGATGGAGCTACGGCGGATTCATGACCATGTGGGGCGTGACGCACACCAATCGCTTCAAAGCCGCCATGGCCGGCGCGGGCATCTCGAACTATCAGAGTTACTACGGCGAGAACCTGATCGACCAGTGGATGATTCCGTTTTTCGGAAAATCGGTTTACGACGATCCGGAAGTGTACGCCAAGAGTTCGCCGATTAATTTCATCAAGAAAGTCAAAACGCCTACGTTAATTCAGGTCGGCGACAGCGACGGCGAATGTCCCACGCCGCAGTCCTATGAATTCTGGCACGCGCTCAAAACGCTCGGCGTTGAAACACAGTTCGTCGTTTACGAGCATGAAGGCCACATGTTTGCCAGCCCGAAGCACCAACGTGAGGTGATCGAACGCACCTTCGCCTGGTTTGACGCGCATTTGAAGTGATTTATGTTGCAGCCGTTCCGGTTGATTTTTCATCGGGTGCTGGGCCGCGCTTGTCTCTCATGCACTTCAGTCAGCAGGCGTCTGCGCTGTCGGTGGACTGTTGTCGCCAAGCGTGCTCTCCAGTAACCTGTGGGATTGATGAGCGAACCTGTTCCGCAGCCGTGGTTGCGCCCTCTAGTCACCCCCGTTTTGGTGCTCGCGTTTCTGTTTCTGCCACTGTGCGCAGCGCTGGCGCAGAATCCACGAGGGACGCTTCGCGGAGTTGTGCAGGATTCCACCGGCGGTCGCATCCCTTCCGCCAAAATCGTTCTGCAAGCAGCAGAATTTTTCATCACGCGCGAAGTGACAACTAATGACCACGGAGAATTTCGGATCGATGACCTGTTGCCGGGCTCCTATAACATCTCTGTCTCTGCCACGGGCCTCGCCTCCATTACCTCTGATGTGCGCGTGATGGTCAGTTCGGTCCGCGAGATGACCGTCACGATGATGCCAGCCTCTCTACAGGAAGCGGTTCGCGTGCAGGGACAGATTTCCTCGATTACGACGCAGCCTCTGGAGACTTCCAGCGCCGTACACCAAGCTGTGATCACTTCCCATGATCTCGACACCATTCCGCTTGCGGCGCGGAGTTTCGCCAACATCGCCTATCTCGCTCCGGGAACAGAGCCCGTCGAGCCATCTGATCCGACGAAAGCGCGCATCACGGCTGTCTCTACCGGCGGCAGCTCTGGCCTGAACAACGAGTTGTCCGTGGATGGCGGCGACAATTCGGACGATTACATCGGTGGGTTTCTGCAAAACTTCTCGCCGGAGAGCATTCAGGAATTTGCTGTACGCACTGCCCAGGAAGACGCCGACACCGGCCGGACTACCGCCGCCTCGTTCGTCATTACCACCAAGGGTGGCACCAACGCGTGGCACGGCGACGAAGCGTTCTACGAACGGGGTTCCGCACTGAATGCGCGCTTCCCCATCGACAATCCCGCACCCGATCCCAAACAGCCGTTTTCGCGGCAAAACTACGTCGGCACGCTCGGCGGTCCCATCGTCAAAGATAAGCTGTGGTTTTTTTCTTCTTTAGAGTACGTCTATGAAAATGCGAGCATCGCGTACAGCCCGGCCAATCAGGAGCAATTTAATGCTTTGG
>Ga0210410_10001417_pt1 | contig 22615 bp, 15 predicted proteins | sample IncBWC4MmetaG_FD_161058 | JGI IMG/M metagenome (GOLD analysis project Ga0210410, IMG submission 161058) | Forest soil microbial communities from Barre Woods Harvard Forest LTER site, Petersham, Massachusetts, United States - Inc-BW-C-4-M | ecosystem: Environmental > Terrestrial > Soil >... | reverse complement strand
GAAACCCCGCGGTGGCAGCCGCGGGGCCAGTGACACGCAGTCTTTCCGGCTCTTGGACCAGGAAGAAGAGGTGTCTTCATCGAGAGGCTACTCTTCACCTGCTTGTGTGTCAATACTCCTTCCGTTTCGGACAAGTCTCGGTTGACTCGCTCCTCGAAAGGAAAGACACACATGAAAAGCAACACGTTGGTCCGCAGTCTGGCACTCGCCGCCGCGCTGGCAATCACGGTGCCCGTTTTCGCCAAGCCGGTCGCCAAGGCTCTTGCAGTTTCTCACTCGGTAAAGTTCGGCAAAGTGGATGTGAAAGCCGGCGATTACCGCGCCATGATCGACGACAACCACATCACGCTTCTCAACGGCAAGAAAGTCGTTGCGGAATCCGCAGGACGCTGGGAAGACCGCAGCCAGAAGTCGCCCTACACGGTGATCGTTTCGAATGAAGACGGCCGCGTGCTGGAATTGCGCTTCGAAGGCAAATCCCAAGTATTCGTTCTCTCCGAGTAAGGGGAGCGCCCGTGAACTTTCCTAACCCGATGCGAGGGGAGCTGTCCGCGATGGCAGCTTCCCTGCTCGTTCTCCTCTCGGGGGAACTTTTGAAGTGGCAGTTCCCGGCGGTGGCTGCCGGGGAGAAGTTGGCTTCACTTTTATCCGCGCTGAACATGAAGATCCCGCAACCTGCATCGGCCTTCGTCCGCCGCTAGCGGATCAGCATGCAATCCCCATAACTGTAAAAACGATAGTGTTCGGCGACCGCGTGGCGGTAGGCCTGCAGGATATTTTCGCGCCCAGCGAACGCGGATACGAGCGCCAGGAGAGTGGATTTCGGCAGGTGGAAGTTTGTGAGCAGCTTGTCCACGACGCGGAAGTTGTGGCCGGGGAGAAGGAAGATTTCCGCTTCGGCGCGGCCGGCGGCGATTAGACTTCCCTGCCCCGCAGCGATCGCACGCGTGGCCGCGTCTTCCAAGGCGCGTACAACAGTGGTTCCGACGGCGAGGATCGGGCGGGATTTGGATTTTGCCTGGCGAATTTTGTCGGCCACTTCGGGAGTGATTTCGCAGGCTTCGGAGTGGATTTTGTGTTCCTCGAGGGTTTCGGTGTGGACGGGTTGGAAGGTGCCGAGGCCGACATCGAGGGTTATTTCGCAGAGTTCAGAACCTTTTGCTTTGAGTCTTTCGAGGATTTCCGGTGTGAAGTGAAGGCCGGCCGTGGGGGCCGCGACGGCGCCTGGACGGCGCGCGTAGACCGTTTGGTAGCGCTGGCGATCGGCTGCTTCATCAGGACGATCGATGTAAGGCGGAAGAGGGACGTGGCCGAGGCGTTCCAGATTTACTTCGACGGAAAGCGCGTTATGCGCAGTGAAGCGGACGGTGCGAATTCCCAATTCGCCCCGTGAGAGAATTTCCGCTTCGAGTTCATGTTCACCAAATCGCACGCGCTCGCCTACCTGCATTTTCTTGCCAGGGCGCACCAGAGCTTCCCAAACATCGTTTTCGAGTTTTCGGGTGAGAAATACTTCGACGTTTCCGGACAAGTGTTCGCGGACCGTTTTGCGAGAGGATTTTTGCGAGTGAACCCCGAGGCGTTTGCCGAAGAGCCGAGCGGGAATGACGCGGGCGTTGTTGAAGACGATCAGTTCTTCCCCGGTGAGGAAGTCCGGGAGCCGGGAGAATTCTGCGTCCGTGAGGCCTCCGTTCGTGCGTTCGACGACGAGGAGGCGAGAGGCGTCGCGGCGGTCGAGAGGGCGCTGGGCGATCAGGTTGAGGGGTAGGTCATAGTTGAAGTCGTCCACGCGCATGGAGCTCAACTATAACAAGAAGGAAATGATAGCAGGAACTGGGCTTCTGGGGGAGCGTTAGGGCGGAAGACTGCTAAGGGCTGCATGATCTATGTAATATACACAAAATAAGACACATAATGATGGAATGGTGAGGCTGGGAAAATACTTGACAGTAGTACACTAAGATTATATGCTTTTATGCGATAAGCCATTGGAGGATATGACAATGAGAACTGCAATCAGCCGTTTTGGACCTTTTCGGACTCACCCTCTCCAGGAGCAGCTCAATCGCCTCTTCAACGAGGCCTTCGAGCGTTCCTCGGAGGAGTCCAGCATCACTACCTGGGCGCCCGCAGTGGACATTTACGAGACGGAGCACGGACTGGTGGTGAAGGCGGATCTTCCGGACGTGAAGCCGGAGGACCTCGACATCCGTGTCGAGAACAACATCCTCACGATTCGCGGTGAGCGGAAGTTTGAGAAGAAGGTGAACGAGACCAACTACCTGCGCGTGGAGCGGGCGTATGGTTCGTTCAGCCGGAGCTTCTCGCTCGCCAACACCGTGAACAGCGAGGCGATCAAGGCCGAGTACAAAAACGGAGTGCTGACGCTCGCGATTCCCAAGAAGGAAGAAGCCAAGCCGAAGCAGATCAAGGTGAACGTGGAGACGCGGGCGGCGTAAGCGGCAGCGGCAGGCCGGTAAGTTAGAAAAGTGTTGTCACGGCGAATCCCGCCGTGAGTTAGCATACGGGGCTGGCGCAGAGAGAGCCAGCCCCGTTTCTTGAAGAATTGAGTTTGTGAGGGATTTATGTTGCGTTTCGACAAAATGACCGTGAAGGCCCAGGAGGCGGTACAGGAAGCGCAGGAGATTGCTGCGCGGTATGAGAACCAGTCGATTGAGCCGCTGCACCTGCTGGTGGCGCTGGTGGAGCAGAAGGACGGCGTGGTGCCGCCGCTGCTGGCGCGGCTGGGCATTCGCAATGAATTGCTGATGCAGGATGTGGAGCGGGAGATTAGCAAGCTGCCGAAGGTGCAGGGGTTCGGGCAACACAACATGAGCCGGGCGTTCAATGATGTGCTGGAGCGCTCGTTTGATGAGGCGCGGAAGTTCAAGGACGAGTACGTTTCGACGGAGCATTTGTTTTTGGCCATTGCCGGGGCTGAGAAGGATCCCGCGGGAAAATTGCTGAAGAAGCACGGTGCTTCGCATGAAGCGATCCTTCAGGCGTTGGCGGGGGTTCGGGGTAGCCAGCGGGTGACTTCACAGAATCCGGAAACTACGTATGCGTCGCTCGAGAAATATGCGCGCGACCTGACGGATCTGGCGCGGCGATCAAAGCTGGACCCGGTGATTGGCCGCGACGAAGAGATTCGGCGGGTGATGCAGATATTGGCGCGGCGCACGAAGAATAATCCGGTGCTAATTGGCGAGCCGGGCGTGGGGAAGACCGCGATTGTGGAAGGACTGGCGCAACGGATTGTTTCCGGCGACGTTCCGGACGTTTTGAAAACGAAGAGGCTGGTGGCCCTGGACATGGCGGCGCTGGTGGCCGGCGCGAAGTTTCGCGGGGAGTTTGAGGAACGCTTGAAGGCGGTGCTGAAGGAAGTTTCCGAGGCTGAAGGGCAGATCATCCTGTTCATCGATGAGTTGCATACCCTGGTTGGGGCGGGGGCCGCGGAAGGAGCGATGGACGCTTCCAACATGCTGAAGCCGGCGCTGGCGCGGGGCGAATTGCGGGCGATTGGCGCTACGACGCTGAACGAATACAAGAAATACATCGAAAAAGACCCGGCGCTCGAGCGGCGGTTTCAGCCGGTGATGGTTTCCGAGCCGACCGTGGAGGATACGATTGCGATTCTGCGCGGCTTGAAAGAACGCTACGAAGTGCATCATGGCGTGCGCATCAAGGACGCCGCGATTCTGGCGGCGGCGACGTTGTCCGACCGCTACATTTCCGACCGATTCCTGCCGGACAAGGCGATTGACCTGATTGACGAAGCGGCGGCGAGCTTGCGCATGCAGATCGATTCCCTGCCGACGGAGATTGATGAAATCGAGCGGCGGATCATGCAGCTGGAAATCGAGCGGCAGGCGCTGCTGAAGGAAACGGATGCGCACTCGGTGGAGCGGCGCAAACAAATCGAAAAGGAGCTCGCGAAACTGAAGGAAGATTCGAGCGGGCGCAAGGCGCGGTGGCAGGCGGAGAAGGAAGCCATCGGCAAAATCCGCAAGCTGAAGGAACAGATTGAGCAGTTGAAGGCGGAGGCGGAGCGCTATGAACGGGCGGGCGAACTGGCCAAGGTGGCCGAGATACGTTATGGAAAGATTGCGCAGGCGGAGCGCGAGCTGAACGCCGCGCAGGAGCGTTTTGCCTCTGTGCAGAAAGACGCGCCGATGCTGAAGGAAGAGGTCGACGAAGAGGACATTGCGAAACTGGTGAGCAAATGGACGGGGATTCCCGTAGGACGTTTGCTGGAGGGCGAAGCGCAAAAGCTGGTGCACATGGAAGAGCGGCTGCGGCAGCGCGTGGTCGGACAGGATGAGGCGCTTGCTCGCGTGGCGAATGCGGTGCGTCGCAGCCGGGCCGGGCTTTCCGACGCGAAGCGTCCGATTGGCTCGTTCATTTTTCTGGGGCCCACGGGCGTGGGCAAAACGGAACTGGCGCGGGCACTGGCGGAATTTTTGTTTGACGATGAAAAGCTGATGATCCGCATTGATATGTCCGAGTACATGGAGAGGCACGCGGTTTCCCGCTTGATTGGCGCGCCTCCAGGGTATGTCGGTTACGAAGAGGGCGGGCAACTGACGGAACAGGTTCGGCGGCATCCCTATTCGGTGGTTCTGTTCGACGAGATCGAAAAGGCGCATCCCGACGTGTTCAACGTGTTGCTGCAGATTCTCGAGGACGGCCGGCTGACGGACGGTAAGGGCCGCACGGTGGATTTCCGGAACACGGTGCTGGTGATGACGAGCAACGTGGGATCGACGGCGATTTTTGAGTTGTCGGCGAAAGATCCGGAGCGCGCGCGGAAGGAAGCGATGGAAGCGCTGCGGGCGTCGTTCCGGCCGGAGTTCATCAACCGGATTGACGAGATCGTGATTTTCAATCCGCTTGGAAAGGAACAACTGGCGAGTATCGTCAAGCTGATGCTGAAGAGCGTGGAGCAACTGCTGGCGGAACGGCAGATTGCGCTGGAGATCGCTCCGGCGGCGACCGAGCTGCTGCTGAGCGAGGGTTACGATCCCGCGTATGGGGCGAGGCCGCTGCGGCGGACGATCCAGCGGCTGATTCAGGACCCGCTGGCGCTGCAAATCCTGGAAGGCAAAGTGTTGCCGGCAGACCGCGTGCGCGTGGATCGCGATGGCCAGAAAGAGACGATGCGATTCGAGCGCGTGACGGTGAAGCAGCCGGCTGCGGCAGGAAAGAAGTAACGCGGCGGGGGAACGCCAGCGCTTGGAGCGGGTGTTGAAGCTACCCTCGCTCGCTCCGGAGATGAAATTCCGCGGGAGTTGATGCGTATTTATAGGGAAAGGCCAACTACATGAAAGTTTTGCGTACTGGGGCAATTCTGATCCTGCTGACCGTGGTGCTGGTGGTGGCGGGCGGCGCGATCGGCGGGCGCAGCGGCATGCAAATCGCGCTGCTGTTTGCCGTGGTGATGAATTTCGCCTCTTATTTTTTTTCGGACAAGATCGCGCTGGCGTCGAGCGGAGCACAGCCGGTTTCACGCGAGCAACTGCCGCGATTGTATGACGTGATGGAACGCCTGGCCGCGAAAGCCAACATTCCCGTGCCGAAGCTTTATCTCGTTCCGGACGTGGCGCCGAACGCGTTTGCCACCGGCCGCAACCCGAGGCACGCTTCGGTGGCAGTGACCCAGGGATTGATGGAAATCATGAATGACGATGAACTGGAAGGCGTGATCGCGCATGAGCTTTCACATGTTCGAAACTACGACATCCTGGTAAGTTCGATTGCGGCCACGATTGCAGGGGCGATCACATACATGGCGCAGATGGGGAGATGGGCCATGCTGTTTGGCGGATTCGGAAGGGACCGGGATGATGACCGCGGAGGCGGCGGACTGTCCGCGCTGCTGATGATCTTTCTGGCGCCGTTTGCGGCGCTGCTGCTGCAACTGTTTTTGTCGCGCACGCGCGAATATGCGGCGGATGAAACCGGGGCGCGGATGGTGGGGCAGCCTTACGGACTTATCAGCGCACTGGAAAAGCTTGGAATGTATAATCGGCGGATCCCGACTACGGCAATTTCGCCGAGCACGTCTGCCCTGTGCATCGTAAAACCGATGTTCGGCAGTGGCACGCTCTCGTCGCTGTTCAGCACCCACCCGCCGCTCGAAGACCGTATAGCGGCGTTGAAGCGGATGGTAAACACGCCGCTGCGATAACTGACATAGCCAAGACGGAACAAGGAGCATCAAAGCGGGGTAAAGTTTTCCCGGGAATGCGGAGCAGTCGCTACATCGAGGGGCCCTAGATTCACATAAGTCGCTAAAAATAGACGATTTAATGGATTGACCGCAGAACCAGGAACTTTGGCGAGGCAGGTGCACTGGTAGATGTACCAATCCGGGGGGACTGGGCGGAAACTGGGGGACATTGGCATGAGCTGTCGAGACACTATCCATTTGATTTGTATGTATTTAGAGGGAAAACTCTCCCCAAGCGTGCAAGGGGAGATTGAGCACCATCTGCAAGACTGCTCGGATTGCCGCCTGGTTTTGGACGCTGCCACAACCACCCTGGATCGCTATTTTGGGCTGCCGAAGCCGGTCTCTGACTCGCAAGCTGCCTGAACTGCAGAATTAACTACTTATACGAGAAATACTTACGGGCATGACAGAGGATCGCCGTCATGCCCGATTTTATTTCACCTTACGCGGAAATGCAGGTTTTACCCGATTGACACTTCTGTAAAATTTGCGCTTGCCCTGCTGAACCTGTAATCTTTACTAGTACTAGGACTTTTTGAAGTGAACGTGTCGCTCTCCGCGGTGACCCCTAACCCTTTGTCCTCCAGCGGCTTGTAGGCCGTCCCGGCGGGGGCCGAACTTTGGTTGTGGGAGTGCCCATCTACCAGTCAAGCGGCGGCACCGCCGATAAAAGGAGACGACATTCATGAGCGAGTTTCAGGAATCCACAACGCAGGCAGCGGCACCCCGGTGGGTAGGCCTGGCCATTGCGGCTTTGGGGGCGACCTCCCTACTTGGCATTGGAATAGGCTGGAGCGCCCTGAATCAAGGGAAACAGACTGAGCAGAGCGTGCAAGCTTCGGTGAAACAGCAGAACGAGGCATTGATGCAGCGCTTGGCAAAGACCGATGACGAAAACCAGCAACTTGAGAGCGACTTGAAAGTCGTAACGAATAAATTGAACGTTACACAGGAAGAGCTCGACCATGCACGCAAGCAGACCAAGGCATCGGTTGTGGCCTACAACAAGAAGCTGACGGACGTGAACACGCAGCTTGGCACAAAGGCGAACATCGAAGATGTGAACAAGCTGAGCGGCGATGTAACAGGCGTGAAGAACGACCTGGATGAAGCCAAGGGCAAGCTGGATCGCGCCACGGGCGACATGGGCGTGATGAGCGGCTTGATTGCGCGCAACCACGACGACCTGGAAGACCTGAAGCGCCGCGGCGACCGGAACTATTTCGAGTTCACCATCCAGCGCGCAAAGACGGCGCAGCACGTCGGGCCGGTAGCCATCGCGCTGAACAAGACAGACTCGAAGAAATCGAAGTACACGATCACGGTGCTGGCTGACGACAAGTCCATTGAAAAGAAGGACCGGACGGCCGGCGAGCCGGTGCAGTTCTACGTGAAGGGGACGGGACGGACTTCGCCCTATGAAATCGTGGTGTTCGACGTGAACAAGAACACGATCACGGGCTACCTGTCCACGCCGAAGTCGGCGGGCGCAGCGACAGCGGCCACCAACACCTCCGGGCAGTAAGGAAAGCCCGGTGGGCCACTTTAGTTCCTTGAGAGCAGGAGCGAATGGGGAGGATCGAAAGATTCCTCCCTTTTTGCTGTTCGGACACAAGAGGTAACATCCACTTGCGGGTCTGGACACGTAGTTGATAGTTGTGACACCCTAAAGGGCGCGCCCTGTCGGGGACGAACAGGAAGCTGAATTTCAGGAGGGGAATAAACATGAAAGTTAAATTCGCAGCAGGTTTAGCACTCACTCTTTGTACAGCGGTCCTCACTTTGGGAGCCGACGGAAGCTGGACGGGATATATATCCGACAGCGCCTGCGGGGCCAAAGGCACAAACGAGAAGCACGCGGAATGCGCCACGAAGTGCGTGAAGGAAAAAGGCGCAAAGTATGTCTTCGTCAACGACGCGGACCATAAGGTCTATGCGATTGACGCACAGGACAAGGTAGCAGCCCATGCCGGGCATCACGTCACCGTGAAGGGCAGCGTGGACGGGGATAACCTGAAGCTGGCCAGCCTGGAGATGGCCAAGTAAGAGTCGGAAAGCTTCGAAAAATAATGAGGGGCAGGACACTAGTCCTGCCTTTTTTTTTGTGTAGCCTCGGGATTCGCCCGGGGATTAGCAGCCGAAGAGGGTATTTATTGGATTTCCCGGGGGCGGGAGCCTCTTAGGCCATAATAGGCAATATAGAGGTAGCAGATGGCCGGCAGGATGAAGGCGTGGTGCAGCCCGATGGCAGGCATGTCCGCCAGCGCGCCGAACAGAAGCGGGATGATCGCGCCTCCCACGATGGCCATGATGAGAAGGCCGGAGCCGTCGCCGGTGAGTGGCCCCAGATTGGCAATGCCCAGGGTGAAGATGCTGGGGAACATGATGGAATTGAAAAAGCCGACGAGGATGATCGTGGCCATGGCGACGTGCCCACTGGTGATCATCGAGGTCAGCACGAGGCCGCACGCGCAGAACGCGGCAATACCAAGCACGGTTCCGGCTTTGACCTTTTGCAGGATTGCGGAGCCGATGAAACGCCCGATCATGGCGCCGCCCCAGTAATAAGCCACAAGTTTCGCGCCCTGCGCTTCCGGAAGATTCCCAATCTCGCGCAGCTGAAAATACTTGATCAGGAAAGTGCCGATGGCGACTTCCGCGCCGACGTAGACAAAAATCCCGACGACTCCCAGCACCAGATGAGGGTATTTCCACAAGCTTACGCCGGGTGTATGGCCTTTCTTCTGGGCTTCGGGGATGGATGGCAGACGCAGGAAGTACATGACTACAGCGAGTGCGACCAGCAGGAGGCCAATGAACAGGTACGGCGTCTTCACCGAGGAGGCTTGATCCACTTTGTAGACCTGGAGGGCTTCTGGGGAGAGCAACTTGAGTTGTTCACTGCCCAATGCAGTGGTCGTCAGGATAAAAATACCGCCGATCCAGGGACCGATTGTCGTGCCAAGAGAATTGAATGCCTGCGTGAGGTTCAGGCGGCTGGAAGCGGTTTTTGGAGGGCCGAGCACTGCAACGTAGGGATTGGCGGCAACCTGGAGCACGGTGATCCCCGCAGCCAACACCATCAGCGCGCCAAGGAATAGCGCGTAAGAGGCTGCGCTGGCCGCCGGGATGAACAGGAATGCGCCGATTCCGGTCGTTAGCAGTCCGACCACGATGGAAGTCTTGTAGCTGGTGGCGTCGATGAGTTTTGCCGCGGGAATGGAAAAGATGAAGTAGGCAAAAAAGAAGGCGAATTGTACCAGGCTGGCTTGCTTATAACTGAGATTAAAGATGGACTGCAGGTGCGGAGAGACGATGTCGTTGAGAACGGTGACGAATCCCCACATGAAGAAGAGGGACGTGAGGATGATCAGTGCTCCGGTTTGAGTTTTCTGTGTTTCGCTGGCATCAGATGACGGTCGAGCGGTGACGTTTTCCATTGGATGGGTTCTCAATTCTCCAGGTTGCAGCTTTGAATCCAAATGCCGTGATAGTGCCACAGAGCGGGCCGGGGGAGAAATCGTTTCTGAGGGAGATTTTCCTGAGAGGCAAGCGGGCGGCGAGAGAGTCGCAAGAAAAAGAGGCCACCTTTTGGGTGGCCTCCACGGGGTGTTCGTGTTTGGGGGCGGAAAATCGGGTTAGTGCTGTTCGTAGACGAGCACTTGCATGGCGCCGTTTTCAACACTGGGGACGTAGAGGCGTTTTGTTTTGTGGTCGTAACCCGCTGTTTTTGAACCTTTCGCGGTGACGAGTTCCTGAGCGAGGGAGTATTTGTCGGGGGTATCCTGGTGGAAGACGAAAACTTTGCCGTCGCCGGTGGAGAGGTAGACGAGTTTGGTGGATGAATCGTAAGCGTCGGCATCCACTTTTTCGCCGATGGGGGCGGTGAAGACCACCTTGCCCGTATCGGAATTGAGCACGGCGAGATGCTTGCTGCGGCAGCCGACGAAGAGGCGGTGGGCGTCGACGTCCATGGCCAGGGCCGTTGGGGTGCCGCATGGGGTGAGCGGCCAGCGTTCCTTCACTTTGAGAGTTTTAACGTCAATGTGAAGCGTCTCGTTTTTTTCCTCGAGGTTGACATAGAAATTGCCCTTGCCGTCGGAGGCGCCGTACTCGGGACCGCCGCCGAGATCAATGGTGCCGGCGAGGGAGCCGTCGGCGGCGTTGAGGACGCTGATGCTGTCACTTTCGCCGTTCATGACGTAAAGGCGCTTGGTGAGGGGCTCATAGATGATGGCGTCGGGCTTCTTGCCTACTTTAATCTCCGGAAAGGTTTTAAGCGTTTTGAGATCGAAGGGGATAACCACATCGGCTTTGCCGGCGGTGATGTAGCCGCGGCCGAATTCAGAGGCGATGGCCACACCATGGGCACCTGGGGTGTTTGGGATTGTGCCCACGAGGGCCAGCGAGTCGGCGTCCATGACATCTACTTGGGTGGCGTGGGTGATGTAGACGCGGCGGGCGGCTTCATCGACAATCACGTAATCCCAGCCGCCGGCACCGGGGACCGGAACTTTTTTCAAAAGCTCATAATTCGTCGCCGCGCTCGCCAGGGAACCGAGCAGCGTTGCGCTCACCACGAACAGCATGACCAATCGTTTCATCGTTCTCTCCTTGAGCAACCGTTTTACCTGTTGGCGGATAAACGCAGGCTAAATCGTCCCTGAATTTTCCTTCAGCTTCGTCTTCAGAAAGGGCCGGTAGCTCAGCATAAGCTGGGGCTACCGGCCTTCCCGGGGTGGTTAAAACTGGAAGCGGAAGTAGAACTGCACCTGCCGAGGCAAGCCGCTGCCGCTATTGTCAGCAAAGAATTTGTCGCTGTTGTTGTTCCTGTTGACAAAACTAGTGATTGCCCCAAAGTTGGAATTCGGTGAAATGGAGCACGTAAAAGGCGGCGTGTTGGGGACGGCTGAGGTGCAGCCGTAGGTAAAGCTGGTATTCGGATCTGCAAGCTGCGTGTGGTTAAAGATATTGAAGATCTGGGCGCCCAATTGCACGGTGTAGCGCTCCTTGATTCTTATGCCTTTTTCCACGCTGAGGTCGACCTGCCAGACGTTGGGGGAACGAACGAGGCCGTTGCCTGCATTGCCGTAACGAAGGAGTGCACCCGTTTGGGGATCATAAGGGGGCGCGGTGAAAGCCGCAGCGTTTATCCAATTGTTTGAATTTTGATTTGCAGGAACCACGGATACCCCAGGAACCAGGTCGGGGCGCTGGTTGCCGGCGGTGCCGTCATTTCCATCGGGAAGGTAGTTCGGGTTGCCACTCACGTCCATAGTGACGGTCAAAGGGTGGCCGGTGTGCCAATTCCACAAAAGGCTGGTCGTCCAATTCCCAAATATCTGGGCTCCAAGACCCTCGGAAAAATGCGCCTTACCAGCCCCGAAGGGCAACTGATAAACGCTGGCCAGAATGATGTTGTGGCGGACATCGTAAATGCTCGGACCTTTTTCGCAGGCCAGACAGTCCGCATTTTGTGGAGCGTTGGCTTCGCCGCCTCCAACGGTGCCGACGTTGATAGAGTGCGAGAAGGTGTACTTCGCAGTAAAAGAGAGTCCGTGCGAAAACTGACGGTCGAGCGCGAACATCAGCCCGTGGTAGGAACTGTCTCCAGCGTTTGACTTGAAATCGATGGTGCCAAAGGTACAGCAAACGGTGCCGTCCGGATTCAAGATCGGGTGAGTGTCCAGTGGGCGCACACAGTTGCCGATGGTTCCATTTCCGGGATGAAGAATCGCGGGGTCACACAGGTTTTCGTAATTCCGGGTAAAGATGTGCACGCCGTGGGACCCCAAATAAGAAACGGTGAAGAGAACATTCTGGGGCAGCGCTTGCTGGATGGAAAGACCCCAGGTCTCGACGTAGAGATCTGGATGGTGGCGGATCAAAGCGCGCGCAATCGCTTGTCCCTGACCCGCAGAAGGCGGGATATTAAAATTCGGAGGTTTCTCGAGGTAACTGGGTTGAAAGAAAACCGCCGTTTGATCGAGTGGAGGTGTGCCCTGGCCAACAACGTATTTGGTCTCCGTGCGGTCGCTCTCCAAGGCCGCATTGCGGTCATCGTTTTGCGCTGCGCCGTGGTAGATGCCAAATCCGGTGCGCACGACGGTCTTGCCCTTGAAACGATCCGGCGCCCAGGCCACGCTGAAGCGCGGGTCAAAGTTCTTGTAGTTGGGGAATTCGAGGGCCGAGGTTGGGTCACAGAACCCATGGCAAACCGCAAGGTCGAAGATTTTCACGCGGTCGTGCGCTTCGGTAATGGGAGCGTAGTAATTCCAACGTAGACCAGCATTGACGGTCAAGTTCGGAGTCGCCTTCCATTCGTCCTGGATGTAAGGCATCACGAAGGTGCGTCTGAGCGCATGACCATCCCAAGAACTCGTAAAGTCGACGGTGTCGACCTGATTGTTGATCAGAGATGTGTTGTCGCTCGCTCCACCCTTCATGGTGATCGACAAGGATTCCGTCTTGCCCTGGTTCAGTTGAACCCGCTTCACTTCAATGCCGGCCTTTACCGTGTGACGGCCATGCGTCCAAGTCAGGTTATCGATATAGGAATAAATTGTACCGACTTCGTTATCCGCTTGACTGTTATTCAGGGACTCGTAATTAGTAGTGGCGAGGCTGATGTCCAGGTAGCCGGGAAGAACGGGGTTGTGGAACGGGGCACGGTTCACGCCAAACTTGAACTCATTCAGCAAGTTAGGGCCAAAAAAGTGCTGTAGCGCCAGGAGGTAGTTCGCAGGATGGTTGTTGGTGTCGTTTTGGTCGAACAAGCCTCCATTTGGCGATCGAGCAAAGGCGACGTCGCGTTGCGCGCGGGCGTAAAAGGTGGTCGATTCGGAGAATTTATAATCAAAACGCGCGAGCCAAGTATCTTCGTGAATGATGCTCTTGCTCTGATGGGTGAAGTTGTCGAACCCGGTGCCGAGACAGTTCGTGGGATCGGGGCAATTGTAGACGAAGGCCGAGTCTGGGAACACGAACTTAGGCGCGCAGCCAAAAGCTTGCAGGCTGGAAACTGCGGATTGACGCCACGGGTAAGCTTGAATGATGGGGCAGAGGTTTGCGCCCTGGGGGCCGGAAAGTGCCGCCGCTTCGACCGTGGGATCGGGAACTGCGGCAACTGCCGTGACTTGCTGATACTGGCGTAACCCTTCGTAGTTCATGAAGAGGAAAGCCTTGTTTTTGACGATTGGGCCGCCAAAGGTCAGTCCGTACTGTCCCATGCGAAACGGAGGAAGCGCCGGGTTTCCATTAATACCGAAGTCGTTAAAGTTCCGGGCGTCAAACTCGGAATTGCGGAAGTAACCGTACAGGGAGCCATGGTAGTCGTTGGTGCCGGATTTGGTGACGATGTCGATCTGTCCGCCAGCTTGGGAGCCGTATTCCGCGTCGTAGAGCGCGGAACTTACGCGGTATTCCGCGATGGCGTCGGGGGAAACTTGCAGGCGCACTTCCGCTTTTTGCGCTTGCTCCTGAATGCCGGATGCGTCCACACCGTCAAAGGCAAAGTTGTTGTCGTCGCGGGCCCGGCCAGCAAAACGAATGGTCCGCTGGTCACCGCCGCCGTCATCCTGTGCCCATGGGGCAAGCCTGGTCAAGTTGGCCCAGTTTCTGCCGTTCAGCGGGAGATTTTCGATCTGGTCCTTGCCGATTACGACGCTGCTCTCCGCGGAACTCCGCTCTTCGGGCGTCAACTCAACTTGCACCTCAATCTTTTCAGACGCATTACCAATCTCGAGCGCGACGTCCAATGTGCGGGTTTGGCCTACCTGAACTCTTACATCTTCAATGGCCTTGGTCTTGAATCCTTTATAGGAGACGAAAACCGTGTAGTCGCCGATGGCAATCCCGGGAAAGCGATAGTAGCCGTTGCCGTTTGTGGTCCGCTCCTGGGTTAATCCTGTTTCGACAGCGGAAATTTTGACTGCAGCGCCCGCTACCGCGGCGCCGCTCGGGTCAGTCACCGTTCCTTCCAATGTCGCGCGATCCACCTGCGCAAAAGCCGCAAGGGCCAGCGCCATCTGCAAAAACAACGCGGTTAGAAGTTTCAGGTTCAAATTTTTAACCATTTCCAAAACTCCTTTGGGACACCTCGCTCGTGGAAGCGGGCCGGCGAGACTTAGTTCTTTCAACCAGGGTGGTCGATCACTGGCACAAGTGGAGAGGGACACTCGCCCGATACACCACAGCGATGGGAGTAAGGTAACGTTTTCAGGAAGAACGAAAGATGAATGTAGGTTAATGGTTCGTTAAACAGCAGGTGAAAGAACTTTCAGGTTTGGGGCGTCTAGGCCAAGTTGAGGGGTACTTCCTGAAATTGCGGCAGGTCGCGAGAGTTGGCGCTCAGTTCCACTGCCAGCGGGAGCCGGATCGTTACTTTAGTTCCCTGCCCCAGCTGGCTACGGAGATGGATGGAACCGTTGTGAATTTCGGCGATCCATTTGGCGATTGATAGGCCGAGACCGGAACCATGGGTCTCTCGGGACCGCGCCTGGTCCGCGCGATAAAATCTTTCGAAAACATGCGGCAGGTCTTTTTCCGCTATCCCGATTCCTGTGTCGCACACTTCGATGACCGCATGGCCATCCTCGAGGGAGAGGTCCATCGAAAGATGGCCACCCACAGGGGTATATTTCACGGCGTTGTCCAGAACGCATAGGAATAACCGCTCCAGCGCCGCTCCATTCGCCAACAACACATGGCGGTGGGGAGGAACGGACTCTGCAAAGGTCAGACCCTTGCCTCTGGCCAGCACTCTGGCCTTTTGTCCGACACCGTGGAGAACGGGGCACAAATTCGTAGGCTCCAGTTTCAATTGGGCGACGTTCGTGTCTGCGCGTGCAAGCATCAAGAGTTGTTCGATCAGTTCGCTGGTTTCTTCGGAAGTCGCCAAAATACGAGCGAGCGCTTCACGGTATTCGCTGTCGCTTCGCGGCCGGCGCAGGGCAATCTCGGCGCTGGTGCGGATAAGCGCGAGGGGAGTTCGCAAGTCGTGCGAGGCATCGGCCGTAAATTGGGTGATGCGCTTCACGGAAGCTTCGATGCGGTCGAGCATGGCGTTCACCTGTTCGGTGAGGCGGCGCAACTCATCTTTTGCCCGCGGAACCTCCAGGCGACGGGAGAGATTGCGGACTCCCACGCGTTCGGCACTTTCGATGATGCGGCTGACGGGAGCGAGCGCCCGACCGCTCAACCAATAGCCGAGGAGCGAGGCGAGGACCACAAGCAACGGCAGGAATCGTTTCTCCATGAGCCGAAAGCTGTCCAGGGCCTGATCGAAGGGTTCGGTGGGAACGGCCGCGTCCACCAGGTACACATTGCCATCCAGCAAGATTTTCCGGCGGGCAACGCGATACTGCAGCGCCTGCAGGTTCGTGGTTTGAAAAGAGATGCTTTCGACTCTTGCCGGCTGTAACGCCGGATGCGCCGATAAGAAGTGGGGGGCGCGATAAATCCACTGGCCGTCCGGGCCGGCGACCTCAAAAATCGCGCCGCTTTCCCATAAATCAGAGACGCGGGTGAGTTCCTGCCGAAGCCCCGGGATTCCTTGCAGAGCGTGCCGCTGAAGGACCCACCTCAGCGTATCGAGGTTTCGTTCGGAGGCATCATTGACCGCGGTCGCGATGCTGCGTTGAAAACCGTAATCGCAAATCCAGAAGAATCCCGTGAAGGAAGCCGCCAACACCAGGAAATAGAGCGCAGTGAGCCGGGCACGAATCGTGAAGCTCATATTCGGGTCACGGCCCCCAGTGAGTAGCCGAAGCCACGATGCGTCTGGATGAGCTTGAGTTCCGCGCCATCATCCACTTTCTTGCGCAGCAAGCGGACAAAGGCGTCCAACGTATTTTCGCTGACCTCGCGGCCCGGGCCCCAAACATTGGCTAGGATTTCGTGGCGCGAAACGATGCGCCCGGCATTCCTTGCGAGAAGCTCCATCAGTCGGAATTCCGTCACCGAGAGGAATATTTCCGTCCCGGCGCGAAAGCTCCGGCGAGAGGTCAGATCAAGAACCAGGTCTAGCACTTCCAGGACATTTTTACGCCGAAACTGCCGCCGGCGAGCGAGCGCGCGCATTCGAGCGAGGAGTTCCACAAAGGAAAAGGGTTTGGTCAGGTAATCGTCGGCGCCGGCATTGAGTCCATTCACGATGTCTCCGAGGCCATCACGTGCGGTGAGCATGAGCACGGGAGTTTCTTCTTCGCGGCGACGCAACTGCCGGGCCACTTCGAGGCCGTCCATCTGCGGCAACATCACGTCGAGCAGAATGACGTCGAATGCTTGCGCGGCGGAAAGTTCGAGCGCCGCTCGGCCGTCGCGGGCAATGCTGACCTGATAGGACTCTTCCTCGAGTCCCCGAGTCAGCAGACCAGCCATTTCCGGTTCGTCTTCGACGATTAAGATGTGCATGGTGGATTCTGCGAGCGGAAATGGTAGGAGATTTCTTATGAATGGACTGTTAAAGACGCGTTACACCTGAAACATGCTTTCCTCAGGCTTCCACAGCTTCTTTTGCGCGACCGAAGCGGAGGCGGTCGAGATAAAAGTTGATGGTCGGGGTGAAGACCAGGGAAAGGACCATGGAGCTCAGAATGCCGCCGACGACAGCGATGGCGAGAGGCTTGAGCATCGCGGAACCAGCGCCAATCCCGAAGGCCAGCGGGAGCATTCCGGCGACGGTCGCGAGAGCGGTCATGGCGATCGGGCGCAAGCGGCGGCGGCCGGCCTGGATCATGGCTTCTTCAGCGGAGTAACCGAGGCTGCGGAAACGATGTTCGGCGTCGAGAAGCAGAATACCGTTCTTGGCCACAATGCCGATGACCATGATCATCCCCATGCGAGAAGCGACGTTGAAGGAGGTGTTGGTTATCAGCAGAGCAAAAAATCCGCCGAAGCTCGAGAGCAACGCGGAGGCCAGAATGGCTGTGGGCGCAGAGAAAGTGCGAAATTCGAAAAGCAGAACGGCAAACAGGAGCAGCAGCGCCAGAAATAATACCACCAACATATCGCTGGACGATTTCTGTTCTTCGGCATACAAGCCGCCATATTCGACACGGATGGAAGACGGCAAATGCAAACCGTTGACGGCTTTTTGCACCGCAGCAATGCCGGTGCCCAGGTCCACGCCTTCGAAGCGACCAGTGACCTGCACCAAGCGCTGCAAATTTTCACGACGGATTTCCGTCTGCCCAGGATCCACGGTTATGGTGGCCAATGAACCGAGCGTTGCGGTGTGGCCCGTCGAACTGGTCAAGAGAGCGTTGTTCATACTGTCGAGCGAAGAGCGGTGTTGTTCGGGAAAGCGAACGCGAACGGTGTAGGCACGGTCATTGAGAATCACCGGGGTGGCGGCGGGCTCACCTTCGAGAACCGCCGCGGCGTTGACGGCGACTTCCTCGGGAGTAAAACCTGCGCGCGCCGCAATTGCGGGATTCACCTGGTAGGTTACGGCCGGGCCGCTGATGGTATTTTCGACGCCGTTGAGAACGTCCACGACCGGATGGGATTTCGAGCCGATTTTGATTTTGTCGAGGGCATCGGCGACGCGAGGCGCGGTTTCATTGAGAAGCTTGCCGTCCTGGGAAAAAAGTTTGATGACGACGGGCTCCGGGGCGCTGGTCAAGTCACCGATCATGTCCTGGAGGAGCTGGACGAACTCCACGTCCACGGAAGGTTCTGTTTTTTTGATCTCCGCCCGGATGTCGGTGATGATGTCGTCGATGTCTCGCTTGCGATCCTTCTTCAGGCGGACTGTAAAATCACCGTTGTTCGCTTCGGTAACAGCGGCAAGGCCGAGCTGCAGACCGGTGCGGCGGGAAGTGTTATCGACTTCGGGCGTGGACTTAAGAATTTCCTCAATGTGCAGGAGGATGCGGTTGGATTCAGCAAGCGAGCTGCCCGGTGGCGTGAAGTAGTCGAGAATGAATCCGCCTTCGTCCATGGCCGGGAGGAAATCCGTGCCGAGAAAGTTGTAGCACAAGAAGGAAAGGGCCACGACCAAGACGGAGCTTGCGGCCAGCACCCACGGCCGCTTCAAGATGGCGCGCATGATGCGCGCGTAAAAGTCTACGATGCGGCCAAAGAAACCCGAAAGATGAGCCTCTTCCGCGGCAAGAAGAGCAGCCATGTCGGGACCGGCGGAATCGGGCGGGGGACTTGTGGTTTCCTTCCGGCGGACAAAGTACAGGCTGAGGGTGGGGGTCCAAGTTAATGCGAGAAGAAGCGAAGTGCCGAGAGAGACGGTCATGGTGACGGCGAGGGCGCGGAAGAATGTGCCAGTCACCCCAGTAATGGAAATGAGAGGCAGAAAAACGACAATGGGCGTAATGGTGGAGCCGATGAGCGGAACGGTCAACTCACGCAGGGCGCTTTGAATGGCCTGGAAGCGGTTCTGCCCGGCATCGCGGTGCAAAACGATATTTTCAAGGACCACGATGGCATCGTCGATGACCAAACCGACGGCAGCGGCAAGGCCGCCCAAAGTCATCAGGTTGAAGCTCTGATTGGTCATTTTCAAGACAATAAAGGTAACCAGCAGAGTGATGGGTATGACCAGGCCAGCTACAAGCGAAGTTCCCCAATCGCGCAGGAACAGCACGAGGATGATGGAAGAGAGCAAAATGCCGATAAGCACGGCGTCGCGCACACTGGAGATGGAGTCGTGAACGATGGTGGATTGGTCGTAAAACGGCTCGAGATGAACGCCGGGAGGCAAAGTCGGAGTGAGTTCCTGGATGAGCGCGTGCACTTCGTTGGCTACGTCCAGGGTATTGCTTTCGGGCTGACGATCTACGTTGAGCAGGACGGCGGGTTTGCCGTTGGCGGTCACCATGGTATAGACCGGAGCGACTGAAGGCGCGATTTTCGCGATGTCACCAAGACGTATGGGGATACCCGTTGAGGAAGTCTTGACAACGATTTGCCCAATCTGTTCCGGAGTCCGGACCTGGCCGCTGATGAGGCCCAAGACAAGTTGATGCTCATGCTCGATCAAGCCGGGCGAGTCGATGAGATTGGTTTTTCGAATGGCGTCGAGAATATCGGTCACCGTGATTCCGGCGGCGTGCAGGCGCGCGGGATCCGGAGTCACCTGGAATTCGGGAACGCGGCCGCCTTGTATGATGACGGTCGCGACGCCATCCAGCCGGTTGAGGCGTGGCTTCAGGTCGTAGGTGGCGATCTCCCAAAGCTTGTTGGGCGGCACGGTATCGGACGTGAGGCTGTAACCAATGATGGGAAAGACCGCGAAGGTCAGCCGGTGAGTTTCCACCTTGGCCGAAGAAGGAAGGTCCGCCTGCAAACGAGCGACGACGGCGTCCACGCGCTGCAGCGCCAAAATCATGTCCGAGTTCCAGTTGAAATAGAGATCCACCTCGGCGGAACCTCGGCTGGTTATGGACGTAACCTTTTGCAGACCGGGAACGCTGTTGACGGCTTCTTCAATAGGGCGGGTGATGGTGACCAGCATCTGGTCGATGGGCATGACCCCGTTGTCCACTCCCACAACGACGCGTGGGAAATCGGTGTTGGGAAAAACAGCGACGGGAATGCTGAAAGCGAGATAGGCGCCGACGAGTGCCACGCTAACGGTAAGAAATAAAATAGGGCGCGAGAGCTTGCGAAACCAGGGCTGCTCTGACGCTGCGTGCGCCTGGCCGTTTTGATTTTTGTGCGAATCTCCAGAGTCGAGAGCCATGCGCCGTTACTCCTTGCCCTTCGCAGGCTTCGATTCGCCGCCGGATTTTTCGTCGTCGTCCTTGCCTTTGCCGCCCTTTTCATCCGCTGCGCCGGCGCCTTTTTCAGACTCGGGCGCGGGGGTTGCTTCGATCTTGATTTGCGTGCCATCCGGCAGCGCGTAGCCCCCGACGGTGATTACGGAATCGTTTTCCTTGATGCCGGACTCGATTTGCGCCAGCTCTTTGTTTTTGATTCCGATTTTAACTTTGGTGAGATGGGCTTTTTTGTCGGAACCGGCGAGCATGACGTAGTCCCCGGCCTCTTCCGATTTGTAGACGGCGGAGGCTGGGACAACGAGCGCGTCTTCTTCACTCTTGGCGATTACATTTACGCGCGCATTCATGCCGGGCTTCAGTGCGGGATTGGGTTTCGTTGATTCGACCCAGATTTCGACGGTGGTGCTACCGGGATCGAGCGCTGGGCTGACCAGCGTTACCTTTGCCTTGATGGGTTCATCGAGGCCGGGCAGTTCGATTTCGGCTTTGTTGCCAACTTTCAGGAGCACGGCTTCGGTTTCTGGAATGTGGGCTTTTGCGATCAGGCGCGAGGTGTTCATCACCGTGAGAAGCGGTTGATTTGCGGTTGCGAGTTCGCCCTGATATTGCGGGCGGTCGGTCACTACGCCGTCGATCGGGCTGCGAATTTCCGAGTAGCTCAACTGCGCCTGAGCGTTGAGGTATTTTCCCTCTGCCGCGGAACGCTGCCCACCAGCCGCTTTCAGCGTCTGCGGTTTGCCAATGCGCTGCAGATCGGCGAGCTGCTTTTGCGCCTGTTCGTGGGCGCTGCGCGCCTGGGCTAGCGCGACTTCCGCGGTATCGAAATCCCGGCGAGGGAGCGCGCCCTGTTCATACAACTGCTTTCGCGCGTCGTAGACTTTTTGCTGAGCGTCAAACGCCAATTTTGCGGCGGTGGCATCGAGTTCTGCTTTTTGAATCTGCTGCGGGAGGCTGGCGCCGGTTGTTGTGTCGTAACTTGCTTCGGCTTGTTCGAATTCGCCCTTGCTTTGTTCCGCGGCTCCGGCCAGATCCCGGTTTTCGAGTAAGGCAAGCAATTGGTTTTGTTTAACCTTGGTGCCGCGCTGGACGTAAAACTTGGCGATGGTGGAGGTGATTTTTGGCGTGAGGATCGCCTGTTCGAGCGGGTAGACGACGGCGTCGGAGGTTACCTCGAGTTCGATGGGACCGCGTTTCGCGGGAGCGACCTGGACGGCGACAAGTGGCGTTGGTTCCTTTTCGGCGGAGCTGCAGCCGTGAAGGAGAATTGCGCCGGCCAGGAGCAGGACGCTCCTGGAAACGAGACTTAGTTTCATTCCGCTAAATTTGCGTTCACCGTAGTTCATGGAGTTGTCAGCACCCCTGTCAATGTCTGAAGATTTGCGAGAGCAACGCGATACCGGACGGCCCCGTCCTGAAAGGCGGCACTTGCCTGCGCGAAGGTTGTTTGCGCGTCTACAACTTCCAGCACCGTGGCTTCGCCGCCCTGATACCGCATCGTTGTGAGGCGCAAGCTTTCTTCGGAGAGTTCCGCGGAGCGCTGCAGGCCGGCAAGTTCGTTCAGGGCGGTTTCGGCTTCGGAATAGAGCGAGCGCATTTCCGCGAGCAGTTTGCGCTGCGCGAAAGAGAGTTCGCGCTTGGCCTGATCGCGTTGCAACTCGGCGGACCGGACGCGGCTTTGCGTGGCGCCCCAATTCCAGAGGGGAAGGCTCAGAGTGGCTATAGCGGAAGAACCTAGGTTGGATATTTTGTGTCCGTCAATAAACCCATCGTTTAGTGCATAGTGCGGCGCATCAATCCCGTAAAAATAATCCAGGCTGATCGAGGGGAGATAACCTGCTCGGGCGGCGTTCACCTCGTGCCCTGCGGCTTGCGTGGCAGCGAGCGCGGCGTGGATATCCGGATTGCTCTGGGCAGCCTGGGCTTCGAATTCCGGTTGCGGAGGCAGCGCGACATTGCCGTGCAGGTCGTCACCGATTTCGAAATTGTTGTTGAAATCCGGGAAAAGCAGTACGGCGAGGTCCAGCCGCGCATTCAATAATCCGAGCTTTGCTTCCTGAAGCTGGCGACGGCGGTCCTGAGCTTGCAGGTCCGCTTTAATGACGTCGGAATGGGCGACCTCTCCACCCTTTTCAAGGGCCAGTGTTAGTTGCAGAAATTTTTCGCCTGCATCCGCGGTGCGTGCGGCGGACTCCAGCTTTTTCTCGGCGGCTGCAGCGGCGAAGTAGTTCCCCACGACCGTCACCACTAGTCCGCGAGAAGCAATCTCCGCTTTTGCCTTCGCTACCGCCGCTTGTGCCGCCACGCTTCGATAGGTTTCCCACGATGCCAAGTCCAATACCTGGTGGACATTGCCCTGACTGATATATTCGTGGACCGCGTTGTTGGCAATGTATCTCACCACACCATTCACCCCATTGCTCTGGGTGTAAATGACCGAGGTGGTGAAATTCACATTGGGGAGCAGGGCATCGCGCGATTGGGCACGGGTTTCACCTGCGACTCCGGCGGCGGTCACGACGGAGTTGTATGTTGGCTCATTCTTTCGAGCGAGGGCGAGGGCATCCTGCAAGGTCAAACGGAGCGGCGCTCCAGGACTTTGCGAACTTGGGGTAGCCGCCTGCTTCTGTTTGGCCACTGCATCCGGCTG
>Ga0210410_10001416_pt1 | contig 22616 bp, 23 predicted proteins | sample IncBWC4MmetaG_FD_161058 | JGI IMG/M metagenome (GOLD analysis project Ga0210410, IMG submission 161058) | Forest soil microbial communities from Barre Woods Harvard Forest LTER site, Petersham, Massachusetts, United States - Inc-BW-C-4-M | ecosystem: Environmental > Terrestrial > Soil >... | reverse complement strand
CAAATTTCTTCACGCAGAACGCACGAACCGCGCTGGTCCCGGTATAGCCGGGGTAAGCGAAACGGATCGTCGCGTCTGGAATGGCAACTGGCAGATTATATGGAGAGGCGACGTGCAAGTCTTGCAAGCCATTGACGAAAGCTTTTCACTTCACTTCATGCTGCAATCCGCAAAGTCGCCTGTGATTCACGGCCAGAACGGTGTTAGTCAAAAGGCGGAAGCGCCAGGTCGCGCGTCGCATTACATTTCCCTGACACGCCTGAACACAAGTGGAGAGATCGAACTTGGCGGGCGAAAAATTCAAGTGACAGGCACAGCCTGGATGGATCATGAATTCTTCACGCATCAGCTCGATGCTGACCAAATTGGGTGGGATTGGTTGAGCATTCAGCTCCAAGACAACACCGAACTGATGTTATTTCACATTCGCAGGCGTGATGGCTCAATCGATGACAATTCTGCCGGAACGTTTGTGGATGCCCGCGGAAACACAACGCATCTGCATAACAACGAATTCACGTTAGAATCAACGGGCTCGATGTGGACGAGCCCGAACACACGCTCCGTTTACCCGCTGCGCTGGAAAGTCTCCATACCAAAGCTCGGAATCGCGCTCGATTGCTCGACCTCCCTTTCTGCCCAGGAGCTCGCATCTTCTGGAGGATTGCTGCCGGTATACTGGGAAGGCGCGATGACCTTTGACGGACGTAAACGGGAGGCGACAATCAGGGGTGTCGGCTACTTGGAAATGACGGGGTACGGTCGCCCCGTTAAAGGGCTGCAGTAAGTTTTTTGTCACAAAATGAAGAGCCGGAGCGTAATAGCGCCCCGGCTCATGCAAATCAGCTTGCCTTTTTATCTAGTGTCCAGCCGCACGGATTTTGTCGCGAGTAGTTGTCTCTTCGGTGCCGTACGTCCGCGAGAAGTCATCTACTTGGCGCTCCGCTTCATCTTTGGCAATTCCGTAGCGCTCCTGGATCTTCCCGACCAATTGATCGCGTTTACCACCAATCACCTGAAGGTCATCGTCGGTCAGCTTGCCCCATTTCTCCTTGATCTTGCCCAGCGCCTGCTTCCACTTTCCTTCGACTTGGTCCCAGTTCATAGAAACCTCCTGTTAGGTAATCCGCTGTCAGGGAAACACAGAGCGGACGACCTAAGGAATAGGGCGGACTATGGACGGAACCTTAGGCTCGTATACGTCGGAAAGCTTACGAGAGAAATCGCGCTCACGCTTCTATGATGTTGTTCCGGACTGCGTAGCGCACCAACTCGCTCACGGAGTGGCAATCAAGTCGTCTCATGATATTCGCACGATGTGTTTCCGCGGTTTTCACGCTCAAGCCCAATTGCACCGCCACTTCCTTGCTGCTTTTACCCTCCGCAAGCAGTTGCACAATCTCTCTTTGACGCGGAGTGAGCCGCGTCTTTGGAGACTCAGGCTGAGGCTTCTCCTTCTTGGGGGCTTGGTCGAGGTAGCCATCAAGAACCATCTGCGCCACCTTGGCCGTGAAAAATGTTTTGTTACTGCGCACCGCGTTTACCGCCGTTACTAAGTCCCGGCTGGCATCTGTCTTTAGCACGTATCCGCGCGCACCAGCGTCCAGCACATCTCGGATCAGGGGATCTGACTCGTGCATTGTCAAGATCAGGATCTTCGCCCGCGCATCATTCTTGAGCATTTGGCGCGTCGCTTCCAGACCATTGAGCGAAGGCATACCAATGTCAAGGACGGTGACATCTGGCCGCAGTTCCTTGGCTTTTTCCACGGCCTCGCGCCCGTCGCTTGCCTCCCCGGCAACCTGCCATCCGGGTTGCGCTTCCAGGAGCGACCGCAGTCCTTTGCGCACGATTTCGTGATCATCAGCGACCAGCAAGCGAAGAGCTTCCATGTGTTCCTCCAAACGCTCGTGAGAAGTGCAGTAGTTCGGCCGCCACGCCACGCACACTTCGAACGTAGATGCCCCATGGAGCATGAATCCGGCCAATTGTGCATCGAATCGCACTGCCGCCAAATGACTGTAGGGCGGAGCCTTACAGGGTAAGGTTAGTTTTAGTACTGCCTGCACCGACGTCAGCGGCTGAAGTTTTTACATTTGTGCGTGCTAGACCTACGCACCCTTTGCGGAATGCTATGGTGGCCCTTGTGCGGCTTTACGAGGCGGCACGCCACTACACGATGGCTGAGAAACCCCTAGGGTTTAGCCCGTATGGAGTAGCCTCGCGTTTTTCGCAACACTGAAAATCAGAATCGTGGCCCGTGTGCGAGACGCCAGGGACCATTCACAGCCCGATTCCGAAACTGGGCGCTTTCCATAAATCAGACAGAACTAAAAAGGCACAGGAGGTCGAGGATGTTGCGCTGGGCACTCGGGTTTTTTATCGTAGCACTCATTGCCGCTTTGTTGGGATTCACGGGTATTTCGGTGGCAGCCGCAGGGATCGCGAAAATTCTCTTTTATCTGTTTCTGATTCTTTTCTTGGTCACACTGATGGGGCACCTCCTCCGGAGGTCATAAGTAAAACGAACATATGAGACTCATTGGCATCGTGCTGATCGTGATTGGTATCTTGGCCCTGGCGTATCAGGGCATTACTTACACCACGCATAAGAAAGTCTTGGACATCGGCCCTATTCAAGCCACGAAAGAAGAGCACAACACGATCCCGATTCCTCCCATCGTGGGAGTTTTGGCGTTGATCGGAGGAGTAGTCATTTTGGCAACTGATCGACGCATTTCTTGACAGTGCAGCAGTGTCCGGGTCATTGGTTGTTAAAGGAGGCAGTTCTGATGAAAAATAGGCGATTTGCGGTGGTCACAGCCGGAGTATTGGCAATGATCCTCTTGTCTTTGCCGGCGATCTCCTCGGCGAAGGACAAGGACGAAAAAGAAGTCGACCGTATCAAAAATGCCGCAACTGTCCTCAAAGAGATCTTGGACATTCCGGACGATATTCCCCAGGACTTTCTTGATAAAGCTCGCTGCGTCATAGTGTTCCCCTCGGTCGTCAAGGCCGCCTTCATTGTTGGCGGCAGTTACGGCCGCGGTGTGATGGTTTGCCGCTCGGGCAAGGACTTTTCAGGTCCCTGGGGCGCGCCGGTGATGATGGCCCTGGAAGGCGGAAGTTTTGGCTTGCAGATCGGCGGCCAAGCAACCGACTTCGTTATTTTGGTAATGAATGGTCGCGGAGCAGAGAGCGTGCTTCACAGCAAAGTGAAGCTGGGAGCTGACGCCTCCATTGCCGCCGGCCCGAAGGGGCGCGACGCGCAGGCTGCTACGGATGTGACGTTCCGCGCCGAAATGCTGAGCTACTCGCGTGCGCGCGGTGTATTTGCCGGTATTTCGCTGGAAGGCTCCACGCTTCGCCCCGATGACGACGCCAACCGGCGCCTCTACGGCAAGGATGTAAATGCGGAGAAGGTCATCACTGAATCCCGGGTTGAAGCTCCTCCAGCCGCGCATGATCTGCTTGCTGTCCTGCAGAAGGCGACTCCACACGTAAAGCAATAAGATGTGCGCTTTTGATTAGCGAAGGGCGGAGAGAGCTCTCCGCCCTTTTTCTTGCAAGCCCCGGAAACCGATCGTGTCCGCTAATCCGTCTGTTGTAACCCAACCTCTGCAGCCGGAGCGGGCACAGGTTTGTCGACGTTCCCCGATAGTGTCTGCCAGCCGCGGCGTCCGAGGCTCCAGTAGATCAAGTAACCTGCTACCGCGGCGCACACGAATAATAACAATCCGGCGAGCCACGCTTGCAGCACTAGCTCACCGATGCCGAACATCGCGCAGTAAACCAAAGTACAGCCCATCACCCAATCGAACGTGTTCCCCGCAAAATCGCGAACAGGTGCAATCTCCGGCGCAAGCGCGGCAATGCGTTTCCAACCATGAATTGTCGGCTGGACGCGCCGGTAAAATCTAACCAAAAGCTCATCCTTCTCCGGCTGCGTAATCAGGGTTGCAATCAGCCACACCGCAGTCGTGGCCAGGGTTGTAATCATCGTGCTCTTTGCGAATACCACCGAAGTATTCCCTGAAAAATGAACCCACTGCAGCGCCATGGAGACGACAAACGCTGCGGTCATCGAAGAAATTTCACTCCATGCGTTAATGCGCCACCAATACCAGCGCAACAGCAACACTCCGCCAGTTCCCGCACCCATGCCCAGCAATAGCTGCCAAGCAGATTGAATGGAGCTGATGTGTGCCGCTGTATAACCGCTTAAAATCACCAGAAAAACTATGAATAGCTTGCTTACCATGACGTAGTGCTTTTCGTTGCCTTTGCGCACGATAAAGCGCCGATAGAAATCGTTGATGAGATAAGACGTCCCCCAGTTGAGCTGCGTGCCGACGGTGGACATGAATGCGGCGAGAAATGCCGCGACCATCAACCCGCGCAAGGCCGGCGGCAGGAAATCCCTCAGCACCATCACGTAGCCTTTTTCTGGTTCCGCGGCAAATTCCGCGCTGGGATGCAATCCTCCAATCGGCGAGTACACCGCCACGGCGACAAGGCCGGTGATAATCCACGGCCATGAGCGCATCGCGTAGTGCGCGATGTTGAACCAGAGCGTGGCGCCCAACGAATTTTTCTCGTCCTTCGCGCTAAACATCCGCTGCGCTACGTACCCCCCGCCGCCGGGCTCCGCGCCGGGGTACCAGCTCGCCCACCATTGCATGGCTAGATACAGCACGAAGGTAATTACCGGCAGTGTCCAGATAGCATCTGTGGTCCAGCCCAAATGGAAGGAGGGAAAGAACGAGAGTGCCGAGCCTGTCGGCTGGCCGCTCTGCCTCACCGCGTCATTAACGTGTGAGAGCTGAATCTTCAGCAGCGTCATTCCGCCGATCTTTGCGACGGCAACCCACGCGAGGACTATGATCATGGACATCTTCAGAATGAACTGGAACAGATCCGTCACCAAAACGCCCCAGAGTCCGCCGATGAACGTGTATATCCCTGTGAATGGCACCAGAATGAGCACGCAAATCAGCAGCGCGGTGTGCGCCGGGTTGCCCAACGTGTAATGCATGAGCGTGTGTCCGCCGACGGCGATCTCCAGCACACGGCCTTGCGCGATCGCGTCTCCAAGCAACACGGTCGTAATGCTGATCATCGCCTTGATAACCCACCCGAGAATCAGGCAATTCATAAGCGCACCTAGATATAGGGCGCGAAAGCCACGCAGAAACGCAGCCGGTCTCCCCCCGTAACGTAATTCCACAAACTCGACATCTGTGAGGATTTCCGAGCGGCGCCAGTAACGCGCGAAGAAAAAAACGGTCATCATTCCCGAAAGACACTGCGACCACCACAGCCAGTTCCCTGAAATGCCATTCTTCGCAACCAGCCCGGTCACCAACAACGGGGTATCCGCCGCGAATGTCGTGGCCACCATCGACGTGCCCGCCAACCACCAGGACACATTTCGCCCGGAAACAAAGAACTCCTCGGTGCTCCCCGACGAGCGCCGGCGGTAATACAAGCTGATCAGCAGGTTCAGCGCTAGGTATATTCCGATGACGATCCAATCGGTCGAGGTAAGCGCCATTTTTGTCCTCGCTTCGTCTATGCGTGCCCGTACGCGAAGTAGCTATATAGCTCTGCAAACGGGTTGTCAACAAATTGTCACGACTTAAAACGGATTAAGCGTTACACTCTACGGCTGGCGCGGCCAGCGCTCTATAACACGCCCACCGGAGATCGAATGCCGCAAAAGCAGAAGGCTCGGGATGGCATGCCGGCCTATCAGCGAATTCAGACCGTCATTCGCAAGCGAATCGAATCCGGGCAGTTGCGTACTGGAGACTCCGTCGCGTCAGAACGCGACCTCGCGAAGATCCATCAAGTCAGCTTGATGACCGCCCGTCACGCGCTCGCCACCTTGGAACACGAGGGCATCGTCGAACGTCGCCGCGGCGTCGGCACGTTCGTAGCCAGTCCCAAAATTCACTTCAACAAGCTGATGAGCTACACCGAGCAGATGGCCAGCCGGAGTCTCACCGCCGGCTCAAAAATTTTGTTCTCGAAAATTATCTACGATGAGCAGGAGATCACCGCCCGCCTCGCTCTGCCCACAAATACCGGCATTATCAAGCTGGAACGACTTCGACACGCCGCCGACGAACCCTTCGCACTGGAAACCTGCTATTTCTCTTCCGCGGAGTTCCCAAACCTCATTTCCGCGCCCCTCAACCGCGAATCCCTTTTCAAAATTCTCGAACGCGAATATAAAGTGGAACTCGGCTACGCTGACGAGGAAGTTGACGCCACTGCCGCCGACGCAAGAACCGCCGAATTGCTCTCCGTCTCACGAGGAGAGCCGCTCATGCGCATCCGCCAGTTAATCTACTCCACCAAGGGCAAAGCGATTACGTATGTCCTGGGCTTTTACCGCTCGGATCGTCACAAGCTTCTGATCCGGCGATTCCGGTAGAATCACTGCGATCTTGGCGCCGCGTGCGAAAAGCGCTTACAAAGACGAAAAGATGCTCCTGGTCCTGAAACCAAACTCAGCAGAGCTCGGCCGCGAAGCAGCGCGCGTGGTAGCCAATGCGGTACGAAGAAATCCGGCGTTGCGGCTGGGGTTAGCTACCGGAAGCACCATGGTCGGCATGTATCAGGAGTTGGTCCGTCTGCACCGCGATGAGAAATTGGACTTCTCGCGCGTCGTCACATTCAATCTGGACGAATATTTAGGCCTTCACTCGAATCATCCCCAAAGCTTTCATCATTTCATGCAGCAGAATCTTTTTGGTCACGTAAACGTGGCGCCCGGCAACATCCACATCCCCGATGGCGCCATCAAGGGAAATTACCAGCAGTATTGCGCGATCTACGAGGAGACCATTCGTAGTGCCGGTGGCATCGACTTGCAGGTTCTCGGCATCGGCCGCAACGGGCATGTCGGATTCAACGAGCCGACCTCCAGCCTCGGCTCGCGAACTCGCCTGAAAGTTCTCAGCAGAGAAACCATTGAAGACAATCGCAAGTTCTTCGCCGCTGAAGAAGAGATTCCGCAGTGCGCAATCACCATGGGCATTGGGACAATTCTCGAGGCAAAGCGCATTCTCCTTCTCGCCAGCGGCTCTTCCAAAGCAGTGGCCATCGGCAAAGCTATTGAAGGACCGCTTTCAGCCTCCGTGACTGCCTCCGCATTGCAGCTCCACAGCGATGTCACTTTCATCGTCGACCGGGAAGCCGGCGCGCAGCTCAAGCAGCAGGAGTATTACCAACGCGTGCTGGAGATGACCGCCATTCTCACCCCCGAGCGCCTATAGACAGCTGATTACCCTTTCCATTCCGGACTGGACCTTCCCGGCTGCGCTAGAATCTCTTGGCCAATCATCCTGCCTGCGGGAGCTCACGATGGCGATTCAACTCGCTGAAAACAGCTACGGCAGTTCGCGAATTCATTTGCTTCGCGTTTCCAAGCAGCAAGGCCGCCACGATGTCCGCGAAATTGCACTTTCGATACGTTTCGAGGGCGATTTTGAAGCTGCCCACGTGGAGGGCGACAATCGCAAGATTCTCCCCGCCGACACTATGAAAAATACCGTGTACGCCCTCGCGCGCCAGCATTCCATCGAGCCACTGGAAAACTTCGGCCTGCACCTGATCGAGCATTTTCTCACCTACAATCCCCAGGTCACCCGCGTCTTGATCGACGCGAGCGAGAATATCTGGTCTCGGCTTGCGCAGGGCGGGAAGCCTCATCCTTCAGCCTTCGCGTGCTCTGGAGAGCAGGAGCGCACGTCTTTTCTGAGTGGAACTCGCCAGGGGACTCAGGTGCGATCAGGCATAAAAAACCTGCTGGTTCTTAAAACGAGCAACGCCGCTTTTGAAGATTTCAAGAAGGATCCATACACAACATTGCAGGAAGAAGGCGACCGCATCCTTTCCATCATCATCAATGCCGATTGGCTCTACACCGAGGAGGACGCCGAGTTCGGCCCCCTATGGCATGCCGTGAAGAAAACACTGCTCGAAGCTTTTGTGGAGCACCGCAGTCACTCCCTCCAACACACCCTATACTCTATGGGCGAAGCTATCCTCGGCAATTTCGAGAACATCAGCGAAATTCATCTGTCGCTACCCAGTAAGCATTTTCATCTAGCCGATCTCGCCCCGCTCGGCATGGATAATCCCGGCACCGTCTTCTTGCCCTCGGACGAACCGCATGCCGCAATCGAAGCCACTTTAAGAAAAAGCTGAGTCCTCCAGCCTCTCTATCCGCTGTCGACTCCAAAGCTCCTCTTCCGTTATTCTTCCAAGCCTATGCATGATTTGAGTTATTTCCGTGACCATCTGGATGTCTTTGCTGATATGGCAAAGAAGCGCGGCGTCATCCTGGATCTCGACGGATTCCGAGCGCTGGATAAGGAGCGGCGAGAACTGATTACCGCGACCGAGCAACTCAAGGCCCAGCGCAACAAAGCCAGCGATGAAATTGCGCGCCGGAAAAAAGCAAAAGAAAACGCAGACGAGTTGCTCGCGGAGATGAAACAGGTTTCGGATCGCGTCAAATCCGCCGATGAACGCATCGCCCAGTTGGACGCCACACAGCGCGAACTGCTCCTAACTATTCCCAATGTGCCCCACACAGGCGTCCCCGTCGGACACAGTGCCGAGGAAAATGTCGAGGTCCGCCGCTGGGGAGCGCCGCCCAAGTTTGATTTCGCCCCGAAGCCGCATTGGGAAGTTGGTGAACGCGCCGCCATTCTAGATCTCGGGGCCGCAACGAAAGTCACAGGCGCGCGTTTCGCCATCTACAAAGGTTGGGGGGCACGCCTCGAGCGCGCCCTAGCAAACTTTTTCCTGGATGTGCATACGCGCGAGCACGGTTACACAGAGATTCTTCCGCCTTTCCTCGTAAACAGTGCCTCCTTGCTTGCCGCCGGCCAATTGCCAAAATTCGCCGCCGACCTCTTCAAGGTTCAGAACACCGACTTCTGGCTAACTCCCACCAGCGAAGTCGAACTCCACAATCTTTATCGCGACGAGACCCTTCCAGAAGAGAAGTTGCCAATCAGCGTAACGGCGTGGACCGCCTGTTTCCGCTCCGAAGCGGGCGCAGCCGGCAAGGACACGCGCGGAATCTTGCGCCAGCACCAGTTTCAAAAGGTCGAGCTATTCAAGTTCACGCATCCTGAGAAGAGCTACGAAGAGCACGAATCGCTCACCAGAAATGCCGAATCCTTGCTCCAGAAACTCGGCCTGCATTACCGCACAATGCTTCTGTGCACCGGCGACATGGGCTTTGCCTCCGCAAAGACCTATGACATCGAGGTTTGGCTTCCTTCCAGCAATGAGTTCCGCGAGATTTCCTCCTGCTCAAACTGTGAGGCGTTTCAAGCGCGACGCGGTGGTATCCGTTTCAAGCCCAAGGGCGGCGGAAAGAGCGAGTTTGTGCACACGTTGAATGGTTCTGGCTTGGCTGTCGGGCGAACATGGATCGCCATCGTCGAAAATTATCAGCAAGCCGACGGCTCAATCCTCATTCCAGACGTCTTGCGTCCATACATGGGCATCGACCGCATTCCGGTTGGCTAGGGCAACGCAGGGAGCTTGCCCGTTTAGGCTTGGCGAATCCAAGAAATCAACCGGCCTCCCGCTAACCGAAAGATAATAGGCCAGTTATCGCTACGCAGGGCAACGTCAGCACAAAAACGGAGTCAGTTTCCTCTTCGCAAGCTATTGAAATCAGAGGATTTCGTTTGACTCCGCCTTTTCCCCTTGCATACGATGACGTAGGGACTTAACAACACCGAATGAGTTTTCTTCCCGGTTTATGCGATTTTTGATTTGGCTAGTGGTACTGTGCTGGACCGTGGCAATGTTGCGCCGCGCTGTGGCTTGGATGCTGCGTGGTTTCCTAAGCTCACCAACACGCGGTCAAAACACGTCCGCCAGCCGCGAGCCTGTAACTAATTCGCGGCGGCTGGTGCGCGATCCGGTCTGCGGGGTGCACATCGCGGAAGATCGAGCGATTCCGCTTCGCGTCGGGGGACAGGTCGTGCACTTCTGCTCAGTGGCGTGCCGCGATCAGTACGCCGGCAACGAACAGAAGTTCGCAGCCAACGGCTAGCATCTCAGCCGGGACGGTTTTTAATTTCGGGTAACCCAGAAAAGCAAGGCAGAAGAACCACAGGCGAGCGGATTTGCGTCACGCCGCCCTAAACGAAAGGACCGAAGCCCATGGCCACGGTCGCAAAGCCCACAGTTGCACCGATGATCCCGCGCATTGCGCCGCGTGAGGACTTAAATCCGTTCCACATCGCGCAGATTCAATTCGACATGGCCGCCGAGTTTCTCAAGCTCGACCCCGGCCTGCGACAAATATTACGCACGCCGAAGCGCATCCTTGAAGTCTCTCTGCCTACCAAAATGGACAACGGCCAGGTGAAAGTCCTGACCGGATACCGCGTCCAGCACAATGTCGCGCGCGGGCCGGGCAAGGGAGGCATTCGCTTTCATCCCAATGTAACGGTTGATGAAGTCAAAGCGCTCGCGGCCTGGATGACCTGGAAGACGGCCGTCGTCAACGTCCCGTTCGGGGGTGCCAAGGGCGGCGTCATCTGTGACCCCAAGCGTATGTCAAAGAGCGAGCTGGAGCGCATGACCCGCCGCTACGCCAGTGAGATCCTGCCCCTAATCGGCCCGGATCAGGACATTCCTGCGCCGGACGTGTACACGGACGCGCAAACCATGGCGTGGATCATGGACACATACTCGATGATGAAAGGCCACACCGTCCCCGGCGTGGTCACCGGCAAGCCTATTTCCGTCGGCGGCTCGGTCGGGCGCGCTGAAGCGACTGCTCGCGGCCTTGTTTTCGTGGTCGAAGAAGCTTGCAAGCTCAAAAAGATTTCGCTGCGCGGTGCAACCGTGGCCATTCAGGGCTTCGGCAACGCCGGCGCCACCGCGGCACGGCTCTTCGTCGAAAAGAAGGCTAAGATCATCGCCCTCAGCGACACGCGTGGCGGCGTCACCAACTCCCGCGGCATCGATCCCATCAAAGCCATTCGCTACAAGGAGCGTTCCGGCACCGTCGTGGGCATGCCCGGAGCGTCGCGCATCTCTAACGAAGACTTGCTCACCATGAAGTGCGACATTCTCGTGCCCTCCGCACTCGAAAACGTGATTACGCTGAACAACGCCGAAGCCATCAAGGCCCGCATCGTCGCGGAAGCCGCCAATGGCCCTACCACGCCACATGCCGACGAGACCCTCGCCCGTCGCGGCATCACCGTTCTGCCTGACATCTTGGCTAACGCAGGCGGCGTCACCGTCAGCTATTTCGAGTGGGTGCAGAACCAAGAGGGACTCCTCTGGGATAGCGAGGAAGTGAACCAGCGGCTGCAGAAGATCATGGTGCGCGCCTTTCACGAAATGGTGGACACCATGCGCAAGCATCACGTCCCGCCTCGCGCTGGCGCCATGATTCTCGCCGTCAGCCGCGTCTCCGAGGCCACGCTCGTCCGCGGATTGTTTCCGTAGACGCTATCTACTCGCGGAAATTTTCTCCGCACAGCGGTTTGCTTCAAATTTTTTCTTGCACTCAAACTAAAAACGTGCGTACATTCAAATTTGCCGGTGCGCCTCTTCAGGCGTAACCGGCACTTTTCACTTAGTGGAGCGAAGGTTGCGGTATTTGTTGTAGCGATGCTTACAGTTCGGTGCACAGAGACGGAAATTCCGGTTACGAGGCGCAAAGCACGACAAGATGGCCAATCACAATAACCACTCCAATACCACTCCCCCAATTCTCCTCAGTATCGCGGGATTCGACCCTTCCTGCGGCGCTGGCACAGCGGCGGATTTGAAGACTTTTGCCGCACATGGCTGTTACGGCGTGGCAGCGATCACCTCTCTGACCGTGCAGAACACGCTAGGAGTGGAAGAAGTGCAGAACACGCCAAGCGCCTTGCTGCGGGCGCAGCTAGATGTTCTTGCGAAAGACTGCGAGATCGCCGGTGTAAAAATCGGCATGCTGGGAAATCGTGGCAATGCCGTGGCGGTTGCCGAATTTTTGGATGCCAACAAGTTTCTTCATATCGTCCACGATCCGGTCATGAAGTCATCGACCGGGACAGAATTGCTGGATGCCGCGGGAATCAAATATATCTCTTCCGAGATGCTGAAGCGCTCCAGCGTCATCACGCCCAATGTCCCGGAGGCGGAAATCCTCACCGGCTTGACCATCAAGGACACCGCTGACATGCAAGCCGCCGCGCGAAAGATCGTGGAAATGGGTGCGCGCGCCGTAATCGTCAAGGGCGGCCATATGGATAAAGCGGTCGACATCTTATTCGACGGCACCGACATGATGCCGCTTGCGGGAGACAAGGGTAAAGAAGAAGTCCTGCATGGCACCGGCTGCACTTTCGCCAGCGCCATCGCTGCTCACCTTTGCGCTGGGCGCTCCCTGTTTGAAGCTGCCACCCTTGCCAAAGCCTATGTCACGAAAGCAATTGAGAAAGGCTACGCGGTCGGTAAAGGCCGAATTCCCCTCGACCACTTCTATCGCCACAAAATCGAGGCGCCCACTCGCGGCCTTCACGAGGTCCCGCAACACGGCATGCATCCCGCCGCCGAACCAGCGGCCCACTGAGTCATCCGCAGGGGAACCGCCCCTGCAACCTCAGTGTCTATGCGTTAGTTTCTCTTGGATTGCGAGCGGTTAAGTCTTATGCACGAAGCGGCCCGCGACGACTGTCGCCACTGGTCCGCCCTTGAACTTGCGCCCATCAAACGGTGAATTGCGCGATTTGCTGGCCGATTCCGCCGCCTGGAAGCTCCACGGTCGGTCCAGGGAAAAAATTGTGAGGTCAGCGGGTCTTCCTGCCGCAATTGTGCGCTCGAGGCCAAGCACCCGCGCCGGACCAGAGGTGAAAAGCTCAACCATCCGCATCAGCGGGAGGCGCCCCGTGTGAACCAGTTGCTCGAGCGCAAGGCTCAACGCCGTCTCAAAACCGGTGATACCAAACGGCGCGCGGTCGAACTCAACATCCTTCAATGCCGGCTCATGCGGCGCGTGATCCGTGGCAATTGCGTCGACTGTGCCATCAGCCAGACCAGCCAGCAGCGCCTCGCGGTCCTCGCGCGCGGCAAGCGGTGGATTCATTTTGTACCGCGAATCGTATTGCACATCTTCATCGATCAGCGTGAAGTGATGCGGAGTAACTTCGCAACTGACGCGCAGCCCGCGGGTCTTCGCCGAGCGTACCTGTTCGAGGGAACCCTTTGCGGTACAATGCGCAATGTGCAGCCGTACGTCAGTAAGTTCCGCAAGCTGAACATCGCGAGCCACGCAAACAGATTCGGCCGCCGCCGGCATTCCCGCCAAGCCCAACCGCGTGGACGTCACGCCTTCCCGCATCACCGCGCCCGCCGCCAGTGAAACGTCTTCAGCGTGCTCGATCACTGGAATGTCCAGCGAGCGGCAATAATCCATTACCTGCCGGGCAAGTTTGGCTGTTGCGATCGGTTTTCCATCGTCGCTGACCGCTACAATCCCCGCTTGCTTCATCGCCGCGATTTCCGCGATCGCTTCGCCTTTGCTGCCCACGCTCGCCGCTCCGATGGGCCACACTCGCACACTGGCGTAAGTCTTTGTGCGATCGAGAATAAACCCCGTGACACTCGCGCTATCGTTCACCGGTTTGGTGTTCGGCATACAGCAAACCGCCGTAAATCCCCCCCGAGCCGCGGCTCGCGTTCCGGTTTCAATTGTCTCCGACGATTCCTGGCCCGGTTCCCGAAGATGTGCGTGGAGATCTATGAACCCCGGAGCCACGATGAGTCCCGTCGCGTCGAACACTTCAAATCCGTTCGCGGAAAGTTTCCCTGGCTGCGCGATCTCAACGATCTTCTCGCCATCCAGCAATACATCCATCGCTGCATCGGTATCCCGCACCGGATCGACAACGCGCCCGTTCTTAACGAGAAGCATGTGATGGGTCCTTTATGTCCGTAGCCCTCCGATTTCGTGGTTGCTGCACGTCATTCACGGGGTGCGATTCCTCTTCACCATGGCTGGCACTCAACAAAAAGAGCAACGCCATGCGCACCGCGATGCCATTCGTTACCTGCTCCAGTACGCACGATTGCGGCCCGTCCGCAACTTCCGGCGAAATCTCGATGCCACGATTCATCGGTCCCGGGTGCAGCACAATTGCATCCGGCTTGGCCCGCCGCAGGCGCTCGCGATTCAATTGATACAGCAAAATATAATCGTTGGCGCAAAGAGCCGGCTCGTGCAGCCGTTCTGTTTGCACGCGTAGCACAATAACCACATCCGCGTCCTCCAGCGCCGCTTCTACACGGAATACTCGCCGAATCGATGCCTGTGGAGCGATTTGCTCGAGTTCGCGAGGCACCCACATCGCCGGCCCGCAAAGCGTAATCCGGCATCCGAATTTTCCGAGCATATGAATATTCGAGCGCGCAACGCGGCTGTGCTGGATATCTCCCAAAATTGCCACATTTAGATTGTCGATCCTGCCCTTCCGGTCGCGGATCGTCAGGGCATCCAGCAAACCCTGCGAGGGATGTTCGTGCGTTCCGTCACCCGCGTTGATCACCGGAATATCCAAATGCCGCGCCACAAAGTCAGCGGCACCGGAAGCCGCATGGCGCATCACCAGGCAATCCGGTTTCATAGCATTGAGCGTGTACACCGTATCGAGCAGAGACTCGCCTTTTTTCAGGCTAGACGCCTCCGCTTGCAGGTTCATCGTATCCGCGCCAAGCCGCGAAGCCGCGGTGCCGAAGCTGATGCGTGTCCGCGTGGAGCTTTCAAAAAAGGCCAGCCCCACCGTTTTGCCACGCAGCGTTGCTAATTTTTTCAACGGATGCTTCTGAATTTCCTGGAACGGTTTGCTTTGGTCGAGAAGAAAAGTGAGTTCATCCGCCGTCAGCGGCTCAAGCGCCAGCAAGTCACGAAACCGATGCGTCACATTTTCACTCAAATACGGTCACAGCTCTCGATTTTATCCTAACAGCCAACGAACTATCCGTCGACGCGATCCACAAGCACTACACGCTCTTCGTTGTCGATCTCGCGAAGCCGCACCTCAATAATCTCGCTGTCGCTGGTCTGCACCACGCGCCCGGTAAACTGCGACTCGATCGGCATCTCGCGATGCCCCCGGTCGATCAGCACACATAACGACACCCGCTTCGGCCTGCCCAGGTCAAAAAGTCCGTTCATCGCCGCGCGAATCGTGCGCCCCGTGTACAAAACATCGTCGACCAGCACCAAGTCCATATTGTCCACACCGAACGGAATATCGGAAGACTGCAGCACCGCGTGCGATGCAACCTTCGATAAGTCATCGCGATACAGCGTGATGTCCAGAGTGCCGACCGGCACCTCCACTCCATCGATGCCGCGCATCGCATACGCAATTCTCTCCGCCAGCGGCACGCCGCGCCGCCGAATGCCGATCAGCGCCAGGTGCTTCGTCCCTCCGCTTTTTTCCACGATTTCGTGCGCCAGCCGCTGCAACGTGCGGTCAATTTCCGGCGCCGACATAAGCTGTGCTTTTTCAACGATGCGCATGGTCGCGTAATCCTAGCACAACAAAAGAGGTCAATGCGGAGAGCGCAAGAACATCTGATTTCGCCGAGAAGGTAACAGTGCCGTAAAGTTTGCGTGATAGACTCTCGCGCTGCAAAACCGGAGACCCAATGCCTAATCGAGACGAAAATCAGATTGTCAGTACGAAGAGTGCCTTAGTTCTATTCCTCGTCGTCATGCTCGCACTCACCGTTACCGCGCCAAGCTTGCGAGCACAGTCGCCCACAACTCCGCATACCAAACCGTCTCCGGCGGCAAAATCCTCCGTTGAGTCTCTCAAGACAACCCCCGCCCGCCCCAAACTCGTCGTGCTCCTCGTCGTCGACCAGATGCGCGGCGACTATGTCGACAAATTTCTTCCGCAATGGACCGGAGGTCTCCGCCGCCTGATCGAGGAAGGCGCTTGGTTCCGTGACGCGGCCTACCCCTATGCAGCCACCGAGACCTGCGTGGGCCACGCGACAATTTCCACCGGCGCGCTTCCTGCCTCCCACGCCATGGTCGCAAATGCTTGGTGGGATCGCGAATCTCAGAAGATGGTCACCTGCACTGCCGATCCAAACGTCAAGAACTCCGGCTACGCAGGGGTACCTGCAAAGGGCGGCGACAGTGCATGGCGCATGGAAATTCCCGCCTTCGCCGAAGAGTTGAAGTTCCAGACAAACGGAGCCACCCGCGTTGTCACATTTTCGCTCAAGGCCCGCGCCGCCATCACCATGGCCGGCCACAAGGGCGATGCGGTCACTTGGGCCGATGGCGGCGGATGGGTCACCTCGAGCGTCTACGGCACCATGCCCTTTGTCGAGCAATACGCCAAAGCGCATCCAGTAAAGGAAGACTACGGCAAGACCTGGACCCGCTTGCTTCCCGAAGGCTCCTATTGGTACGACGAAAAGGCAACCGGTGCCGTCGCACCCGAAGGCTGGAATTTGACGTTTCCGCATCCGCTACGCGGCAAAGCTGCTGCCGACGAGCCAGACGCTGCCTTTTACGAGCAGTGGGCCTCAAGCCCTTTTGCTGACACTTATCTGACCAGGTTTGCGGAAACAGCCGTCGATTCCCTCGGCCTCGGCCAGGGCGGCGGCATCGATTTCCTAGGCGTAAGTTATTCCTCGGTAGATTATGTTGGCCACGAATTTGGCCCGCGCAGTTGGGAAATTCAAGACATCCTGGCGCGCCTCGACAAAGATCTGGCTGACCTGTTTGCCCATCTCGATAAGAAAGTCGGCCGCGGCAAATATGTCGTAGCCCTCAGCGCCGATCACGGCGTGGTCCCCGTGCCTGAGGACATGCAGAAGACTGGCGCAGACGCGGGAGTGCTCCATCTCTCCGAATTACAAGATCGCATCGAAAAAGCGCTCGAGCCCTTCAACTTCCCCGAGCCGGCCATCGCCCGCATCAACGGCAGCGACGTCTACTTCGCTCCTGACGTCTATGCCAAATTACGCCACGACGACAAAGCCATGCGCGCCCTGACCGACGCCGCACTAGCCCAGCCAGGTGTCGCGGAGATCTTTCGCGCCGACCAATTGCAGAATCGTCCGGCAACGCAAAGCCCCACCCGCTCCGCCATGGCCAACAGTTACTTCCGAGGGCGCAGCGGCGACCTCTTTATAGTCCCCAAGCCGTACTGGCTGTTGGACGGCACCCCGGCAGGCAAAACTCGCTCCTATGGCACCGGCCATGGAGTGCCGTACAACTACGACCAGCACGTCCCAATTCTCTTCATGGGATTCGGCATCCGCCACGGCGAGTACCTCGACGCCGTCACCCCCGCCGACATAGCCCCCACACTGGCGTCCCTTTGCGGCATAACCTTAGCCACGCGCGATGGGCACGTCCTCTCGCAGTCCTTATCCAAGTAGCACAATCAGCGCTCCGGCCCCGCTTCATGGTAAGCTTTTGACGAAGTGAGTGCCGCAGACGCTGTCGATCTCAGCGTACAGATTGGCGCCCTGCGCCTGCGGAATCCCATTCTCGCTGCCAGCGGCACCTTCGGCTACGGCCTTGAATTCGCCCACCTGGTCGATCTGAACCGCCTCGGCGGCTTCGTCGTCAAAGGCCTTTCCCGCGAGCCCATCGAAGGTGCCCCTCCTCCCCGTCTATGCCCGACACCCTCCGGCATGCTGAACGCGGTCGGCCTTCAAAATGTGGGCGTCCGCGCCTTCGTCACGGAGAAACTGCCCCTCCTACGAAAATACGACACGGCGGTTCTGGCCAACGTCTTTGGCTACTGCTTGGAAGACTATGTCGAAGTCATCCGCATTCTTGAAGATGCGGAGGGGCTAGCCGGCTATGAGCTCAACATCTCCTGCCCAAACGTAAAGAAAGGAGGAATGCAATTCGGAAGTGACCCGAGCCAGGTCGCCGAAGTAGTCGGTGCAGCCCGCAAGGCTGCAGTGCGGCGTCCGCTCTGGGTGAAGCTATCTCCTCTCGTTGCAGACATTGGACTTATCGCCCGAGCCGCGGAATCCGCCGGAGCCGACGCCCTGACCGTCGCCAACACTTATCCGGCCATGTCCATCGATACCCGCCGCCTTAATTCTCATTTGGGGAATCTAACTGGAGGCCTCTCCGGCCCCGCAATTAAACCGATCACCCTCCGCCTGGTTTGGGAGACAAAGAAAGCAGTGAAGATACCAGTGGTTGGCTTGGGCGGGATCGAGACAGTGGAAGACGTGCTTGAATACCTGTCCGTAGGTGCTTCGGCCGTGCAAGTCGGGACGGCCAGCTTTACTGACCCGAGGGTCAGTGAGCGCTTGGCAAGCACCCTTACGAACGCTCTAGTACGTGTTAATGCCAGCAGAATCAGTGATTTACATGCGAAGTTCGCATCACAAAACGGTTGACATAATGACTCCTTCTCGCTACACTTTTCTGGAAGCTGTAGCACAAAAACAACACTATGAGAAACCGACTCTTCGTGATTTGGGCTGCACTCCGTTGGGTTCCCTTGATGTTCCTCATCGCTCCGGCGATGGAAGCACCTCTCGTGGCGCACTTGAGCCAACCTCCCAAGGCGATCAAAGCTTGGGTAGGTAACGCCAGTTGGTATGGACCCGGCTTCAACGGCCGCAAGACCGCCAATGGCGAAATCTTCGACAGCGAAGCTCTTACCGCGGCGCACCCTCATCTTCCCTTCGGTTCCCTCGTGCGCGTCGTAAACACCCGCACCGGTAAATTTGAGCTGGTACGCATCAATGACCGGGGTCCCTATCAAGAAGGACGCGAAATTGATGTATCCTATCGCGTCGCCCGGAAGTTGGGTCTTATCCATTCGGGCGTGAGCCAAGTCCGGCTCGAGCTAATGGAGCTGCCCCAGAAACGTTGAGCTTCGACGCCCATCCACGAAGCAGCTTAATCGTAGCTCTCGATTTTGATTCTTTATCTTCCGCGCTGAAATTCGCCAAGCAGGTTGCCGATCTTGTAGGAATGTTCAAGATCGGCAGCCAGCTGTTCACTGCGGCCGGACCCCAGGCGGTGCGAGAGATTGCAGCCCTGGGCCCAGGCATCTTCCTGGACCTGAAATTTCACGACATTCCAAACACGGTTGCGGGCGCGATACTCTCCTGCGCCGCAATGCCCGGAGTGCAGCTCGTGAACGTTCACGCCCTTGGCGGACGCTCCATGCTCCACGCGGCAGCACAAGCCATTAGCGCCACGCAGCCCATGGGTGCTGACCGGCCGCGTCTCCTAGCGGTCACCATCCTCACCAGCATGGACCAGAAAGCTATGCGCGAAGTCGGCCTCAGCGGTACCCCGCAAGCCCGTGTCCTGAAACTCGCGCAGCTCGCCAAGAAAGCAGGCGTCGACGGCGTGGTAGCCTCCGTCAAAGAAGCCCGAGCCATCCGCAAAACCTGCGGTCGCGATTTCCTGATTGTTACTCCCGGTGTGCGGCCTAAAGAAAAAGCCGCTGCCGCGAAGGAAGATGACCAATCCCGCACCGCCACTCCCGCCGAAGCCATTCGCGCCGGCGCCGACTTTTTGGTCGTCGGCCGCCCAATCCTGGCCGCCTCGGACCCCCGCGCCGCTACCCAAGCCATCGTGGACGAAATCACCGCCGCCAAGTAGTTCCCCATAGCGTCCAGCAGCGAAGTCTAAGTTTTTGTCAAATTTTCTGTTGTGCTACCTTTTGTACTGCCACCTGTACACACCCGGCATGACTGACCAACACAAGAGCGTAATTGTCGGCACCGCCGGCCACATCGATCATGGCAAATCCTCGCTCGTCGAAGCCCTCACCGGCACGCACCCGGACCGCCTCGAAGAAGAAAAACGTCGCGGCATCACCATCGACCTCGGATTCGCTTTCCTGGAAGAGACTGGCGTCCGCTTCGGCTTCGTAGACGTCCCCGGCCACGAGCGCTTCGTTAGCAACATGCTCGCCGGCGCGGCTGGTGTAGATCTGCTGCTCCTCGTCATCGCTGCCGATGAGTCCGTTAAGCCGCAAACACGCGAGCATTTCGATATTTGCCGCTTGCTCGGCATCAAGCGGGGCATTGTCGCGCTGACTAAAAGTGACTTAGTCGATGCAGACACCGCCGGCCTAGTTCGGCTCGAAGTCGAAGACTATCTGCGCGGCTCATTCCTGGAAGGCGCGCCCGTCGTTCCCGTAAGCACGAGGACGCAAGAAGGCCTAACAGACATGAAGAAGGCTTTGCTGGCCGCTGCCCAGCAATTGCCCGGAAAAAATACCGCCCGCTACTTCCGCCTGCCTATAGACCGCGCGTTTGCCATCAAAGGGTTTGGCGCTGTAGTAACCGGCACTTTGATTTCGGGAAGTGTAGGCCCAGCCGACGAGGTCCAGTTATTTCCCGGCGGCCAGCGCCTAAGAGTCCGCGGTGTCCAGTCCGGCGGAAAAGCGGTTGACCGCGCCCTCGCCGGCCAGCGAACCGCCGTCAATCTCGCTGGAATCGAGCACACCGCGTTGCGCCGCGGCATGTCCCTCGTCACTCCCGGGAAATTTCGTGTCACGCGAAGAGTCGATGCCCGGCTCGAGCTGCTGCCATCCGCTCCGAAATTAAAGCAGCGCGCTCGCGTCCACTTTCATTCCGGAACCAGCGAAACGATCGCGGAGACCTTTTTGTACGGCGCCAAAGAGCTCGCCCCAGGACAAACTTCCTTTGTGCAATTTCGTCTTCAGGACGATGTGCTGCTCTTGGCCGGCGACCGCTTCATTGTTCGCCAATTCTCCCCAGTGACCACTATCGGCGGCGGCGTAGTGCTCGACCCGCTCGCCCGTCGCCCAACCCTGCGCGATACCGGCCGTGTGGCCTTCCTCGAATCGCTGGAGCGCGCCGACAAGTCAGAAATACTCGCGGCCATGGCCGACCGCGCGGTTCTGGGATTAACCTTTGAGGAGATCATGGCGCGTACCGGTTGGCTTGAAGACGAGATCGCGGAGGCCACAAAGAGTCTGACCAGCTCCGGGCGGGCAAGGACCATTTCCGTAGAGCCTCTGATCTTGCTCGCTGGACGGGCGTTCGACGAAGTTCGTCACAAAATCACTTCGCGCGTCGAGAAATTCCACAAAGAAAACTCACTGTTGCCCGGAATATCCCGCGAAGATTTGCGGTCTAGTCTTGGAAGGCGCGTGCGGCCAGAAGCGTTTCGGGCCGCGCTTGAGGATTTGCTGGCACAAAAAAAGCTCGAAGCTCAGGGTGAGATCGTCAAACGCGCCGGCTCGACGATCAGCCTTGACCCCGAAGAAGCGCGTGCCAAAGAGCAAATCGAGAAAGCGTTCGCGGCAGCCGGCTTGGCCGTTCCGGCAGTCAAAGAGGTCTTGGGCAAATTACCCGTGGAAACCAGGCGTGCGGAGAAGATTCTCCAAATCCTATTACGCGACAAGCATCTCGTCCGGGTTACGCCCGACCTGATTTTCCACCGCGATGCATTGGCCCAGCTCCGAGATCGCCTTTCTGTGTTCAAAAAAACCAAGGGCGACCGCATCTCCGTCCCCGTTTTCAAGGAGCTGACCGGCATCACCCGCAAATACGCTATCCCCCTCCTCGAATACCTCGATCGGGAGCGCGTAACCCGGCGCGTGGGCGACGAGCGTGTTATCCTGTAGTGGTGCGGCCTGTGGCAGTACGGCCTGTCGTGGAACGGCCAGACGCGCGGCTGCGATGCTTGCCGTGCAGGCTATCCTGAGATAGGGTTGTGATTAGCGCGCCGCGGTCGGTGCGTGGAGGCGATTTATGGGCGAGTTTAGTCCGATTCATTGGCTGATAGTTTTAGCGATTATCCTGCTCCTCTTCGGCGGGAGGAAAATTCCTGAGCTAGCGCGCGGGCTGGGCGAGGGCATCCGCAGCTTCAAAGAAGGCATGTCTGGCGGATCGCACACCAACACCCCTCCACAGCAGCAGACTACACCTCCGGCAGATAAACCTGCGGACGAAAAGAAAGCTTAGGCGAGTTCTTCCTCTCAATTTCCTCTTCTACTTTTGGCTCTGGTGGGCGGCTTAAATGCCGCCCTTTTTGTTTTCCCCACGCGAATTTGTGCCCAATCGGTACTAAAAAGTCGCCCCAAACCTCAAAAACCTGTCCCTCAGAGCAGTAGCCACCCACCCGCCTTACCTCGGACAATCTGGCTATCACAGGGTCAACGGTCTTTCACGCTTTCCAAGCCATAGAGGAGAGAACGATGAAAATTACATTCCTGAAGTGGGGTGCGATATCACTAGGGCTGCTCGTGAGCGCAACGGGAGCCTCGACGGTATTAGCGCAAGATCAGTCTTCGTCGCAGAGTTCAACCGCCGCAGCGGCACCGGCGCAGCAACCCGCGAAACAACCAGCCGCGCACTACGGCAACAACAAGGTCAATCAGCGCCGTGAAAATCAGCAAGACCGCATCGCCCAAGGCGTGAAAAGCGGCCAGCTTACCGCCGGCGAAACCGCCAAGCTCGAAAAACAGCAACAGCACATCAACAAGCAAGTCGCCACGGATCGTAAGGCCAACGGTGGCACGCTGACGGCAAGCGAGAAGAAGCAGATTAATAAGGAGCAGAACCAGGCGTCGCGCGATATCTAT
>Ga0210410_10001415_pt1 | contig 22632 bp, 15 predicted proteins | sample IncBWC4MmetaG_FD_161058 | JGI IMG/M metagenome (GOLD analysis project Ga0210410, IMG submission 161058) | Forest soil microbial communities from Barre Woods Harvard Forest LTER site, Petersham, Massachusetts, United States - Inc-BW-C-4-M | ecosystem: Environmental > Terrestrial > Soil >... | reverse complement strand
TCAGAGATCAGCTTGTCGATCGACTTGGTTCGAAAGATTTGCCTGGCCAGCGCGCTCGCTCCTGCTTACAGAAGAATTGGTGCGGGGCGTTTCAACTGCACATGCGATTCGGATATCTGAGCGAGACTGTGATCATCCCCGAGTGAAGAGCGCTGTACCAGACACTTCAGCGCTCCTCACTCGGGCAGAATGCTTACCGCTTGCTCTGGCCGCGTGAAGCCTTCTTGACCTTGGCTTTGTTTTCGCCACGGGCGCCGGTGCGCGGGCCCTTCGGTGCTGCCTTCTTACGTGCTGCGCGCTTTACTTTCTTGCGCTCGTCTTTATCGCTGATGCTCTTGGTATTTGCCATGTATGTTGCCAATCTTTCTATAGGTGCGATTTTCTGAAACTTAGAGGCGCTCCAGCTGGGCAAACTTCTCCACCAGCTTCTTCACGCCGTGCTGTTGAAATTGTACTGTAATCTTCGCGTCATCTCCTTCGCCTTCACGGCGAAAGACAGTTCCCTCACCATACTTCGGATGCCGGACCCGCGAGCCCTGCTTCAGTCCGGTCTTGCCGACCGGCGGTTCAACCTCCAGCTTAGGCCGCGAGATCTTCTGTCCCCGCGCCGCAAAGAAGCTGGCAATGTTATCGATCGACCGCCCGGGAGCTGCTGTCTTTCCGCTCTGCTCAAACCGCCGGCTTCCTGTGAATCCTGTGGCCCGCGCCGCAGCCTTTGCTCCGCGCTCCCCGCTCTGATCCTCATCTTCATAGCTGTAGTGCCGCTCGCCTTCCTCCGCGTTCGACCGCCCAAACCGATTCGCCTTCGGATAAGGCGTCGCATACGCTCCACCATACCCTGAACCGTACTCCGACCCGGAAAACTGGGGCCTCGCCGGTGGACTGCCAAGATCCTCTACCAGCTGTGCCGGCACCTCCTCCAGAAAACGCGAAGCGATACTTGCCTCCGGCATGTCGCTTCCATACCTCCGCCGGTACCGGGCCCTTGTCATCACCAGCGTATCCATCGCCCGCGTCATCCCGACATAGCAAAGGCGCCGTTCTTCTTCGAGCCCGGTAGGATCGGTCAACGTCCGCGAGTGCGGAAACAGACCCTCCTCCATCCCGGTTAGAAACACCAGCGGAAACTCCAACCCCTTCGCCGCATGAAGCGTCATCAGTGTTACCCTCGCCTCCTCGCTGTAGCTGTCCGCATCGCTCACCAGCGCCGCATGGTCCAGAAACTCATGCAGCGTCTCTCCGCGCTCTTGTGCATCCTGCGCTGCATTTGCCAACTCTTTCAAATTCTCGATCCGCGAAAAAGACTCCGGCGTAGCCTCTTCTTCGAGCGCACGTATATACCCGCTCCGGTCATTCAAAAACTTGATCAACTCCGGCAGCGTGGCTGCGTCCCCCGGCTTACGAAACGCAGGCTTCTCGTCCTCTATCTTGATTTCGGCAGCACTCTCCATTGTTGTCCTGGCGGACTTCTTCAATATCACCGGCGCAAACGGATTAAAGTTTGCGGCATCGATCCCATGTGAGGCATCGGAGTCGGTAGCATTCGCCGGCGCAATGGTGGAGATCTCCTCACTGGGTCCAAAGTCAAATCCAAAGTTGAAGCTGGTATCGAACGAAGTATCTGCGCCCGTATCCTCCACCTCTGCGCCGGCCGCCACGATCTCCTCTTCAGCGTCTACACCGAATTCAAACGAAACGTTCTCAGCCGCTCCTGACGGCAGGGAAGGGCTCTCATCCCCGACAAGATCTCTAGCCAGCTTCTCCGCAAACCCCGGCCCCAGCATCGCTCTGGCATCCTCAATCAATCGCCTGAAACTGCTCAGCGCCATAAGCGCGCGCTGTGGCAGCAACTTATCCTCAATCGCCCTGCCAACGGCGTCCCATGTACTCATGCCACTCGACAGAGCCATCCGTTCCAGCGTTTCCATCGTCGTCTTGCCGATCCCGCGCGGTGGCGAATTCACCACTCTTCCCAGCGCGACGGAGTCATGCACATTCTGTACGAGCTTCAGATAACTCAGAATGTCCTTCACCTCAGCGCGGTCATAGAACGAGAACCCGCCGACCATGTGGTATTGAATTTGATGCCGCCGCAGCGCCTCTTCCACCAGCCGCGACTGCGAGTTCGTCCGGTACAGCACGGCACACCGCGGCGTATCCTCCTGCGCGCCTGCCTCCCGCAGATACTTCTGAACGCGATCCGCAATAAACAGCGCCTCATTTTCCCCATCCGGCGCCTGATAATACCCAATCAGCGAACCACCCTCGCGAGCCGTCCAAAGGTTCTTCCCCTTGCGTTGTATATTGTGCGCTACCACCGCGCTCGCGCCCTCCAGAATCATCTGCGTGGAGCGATAGTTTTGTTCCAGCCGAATCGTCCTGGTTCCAGGGAAGTCCTTCTCAAACTCAAGAATGTTCTTGATGTCTGCGCCACGCCAACTATAAATCGACTGATCCTCGTCGCCGACGACACAAACATTTCCGCTGGACCCCGCCAACAGCTTCATCAATTCGTACTGCGGCCGGTTCGTATCCTGGTACTCATCGATTAAAATATATTTGTAACGACGGTTGTATCTTTCTCTGGTTTCGCTGGAAGACTTCAGCAGCCGCACTGTCTCCAGCAAAAGATCGTCGAAGTCGAGCGCGTTCGCCTTGAATAACTCCTTCTTGTAAATCTCAAAGATGTGCGCAATCTTTTCCTCCATCGGGTTCGTGCTCGCAAGAAAATACTCCTGTGGGTCGATCATATGGTTCTTCGCCCACGAGATTCTTCCCAGCGCAACCCTCGGCTTCAGCGCCTTATCATCGATTCCCAGCCGCTTCAATGCCTGCTTTACAACTGCCTGCTGATCGGCTTCATCATAAATAGCAAAGGTCCGCGTCAGCCCCACTCCACCCACGCGTAGCGCCTCGATATCCCGCCGTAACATGCGAACACAGAAGCTATGAAACGTAGCCAGCATCGGTTTTGCCAGCGACGTATGCCCGAGAATTTTATCGACCCGCTCAGCCATCTCCTTGGCGGCCTTGTTCGTAAACGTCACCGCCAGGATTGAGTCTGCCGGCACGCCCCGCTCCTGAACCAAATAGGCGATGCGATGCGTAATTACGCGTGTCTTGCCCGATCCTGCACCCGCCAGCAGAAGCACAGGCCCATCGACCGATTGGATGCCCTCTTGCTGCTGCGGATTCATGTTCTCTAAAAGTCGACTCAACTCAACCACACTCCACATCTATTTTAAGCTTTATATCCCTGCATGCGGTCACTCATCCCTAAAACCATCGAAAGCCTCTCATTGATGTTCACTTGCGAACAGCTTTGTCCACTCATGAGACAGCATTCAATTAACTCTCGTGCAACAATCCAAATTTCAAATCCACTTTTTTGGGGAACCATCCACGAATAACCTGCGTACCTCTTCCCACGACGAGCTTTTCTGAACCATGGCAGAAAACTCCCGTCGAATTTAGAAGTATCGGGAGCTAACAATGAAGGGTCTCAATCGTCTCACTATCGCAGTTGTCGCTACCTCTCTCCTTGCAGCTCCGGCTGTTTATGCCGCTCCTGCAAACGTTTCGTCCCCTGTCCATGCCATGTTCGCCAAAACGAAGACGACTACGGTTAAGCTTAGTCTCCGTAACGACTCCGGCTCTGCAATGGAAGTCAAGGTGGGCGATCAGGTAATGACGCTCGATCCAGGTAAACCGGTCACCTTGAATTTGGAAGTTGGTACACGTATCGTCGCCAACAGCGCCACTCCGAATCATCCGGCAGGCTCGCTCATCGAAGAGGTGATCAAAGATCACAATGGCGCTACCATCATCATCCGCTAAATTCTTGCCGCAAGCGAACGATATCAATCCAGTCCTCCCCATTCCTTCAGGTCGATCGGCTTACTCAAAAGTCCGGTCGGCCTCAGTCTTCTTCCACCATTACGTTCTTCTTTGCAACACTTGATATCCTCGTTTCTATGATTCGCAACGTTGCCGTCTTCTGCGCCTCCTCCAACGGGGCCAACCCCGTGTACCGAGCCGCCGCCGAAGAACTGGGCCGTGCTCTCGCCGTCCGCAGCATCGGTCTGATCTACGGCGGATCCAACGTCGGCCTCATGAAGGCAGTAGCGGAAGGGGCATTAACCGCTGACGGCAAGGTCATTGGCGTTATTCCCGAAGTCCTCGTTGATCTTGAAGTCGCCCATCATGGCATTACGGAGCTGCACATCACGAGCACCATGCACACCCGCAAGGCCCTCATCGGAGAAAAAGCCGACGCCTTCATCGCGCTACCCGGCGGCTTCGGTACCTTTGAAGAACTCTTCGAAGTGCTCGCCTGGCACACTCTCAAGATTCACGCGAAGCCCATCCTTCTACTTAACATTAATGGCTTCTATGACAAACTCCTGCTCTTCCTCGATCACTGTGTCGCCGAAGGTATGCTCAAACCGAAGAGCCGTGAACTCATTACCGTTGTCGATACGGTGGAGGATGCTCTCACGCAACTCTTTAGCGTTGTAACGTAGGCCCACTTGTTCTGCTTCGCAGCTTACGCCCCTACAAGCCTTGGATGTTGCCAAGCAATGGATTCGTCGGTTACGAATCTATTGCTTGACGCACGTCTCGCACTGACACATTCGCCGCAAATACTCCCACGAATAAATCCCGCTCTCGTGCCCATCGCTCCACTTGAACTTCAGCGCATACTTGCCCACCGGGGTTACCTCAAGCGGCCGCACCGGAGGCTCATACATCATCAGCAGCGTCTGCTCTTTTGGCTTCGCTACCCCCGGTAGTCTTCCCGTTTTCTCCCGGTCCTCATGGCACGTCGCGCAGGGACATGCATTCCGCAGCCACGCGAAGTTCCACACGCTCTGGTGCCCATCCTTCCAGTCGATCTCGACGCCCGTCCCTTCGGTTTTCTTTACTCGCACTTTCTTCGGAGTTACTGCGTCCGCAGGCATCTCGTCGTGAGCCATATCCTCACGTCGAGCCTGCCCGGCATTTACAATCCGAATTCCCTCATGGCTCATCGCTGCATCTCCCTGCTCACCATCAACCATTCTTCCAGAAAAAGTAAGCGGCCATTGCGCATCCTGTAATCACGACGATCGTTCGCAGCACATCCGCATTCATTCGCCGTGCATACTGAGCCCCCACATAGCCACCCACTGCGGCAAATGCCATTGAAATCAGGCAATAGTGCCAGATTACCGCTCCACTCAACATAAATGTCACCACGGCGCAAAAGTTGGATAGGCAGGCTGCCAACACCTTCAGCGAGTTCAGTGCATGTATCTCCTCCACACCGAACAGAGCCAGCGCGCTCATAATGAGGAAGCCTGCCCCGGCGCCAAAGTAGCCAATATAGAAACACACCGGCAGCAACACGAAGAACAGGGGCACCATGGCCGGCGCTTTCACCACGTGGGGCTCAGCCGAACGTGTCCGCAACCATCGCGATACCGGCCCGCTGATCCCAAACAACAGGGAAGCGACCAGCAGCAGCCAGGGTACGATATGCAAAAACGTAATCTGCCGCGTATTCAGCAGCACCACCGCTCCACTGACACCACCCAGGATCGAGGCCACGCAGACAACCGGCAGCAGATCGCGCCGCAGGTCCCCTCGCAGAGCAGCCACTGAAGTCAACTGTCCCGGCCACAGTGCAACCGTGTTCGTAGCGTTTGCCTGGATCGGCGCAACCCCGATCGACAGCATCGCCGGAAACGAGATAAACGATCCGCCGCCCGCCATTGCATTCATCACACCCGCAATAAACGAGGCGACGACTAGCCATATGTAGTGCCAATGCGAACTAAAGCTCGAGATCATCCATCTTCCATTGTAGCGACGACCAGAAGACATTCGTCTCTTGTTTCGCAAAGGCACTCACCGCAAGCCCTCTTCCACCGAAGCCGGTATCTCCGGAGTCGCTGTAATTAACCTTCGTGTGTACTCCTCCCGGGGCGCATCGCAAACCTGTTCACAATCGCCCAACTCCACCAACCGACCCCGTCGCATCACCGCCACACGGTTGCACAGATACCGCACCAGCGGCATGGAATGCGAGATAAACAGATACGTCAGCCCATACTCTCGCTGCAGCTCCCGCAGCAGGTTCACCACCTGTGCCCCCACGCTCACATCCAGCGCGCTCACGGGCTCATCCAGTACGACAAACTCCGGCCGCAGCGCGAGAGCCCGCGCAATGTTGATCCTCTGACGTTGTCCTCCGCTGAACTCATGCGGAAAACGCTCCAGTGCCGACTCCTCCATCCCCACCGTTCGCAGCATCTCCGCCAACCTCGCCCCAAGGCCCTCCAATGGCCTTTCATTGTGAATCGCAAACGGCTCCGCCAGAATCTCCCGCACTCGCATCCTTGGATTCAGCGCCGCATAGGGATCCTGAAAGACAATCTGCATGCGCCGACGCATCCCTCGCATCTCCTGCGAACTCGCAGCCAGCAGATCGCGCCCTTCATACCTCACCTCACCCGCTGTAGGCTCCACCAACCGCAGCAGCATCCGCGCGATTGTGCTCTTGCCTGAACCCGACTCCCCCACCAGCCCCAGCGTCTCTCCGCGCCGGATCGCAAAGGAAACATCATCCACCACGAGATGCCCTGCGCCGTACTCCTTCACTAACCCTCGCGCTTCCAGCAGCACATCCATCGACATAACTCAGGCCAGCTTCGGATGCTGCAAGTGAAAACTCGTTGTATCCTGATACGCTTTGGCAAACGACGCCAGCCGCGCATCCGAATAAAGAGCTCCAAGAAATGTCAGGCTCACCGGCGTCCCCGGGCCGCCCGCATTCGCCAGCGCGCCATCCTCGTCATTCTCACTCTTTGGAGCGCCATCCCCGCGAATTCCATTTGGCACAATCACCGCCGGATGCCCGGTCAGGTTCGTCGCCTGCAACTGGCTGCCTTGCGAGGGTGTCACAATCACATCTACCTGAGCGAACAGCTTCGCCATCTCCGCAATCGCCAACGTTCGCGCCCGCATTGCCTGAATATAGTCCACCGCGGAGTAAAACCGCGCTATGCGAAACTGATTGGGCCAGTCGAAGGGCAGTTGTCCTGTAAGCAATTTGTCCCTTCCGCTTCTGGTCAAATCATCAAAGGCCGCCGCGCCTTCAGCTTCCAGCACCGGAACAATTGCGCCAAAAGGAAAGTCCGGTATCTCTACGGGAATCAGCTTTACCCCCACATTGCGCAGTTCATCAAGCGCCGTCGCTGCATACTTCGCATCATAGATTCGCCGCTCGAAATTTTTCTTCTGTCCCTCCGATGCTCCTGCAGGCAACGTCGGCGGATCGAACGCACTCTTGATGTATCCCACTCGCAGCGTCTTCCAGTTAAAATTTGCATCCCAGTTGAACGCCGCAGGCTGCACCGAAAGATCATGCCCGTCCTGTCCATAGATGGCCGACAGTACCAACGCGCAATCCTCCACCGCCCGGCAGATCGGCCCAATCTTATCCATCGTCCAACTCAAGGCCATCGCGCCGGTCTTCGGCACAAAACCAAACGTAGGCCGCAACCCCGTACACCCGCAACGAGTCGAAGGCGAAGAGATCGACCCCAGCGTCTCCGTTCCCAGCGCAAATCCCACACATCCCGCGGACACAGCGCTCGCGCTTCCCGCCGAAGAGCCGCTCGACCCCTGTCGCTTGTTCCAGGGATTCCGTGTCCGCGCGCCGAACCATAGATCGCCCTGCGCCAAAGCCCCCATCGACAACTTGGCAATCAAAATCGCCCCCGCCTCATCCAGTCGTGTCACCACGGTAGCGTCATAGTCAAACTCCTGTTCCTCGAATCCACCTGCCCCCCACGTCGTCTTGTAGCCCTTCACCGCCAACAAGTCCTTTCCTCCCCACGGAATTCCATGTAGCGGCCCGCGATACTTTCCTGCAGCAATCTCCCTATCCGCCGCAGCCGCGTGCTCCATTGCTCGCTCTTCCGTCAGCGTAATCACAAAATGCAACTGCGGGTCATACTTTTTCAACCGTGCCAGATACATCTTTGTCAGTACAACCGAAGCCACCTTTCGCGTCTTCACCAGCTCCGCCAACTCCCGCACCGAAGCAAACGCCAACGAATCCGAATCTCCGGCCACCCCCGCCGACACAGCCGCAGCCAGCGCTTTCACATCCGGCGCGGCACTCATCTTCAGTGGCTTCTTCACTGTATCCAGCACCATATCGCCCGGTACCGGGTCGAACACAAACGCCGGAGCGACACTGTTCGGCATCTTTAGGTCTCGAATCGCCGTGTAGGACTTCCGCAATTGCTCCAACCCTTCGAGCATCATCTTCTTCTGCTCGTCCGTCACACTGATTCCGGCGATTACCGCTGCCGCATCGATCATCTCTGGCGTAATCTTTGCCATAGCTTCGGTGCTGGCCTTCACCTCGCCGCCACCGATGATCGGCGAGCTCTGCGCCTTCGCCTGCGTCGCCAGCGTGAATAGTGCGCCGGGTAACAACGTCTGTCCCAGCCCCACTATGGAGCACACGCCAAGAAAACCCCGCCGGTTCAACCCAGAAGAAACCTGTTCACTCATTCCCGCATTATTGCATCCCGTCATCTGTCCCCCGAAAACTCAAAAACGCGAGCCCTTGTCTCCAGGACAAAGTCCGAATTAGAAAAACATATTTCTGAATCCCGGAAAGAGGCGAAACATCTAAAAGAAACATTATCGATTATCGATAATCGCGGAAAAATCCGATGAAACTGCTCTGATTTGCGATGCAATTGCAACCCCGACAGGAACGCCTCCCTGATCGTAAGGAAGTCTTATGTGGATTGTTCGTTTAGCCTTACGGCGCCCCTACACATTCGTCGTCTTGTCCATTCTTTTGCTGATTATGGGGCCAGTGACGATCCTGCGCACTCCGACGGACATCTTCCCCAACATCAACATTCCAGTGGTGAGCATCGTCTGGCAGTACTCTGGGCTCTCGGCCGACCAGATGGCCGGCCGGATCGTAACCATCACAGAACGTACACTGAGCACGACTGTCAACAATATTGAGCATGTTGAGTCACAATCGCTCAACGGCATCGCGGTAGTCAAAATCTTCTTCCAGCCGCATGTGGACATCAGCACGGCCATCGCCCAGGTAACAGCCGTCTCGCAGACTCAACTGCGGCAATTACCGCCTGGTACGACTCCCCCACTGGTCATCGCTTATAACGCATCCAGTGTTCCAATCCTGCAGCTAGCGTTATCCGGACAAGGTCTTACCGAGCAAGAGCTCAATGACCTCGGACAGAACTTTCTTCGTCCGCAGCTGATCACCATAGAAGGCACTGCGATTCCATACTCCTATGGCGGAAAACAACGCCAGGTCCAGGTAGACCTGAATACGCAGGCGTTACAGGCGAAGGGGTTGGCGCCATCGGATGTAACCAACGCAATCGGCAACCAAAACCTGATCTTGCCGTCGGGCACGACCAAGATGGGACAGTTCGAGTACAACGTCGAGATTAACGGCAGTCCTGACAAAGTTGACGAACTGAATAATGCGCCAATCAAGGTGATCAACGGCACTCCTATTTTTGTTCGTGATGTTGCTCATGTTCGCGATGGCTTCCCACCGCAGACCAATATCGTCCGTTCCGACGGACAGCGTGGGTCGTTGATGACGGTGCTGAAGTCGGGGGATACCTCGACGCTGGATATCGTAAAAGGGATTCGCGGCCTGCTGCCACAGGTTGCCGCGACACTGCCCGAGGCACTGCGCATCACTCCTATTGGCGATCAATCTATTTTTGTACGGGCCTCGATCAATGGCGTGGTGCGGGAGGCCATCATTGCCGCCTGTTTGACCGCCATCATGATCCTGATCTTTCTCGGCAGCTGGCGGAGTACGATCATCATCGCGGTATCGATCCCTCTATCGATTCTGTGCTCGATCATCACCCTGAGCGCGTTGGGGGAGACGATCAACATCATGACGCTGGGCGGGCTCGCACTGGCGGTGGGTATTCTGGTAGATGACGCGACCGTCGAGATCGAAAATATCAACCGCAATCTGGAAGAAGGCAAGGAGATTGAGCAGGCCATCCTCGATGGAGCTGCCCAGATAGCGGTGCCGGCGTTCGTCTCCACGCTGAGTATCTGCATTGTGTTTGTGCCCATGTTCTTCCTCAGCGGGGTTGCCAGATATCTCTTCGTTCCACTCGCTGAGGCTGTGGTCTTTGCCATGCTCGCCTCCTATCTGCTCTCGCGAACCATTGTTCCGACGATGGCCAAGTACCTGCTGAAGGCGCATGACGAGCATGCAGAGGAAAACAAAAAGAAAAGCCGTAATCCCTTGGTACACCTTCAGCTTGCCTTCGAATCGAGCTTTGAAAGACTTAGAAGTGGATATCACAACCTGCTCAAGCACACGGTAGCGCATCCAGTCGTGTTCACCATCTGCTTCTTCGCGGCATGTCTTGCATCTTTCGCGTTGTTCCCGTGGCTTGGGCAAGACTTCTTTCCTACCGTTGACAGCGGACAGTTCAAACTGCACGTACGCGCGCAGACCGGCACCCGGATCGAAGAGACCGCACGGCTTTGCGATTTGGTGGAAGACAGCATCCGCAGGGAGATTCCGAAGAATGAAGTGACAAACATCCTCGACAATATCGGCCTTCCTTACTCGGGTATCAACCTCTCTTACAGCAACTCGGCAGCAATCGGTCCAGCCGATGCTGACATCCAGGTCTCCCTTGCAGAGAAGCACAAGCCCACGGATGAGTATGTCCATACGCTCCGCGCAAAACTGGCGCACGAATTTCCCGGAGTGACCTTCTATTTTCTGCCGGCCGACATCGTCAGCCAGATCCTGAACTTTGGCCTGCCGGCTCCAGTCGACATTCAGATCGTTGGCCAGAACATCGAGGGAAACCGCCAATATGCCGACAAGCTCCTGAACCAGATCAAGTACATTCCTGGAACGACGGACTTGAGAATTCAACAGGCGTTCAACGCTCCCAAGCTGCAGGTCGATATCGACCGAACCAAGTCGCAGGAGGCCGGTTATACCGCGCGAGACGTCGCAAGCAACTTGCTTGTGGCATTGAGCGGTAGCTTCCAGACGGCGCCGACATTCTGGCTAAACCCGAAGAATGGCGTGAGCTATAACATTGCCACGGAGACGCCTCAGTATCAGACCGATACTTTGCAGGGGCTGGGCAATCTACCAATCACCAACTCGGCCGGGACGCCGCCACAGATACTAAACAGTCTGGCCTCGATTCGTCATGGGCAGGAATCGGGAACCGTGTCTCACTACAACGTGCAATCGGTGCTGGACATCTATGGGTCGGTTCAGGGACGTGATCTCGGCGGCGTATCGAAAGACATCAATCGGATTCTGGCCGAGACCAAAAAAGATCTGCCGCGGGGTACGCGAGTCATTGTGCGCGGTCAGGTACAGACGATGAATACCTCCTTCCTTGGTTTGCTGGGCGGGTTGTTCTTTTCGATTGTGCTCGTTTATCTGCTGATCGTCGTCAACTTTCAATCCTGGATGGACCCTTTCATCATCATCGCTGCATTGCCTGCGGCTCTGGCGGGAATCGTATGGTTCCTCTTCCTGACTCACACAACACTCAGCGTTCCTGCGCTCACCGGATCGATCATGTGCATGGGCGTGGCCACGGCGAACAGCATTCTTGTCGTGAGCTTTGCCAAAGAGCAGATGCAGGGAGCAATGAGCGCAACCGAGGCTGCCTTAGCGGCCGGGTTCACGCGTTTTCGGCCAGTCCTGATGACGGCCCTCGCGATGATCATTGGCATGGTGCCGATGGCGCTTGGCCTCGGCGAGGGTGGCGAGCAGAATGCGCCCCTTGGCCGCGCCGTTATCGGTGGATTGTTGTTGGCAACCTTAGCCACACTGTTTTTTGTGCCGACATTTTTCAGCCTGGTCCATGCGAAAGACGAGCGAAAGACCGTTAATTTAGACGACTGATTTCGTGCCGGCGTACCAGCCGCACATGCGGGGAGAAAACATTATGACGAACGATGCAGAGCACAGACCACCGGATCATCTCGCCGGCCCAGCCGTCGCCGCGGCGGTAACTCACAGCCAGGAAGAAAAAACGAAGGGCAACGACTCGATTGCCGCTCCTCTCGGAGCGCCCCTAAAGCGCTCGGCAATTCGTAACGCGGCGATCCTACTGACCGCTGTTGTCGTGGTTGGCCTGCTTGTTCTCTCGGGTATTGTCCCGAAGCTGCGGTCGCGTAAGGCTCTGGCTGCCGAGACAAACGAGCTGGCAGCGCCAACCGTTCTGGTCGTTCAGCCCAAACGAGGAGCGCCTTCCCAGGAGATCCTGCTGCCGGGCAACATTCAGGCCTTTGTTGACGCGCCCATCTACGCCAGAACGAATGGATACCTCAAGCGCTGGTACTTCGACATCGGGTCCCACGTTAGACAAGGTCAGTTGCTGGCCGAGATTGAATCGCCGGAGGTAGATCAACAGCTGTCCCAGGCCCAAGCCGACCTTGGAACCGCGACGGCGAACCTCCATCTCTCTCAGATCACCGCAGATCGCTATGCGGATCTGATCAAGCAGGACGCCGTTTCGCAACAGGAGACTGACAACGCGGTGAGCGACCTTGCCTCCAAGAACACCGCGGTTAAGTCGGCCCAGGCGAATGTGGACAGACTCAAACAATTGGTCTCCTTCGAGAAGGTCTATGCGCCGTTCGACGGCATCGTGACTGCCCGTAACACGGACATAGGGCAGCTTATCGACTCTGGCGCCGCCGGCGGACAGGCTCGCTCGCTGTTTCAGGTGGCGGCCATCAACGAGCTGAGGGTCTTCATTAGCGTGCCCCAGATCTACTCGCAAGCGGCTATACCGGGGCTTACGGCGGACCTGACGTTTGCAGAGTTCCCGGGTCGGCGATTCCATGGCAAACTGGTGCGCACGTCGAGATCGATAGACCCTACCGCCCGGACGTTGAATGTCGAGGTGGATGTCGACAACTCGAAAGGAGAGCTACTTCCAGGCGCCTACACCGAGGTTCACCTGAAGTTGAAGGAAGGTATACCCACAATGACCATCCCCGTGAGCGCACTTTTGTTTCGTCAGGAAGGCTTGAGGGTCGCGGTTGCCAAGAGCGACAACACAGCGGAGCTCGAGCCGGTCACGTTGGGGCGTGACTTCGGTGATTTTGCCGAGATTACAACCGGGCTAACGGGACAGGAACGGATCATCTCCAACCCGCCGGATTCGATCATTGATGGAGAGCGGCTCAACGTCCAGACAGAGAAGCAACCGGCAGTCGCAGCGACAAGCCAAGGCGGCGAGAAGTGAAGAGGTCTGGGGCATACCGTCGCAACACCGCCACCAACACGGCCTTATTGACCGTAACTTACAGCATTCTGCTGTTGAATGGCTGCATGGTCGGCCCGAAGTATGTCCAGCCAACCGTCCCGCCGCCACCGCCGGCCTTCAAAGAGACGCCCTCCAACTGGAGTCAGGCGAATCCGCAGGACCAACTACCCAAGGGCAAGTGGTGGGAGATCTATGGCGATCCCCAACTCACCTCCCTTGAAGAGAGGATCGCAGTCTCCAACCAGAATTTGAAGGTCGCTTATCAGCAATATATGAGCGCTAGGGATATCGTTCGGCAGGCCCGTTCGCAGCTGTTTCCGACCGTAGCCGTACAGCCATCCGGCTCGCGAATCCAGCTGTCGCAAAACAGGCCCAACGTCTTTACGACAAGTAAAAATCAATACAGCGATACGGTTCTGCCGGCAGAACTCTCCTACGAGGTGGACCTCTGGGGACAGGTCCGGCGAACCATTGAAGCCAGCCGCGAGAACGCACAGGCAAGCGCAGGTGATCTCGAGAACATCAGCTTGAGTCTGCACTCTGAGCTTGCGTTTGACTACTTCTCCCTGCGCGGATTGGACTTGCAGAAGCAGTTGCTCGATGCGACGGTCGTCGACTTTGAGAAAGCGCTTCAGCTGACCCAAGCTCGTTATCACGGCGGCGTCGCCTCTGATGTAGATGTTGCGCAAGCGGAAACGCAACTCGAGACCACGCGCGCTCAAGACATCGAAACCGGCGTAGCAAGGGCACAATTCGAACACGCCATTGCTGTTTTGACTGGTCAGACAGCTTCTACTTTTTCAATCCCTCCCGTGCCATTGACAGCTTCGCCACCCCAGATTCCGTTAGGTGTGCCTTCAGAGCTTTTGGAACGGCGCCCGGACATCGCAGCCGCAGAGCGTAGAGTCGCCGCCGCCAATGCACAGATCGGTATTGCGGTCTCTGCATACTATCCGCAGATATCGCTCTCAGCGAGTGGTGGCTTGGAGAGTACCGCCATCGGCGCCCTGTTCCAGGGGCCAAGCACTCTATGGTCGGTTGGCGGTTCCGCATTTGAGACGGTCCTCGATGGTGGAAGGCGAAGGGCTGTGACCCAGCAGGCGCGAGACAATCATGCGGCAACTGTCGCCAGCTACCGCGAAAACGTACTCGAAGCCTTTCAGCAGGTAGAGGATAATCTCGCGGCTTTGCGTCTGCTCGATCAGGAGTTGACGACGCAGCAGGTCGCCGTAGCCTCAGCCCGTAGATCGGTCGATCTCTCGACCGCGCGATATAAACGTGGTATCACAACGTATCTGGAAGTTCTCACGGCACAAAGTATTGCCCTCTCAGATGAACGCACCGCAGCCGATCTGATGACCCGGCGCATGACGGCTAGCGTTCAACTGATCAAAGCTCTCGGCGGCGGTTGGGACAGAACCCAGTTGCCGAAGATGTAATCAATTTCACGGTTTATACCTTCAAAAAATATGTCTAAAGTAAACGCAATCAAATCAGGGGTGGCCTCCAATCCAGCCGTGGAACGGAACGTCGCGACCGAAATACACAAGTCTGCTCGCGACCACATTCGCTGGGCCCTCTTGAAACGAATCTCTGAAGGAGTGTATCTGCCGGGAGAACGTCTCAAGGAGATGGCACTCGCGCAGGAGTTTGATGTGAGCCAGGCCCCCGTACGAGAGGTGTTCCGCGAGTTGGAAACCCTCGGCTTGCTGGTCTCGGAACACTACAGAGGAACGCGGGTCAGGGAGATCTCCAGTCAGGAAACATATGATGCTTACCAACTGCGCGGTTATCTGGAAGAAATTGCGGCGCAGCTGATCCCATTGGCAAAGCTAAAACATGCGCTTGAGTCCATCGAAGCCTTGCAGACAACGATGCGAAGGGCGGCACGAGCTGGTGACGCAGACCGCTTTGCCCGTGCCAACACAGAATTCCATCGGAGCATTGTCAGTCTCGCGTCGAACCGAACGCTGCTGAAGGTTTGGGACTCTCTTGAGATCGGGATGCTGTCCCGGCTGAACCTGCAGAAGAACGAAAAAAAGCTGCGTTCTCTAGCCGAGATCCACCAGCCGATTGTGGATTCGTTGAAGCGGGGAGACTTGAAACAAACCGGGGCACTGCTTCGAGAACACGCATTTTCCTTTCTGAAAGATCTGCCGTAACTGCGCGAGGACGATAGCCCTTCAGAACCAGGATTTAGACCGCTCGGTCCTGATCTTGAGAACTTAAGAAAACGTTCTCTTGACGCGTGATCCTGATGAGGAATAGAAAGGTTTGTCAAGGAATCACAGGAGAGCGGGTATGAAACGCAGCAGGTTGTCCCGTCGCAACTTTATAGCTTCCGCCGCATGTTCAATCGTCCCATCCGCGATTGCATATGCTCGACCAAAGAGTGGGGGTTTGCTCGCGTTGCTCGCGGATGAACCACGTTCGACGAAACCTTTGAAGGGGGATTGGAAGAATGCGGGAGTGATCGATTTGTCCGCTTCTCCCTATGCAAAGCTAAAGACTGTGCCAGTGAGGGCGGTCGTTATCCAGGATGGATTCTGGTCGCAACGGCGCAAGACGAACCTCTCCGCGAGTATTCCAAGCATGCGGGAGGAATTGCTTGAGCATGGCCGAATGGATAATTTCCTGAGACTCGATGGCAAGTCGTCCGAGCCCCAAAAAGGGCCAGTCTATTCAGATTCAGACATCTACAAGTGGACCGAGGCAGTTGGCTTTCAGCTGCAGGTTGCGGATGAACCAGAATTTAGGAAGACGACTGAGGCGATGATTCGCGACGTTGTGGCAGTCCAGGAGCCGAGCGGATATTTGAATACCTACTACAACGGTGATCGAAAGCCGTTGCGTATGCAGTACGACACCCAGACGACAGGCCACGAGCTATATTGCATCGGTCACATGCTGCAGGGCGCGATTGCTTACTATCGGGCAACCGGAGATCCGACGCTGCTAAATGCTGGCATTCGATTTGTAGATGATTTTCTGATTCCGAACTACGGACCAGGTGCAAACCAGAAGGCCATTGTGTCCGGGCATCCCGAGATCGAGATGGCTTTGATAGAACTCTCTCGCACGACGGGCGAGCGCAAGTATGTCGATCTTGCGGGCTACATCCTGCATGGGGATGAACGGGTTCCTTTAAGGCCGCAGCAGATTGTCTATATGTACTGCGGGATGCCGTTTACCTCGCGGACGAAGCTTGAAGGGCACGCCGTGCGCGCGATGTATGCATGTTGTGGCGCTACCGATTACTACCTCGAGACCGGCGATCAGGCCTATTGGAAGACCCTGAATGTGCTGTGGAACGATCTGACCGCGCATCAACTGTATGTGAATGGCGGCGTCGGAGCGCGTGCGGCTGGCGAGGCCTTTGGCGATCAATACGAGCTTCCCAATGCACAGGCGTACGGCGAGAGTTGCGCGGCCATCGGCAACATGATGTGGAACTGGCGCATGCTGGCGGCATCGGGGGATGCGAAGTTCACCGATGTGATCGAGCGGGCACTGTACAACGGTATCAACTCCGGGATGTCGCTCGACGGCAAGACGTATTGCTACCGGAATCCGTTGGCGTTTGATCCTGCGGGCGAGTCGAGGGACAGGCATCTGGTCGATGGCAAGATCCGCAATGCGTGGTATGACACGACCTGCTGTCCGCCCAACCTGGAGCGGACATTTGCATCCCTCTCCGGGTACTTTTACAGCACGAACGCGGATGGCGTTTATGTCCATCTGTATGACAACTCGGAGATGAACTGGCATCTTCATGATGGCACAGGACTTAAGGTTCAGCAGAAAACGAACTATCCGTGGAGCGGTGATGTGAAGTTGACGGTTAGTCCGGCGGCTCCAAGCGAGTTTGTCATGTATGTTCGAATTCCGGGGTGGTCGACGAAGAATAGCGTAAAGGTGAACGGCAAAGAGGTTACGGGCGCTAAGCCTGGGGAATATCTGGCGATTCGCAGGCGCTGGGCTGCGAATGACACGATCGACTTGAGCTTTGATATGACGACACATCTGCTGAAGGCGAATCCTGCCGTGACGGAGGATCGTGGGCGGGTTGCATTCCAGCGGGGGCCTATCGTGTTCTGTATGGAGCACTTAGACCAGCCGGAGCATGGTGCGGGGATGAATCTTGCGGGGTATACGGTATTGCCTGGGGGGCCTACTACGGCGCACTTTGAACCCGGCTTGCTGGATGGAGTGATGGTGCTGACTCACCCGGCTACGATCAGCAAAACTGCCACAGATACAGCACTTTACTTCCCGGCTTCTACGCCGAAACCGCCGGAAAGTCCTACCACGGTGAAGCTGATTCCTTACTATGCGTGGGCGAACCGGGAGTCGGCGTCGATGCAGGTTTGGATTCCTTATAAGGATGCTTAGGGATTTTTTTTCTGGCTGGTGAAGTGGTGTTTTTGCAGGGGGTTTTTGCGAAATTGCGGTGTTTTTTGTGGTTAGTTTGTGGTGAATGCGTGGTAAAAGATGGTGTTTTGACGGCCGCTTTTTCGACGTCGAAGATTTTCCACTTTTTTCAACTTTATTTTTGACTGGGCATTGCCGCCTGTGCGCGGCCCCGGGCGATGTGTTGTCAGGCAGGCCGAGAGCGACCCGGACCTTCAGGGCAAGGGTCTCAAGAAGGGGTCTCAAAAAAAGGGGTCTTATGGGAGAGCAGTTTACGCGGCGTGCCATGCTGGGCGGGATGGCATTGGAGGCGGCGAATCTGCTGTTCTGCCGGAGTCTGGGGGCGGCTGAGATTGCTGGCGCGGCTCAGATCGCTGGTCCGGTGCAGGGCGTGCCGGCGGTAGGGAACACGCATCTGCTGACGGTGGTTGCGGTGAGTGGGAAGACACTGCGGCTGCGGGTGATTCAACAGGGCAAGCAGGGGCCGGCGGAGGAGGTTGGAATCGTGCCGCGGAGGTGGGCGGAGCCGCTGGAGGTGGATGGCTCCGGCGTGGCGGCGTGGGGAGCCTTCAAGGTTCGGCTGGAGGAGAGACCGTGGGGCATGACGATCGTCGATGCGGAGGGCAGGACGCGGCAGCAGGTTCGGCTGGATGCATCGTCGGGGGCGATCCGCTTTCTTAGCGGCGAGGCGCCGCTGTTTGGTTTGGGCGAGGGCGGGCATCCGCTGAATCGCCGCGGCGGCAGGGACGCGATGGGGAATGGGCAGCACAGTCCTGACCTCGCGACGTTTGGCGCGCGAGTGCCGATTCCCTGGCTGGTGAGTGCGGAGGGATGGGGAATCTTCTTTGCGCATCCGTGGGGGACGTTCGACCTGACCGGGCAGGACGGAACTTTTTCGCCGACGGAAGAGACGCCGACGCGGGATATCTTTGTCGTGTTGGCCGGGACGCCGGCAGAGTTGATGAAGGAGTGGGCGGAGTTGACCGGGTATCCGCATATGCCGCCGCTCTGGTCGCTGGGGTATCAGCAGTCGCATCGCACGCTGGCGAGCCGGGAGGCGATCCTGGCGGAGGCGAGGCGATTTCGCGCGGACAAGCTGCCGTGCGACGCGATGATCTATCTGGGGACGGGATTCTGTCCAGCGGGATGGAATACGGGGCATGGGTCATTCACGTTCAATCCTGCGGTGTTTCCCGATCCTGCGGTGATGCTTCGCGAGATGCATGAGGAGCACTTCAAGGTGATTGTGCATGTGACGAGCTGCCCGGAGGATTTGCACGGCGAGGTGGGGGATACGGGCGCAGCGTTGAAGGATCCGAGCAGCGCGGCGGTGTATTGGCCGAAGCATCGTGCGGTGTGGAGCAAGGGTGTCGATGGCTGGTGGCCGGATGAGGGGGATGAGCTGCGGCCCGCTTCGCGGCTGGCGAGGAACCGGATGTACTGGGAGGGGTCGCAGCTCTTTGCGCCGAATGTGAGGCCGTTTGCGTTGCACCGGAATGGCTATGCGGGGATGCAGCGGTATGGATGGCTCTGGTCGGGCGATACGCTTTCGACGTGGAAGACGCTGGCGGCGCAGGTGATGGTGGGGATTACCGCGGGGTTGTGCGGATTGCCTTACTGGGGCACGGATACGGGCGGTTTTGTTCCGACGAAGGAGTTGACGGCAGAGCTGTTTGTGCGATGGTTTCAGTTCAGCGCCTTCTGTCCTTCGTTTCGCTGCCATGGGAGAACGTGGATGCTGCGGCTGCCGTGGGGATGGGACATGGGGACGTATGGGCCGGCAGAGGTAAGCGAGTCCGCGGCCGTTATGTTGCCGAAGCCGGAGGACCTGCACAACAAAGCGGTGGAGGAGATCTGCAGAAAGTATCTGAACCTGCGGTATCAGTTGCTGCCTTACCTTTACTCTGCCGTGGCGGAGACGCATGCGACGGGGCTGCCGCTGATGCGGGCGCTGTGGCTGGCTTATCCCGAAGACCTGCGGGCTTCGGCGGTGGAGGATGCGTATCTGTGGGGCGACAGCGTGCTGGTGGCTCCGGTGCTTGAGCCGGGAGCGACGCACAGGACGACCTATCTGCCGCGTGGAGTGTGGTGGGACTACTGGAACAATCTGCGTTTCGAGGGCGGCTCGGAGGTGACGCGAGAGGTGAACCTGGAGACGATTCCGCTGTATGTGAAGGCGGGTGCGATTGTGCCGGTGGGCCCGGTGAAGCAGCACACCGGGGAGATGAGTACCGAGCCGGTTGTGCTTCGCGTGTATCCGGGGGCGGATGGGACGATGACGCTGTACGAGGATGACGGTGTGAGCTTCGACTATGAGAAGGGGGCTTTCACGCGGATCGTTTGCAGTTGGAACGATGGCTCGCGGACGCTTAGTCTGAAGGCCGATTCGAAGGGAAGGGTTCCGAAGGGGAGGGTATTTTCGGTGGAGATGGCCGGGACGGCGACGAGCAAGCGGATCATTATGATGGGGATGAGTGCTTCGATCAGCTTGTAATTCTTAAATTCGCTTTTCAATTACTGGAAGTTGGTTTGGATTTTGGCGCAAAGGCCAAAGATTTGGAATAAACTCAAGGCGAAAAGCGACAGGAGAATCTTAGGATGGTTCCCGAAGCGCCAGTCGACATTTCACGCCGTCAGTTTCTCGCTGCCGGAGGTCTGACAGTCGCTGCAGCTTGTTTTGCTCCAAGTTACCTGATCGCCCAGACGGACGGCATCGTTGCAGGAGCGTTCAAAGAAGCCGCCACAGCGAAAGTCACGGTTCAAAGCCTTCGCCGTAACATCAGCGTCCTTTTGGGTCCTGGTGGAAACATCGCCGTTCTCACTGGCCCCGACGGAAAGCTGCTCATCGATGCCGAAATCGTCACCGCACGTCCGCACGTCTCTGAAGCCCTCGCGAGCATCAACGCGGATCCCATCAAACAATTGATCAACACCCACTGGCACTTCGACCATACCGGCGGCAACGAGTGGGTCCATGAAGCCGGCGCCAGTATCCTGGCGCACGAGAACACGCAGAAACATCTTTCCCAGGCCACGCGCGTCGAAGGCAACTTCAGGTACACTTTCCCAGCCGCGCCGGCGGGTGCGATTCCCTCCACCGTCTTTAGAGACGAACACACTCTACATGCAAACAACACCACTCTGATGCTGAAGCACTACCAGCCTGCCCACACGGACTCCGATATCTCCGTGCACTTTGTTGAGGCCGACATTCTCCACACCGGAGACACCTTCTGGAACCGCGATTATCCCTTTATCGACTACTGGACGGGAGGCAGCATCGACGGCCAGATACGCGCGGCAGAGGCGAACATCGCAAAGGTAACCGACAAGACGATCGTCATTCCCGGGCACGGAGCCGTGGGCGGCAAAGCCGATCTGATTCTATTCCGAGACGTATTGGTTGCGATCCGCGACAACGTTGCAGCCCTCAAGAAACAGGGCAAGTCCTTGCCTGAAGTTGTCGCGGCTAAACCTGGCGCGCGCTATGACGCGGAATGGGGCAACCTGTTCCAGAATCCGAGTGACTTTGTTGCCCTCGTGTACCAGGGCGTTTGAGACCATCTAAAAGCTATATCCTGCGTAAACGCCTTCAGCGCCCGGAGGTCCTGAATGCTCTGGCTCTACGAATCTTTTTTTCCTGTGGTGTGGATCGCCTTTATTCTCTATTGGCGAATCAAGGCCGCTGATACCAAAACTACCCAGCGCCTCGAGCCGGCCGCCTCGGGCATCCTTCGGGCCCTCACCTTCCTGATCGTGATCGTCCTCCTCTCGACAACTCGCATCCCGCTGCCCTGGCTTTACCTCCAGCTCTGGCCGTCTGGCATTTGGGCCTTTTGGATTGGAGCTGCTGTTACTGCCGCCGGCCTTCTCTTCGCCGTCTGGGCGCGCGCGCACCTCGGCAGCAACTGGAGCAGCTCCGTAACCATTAAGCAGGGCCACGAGCTGATTACCACCGGCCCCTATGCCCTGGTCCGTCACCCCATCTACACCGGTATTCTGACCGGGTTTCTTGGCACCGCGATTGCGCTCTCCCAGGTACGCGGGGTCATCGGTTTCGTCCTGATATTCCTTGTGCTGTGGGCCAAGCTCCGCAAGGAGGAGGAGTGGATGCGTTCCGAATTTGGGGAGACGTATGCCACCTATGCTCATCAGACCGCTGCCCTGGTGCCTTACCTCCTCTGATGGCTGCGTCACGATCCACCCTCACGCGCCTTTCTTCGAGGCAGTCCAGTTCTTATCAGCGGCCGCGCGGGCCGCAGAGCACGATCCAGTTCGATAGGTAATGTGAGATGGGTTCGCGTCATGATTCAGCGTTCCGGGCGGATAACCGGCAACCCCGACACTTCGCTGATTTGGCTAAGTTAACTTCCGTATCGCCGACTATCCAATAAATATGCTTTGTTTTGATGGCGAAATTCGTTTGTCCTCTCTATCTTGGAAACACATGATCAGGCCGCAAAAGCCCCCGCACCAGACTGAACCGCCGCCAACCGTGGGAGAACCATCCTTAATCGTGGCATGTCTTGGTTCCAGTAGCACTGCAGGAAAAGGGCAAGCGTTCAACTGGATCATGGAACTGCAACGGAGACTCGGGGAAAGGCGCGTCACATTTCGTAACTTCGGGGTGGGAGGCGATCTTGCGTATAACGCCCTCCAGCGACTTTCCGATGTAGTAGCGTCCCACCCGAAAAAGATAGTGGTCTTCATCGGTGGAAATGATGTTCTGGCGTTGGTTTCAACCAAGGCCAGAACATTTTTCCGCATTTCGAAGCGACTCCCGCGCGACTCTTCAGCCGAGTGGTTCCGTGAAAACCTCCGGGCAATCGTACTTCGCCTGAAGGCCGAGACCTCGGCCGCCATTGCGCTTTGTTCGCTGCCT